>Ga0302140_10000968_pt1 | contig 37604 bp, 31 predicted proteins | sample I_Bog_E1_1_FD_202095 | JGI IMG/M metagenome (GOLD analysis project Ga0302140, IMG submission 202095) | Peat permafrost microbial communities from Stordalen Mire near Abisko, Sweden - I_Bog_E1_1 | ecosystem: Environmental > Terrestrial > Soil > Wetlands > Peat | place: Sweden: Abisko, Stordalen... | reverse complement strand
CGGCTGGATCGTCAACGGCAAGAAGATCTTTGCCTCGCTTTCGGGCCATGCCGATTATTACGGCGTGCTCTGCACCGAAATCGCCGAAGGCAGGCAGGCCTCGCGCCGCAACACGCTCTACCTCGCGCTGCCGGCCAAGGCCGAGGGCATATCCGTGGTCGGCGACTGGGATCCGCTGGGCATGCGCGGCACGGTGTCGCGGACGCTTCTGTTCAAGGACGTGTTCGTGGCCGAGGACGCCGCGCTGATGCCGCGCGGGGTGTATTTCCAGGCGGCGATGCGCTGGCCGCATATGTTCCTGACGCTGTCGCCGACCTATGTCGGCCTGGCCCAGGCGGCCTACGATTTCACCGTGCGCTATCTGCGCGGCGAGATGCCCGGCACGCCGCCGGTCAAGCGCCGGATGTATCCGACCAAGCAGATCGCGGTGGCGCAGATGCAGATCAAGCTCGAACAGATCAAGTCGATCTGGTTCCAGGCGGTGACCGAGGCCCGCGCCAATCCGAGCAAGCAGCAGGTGCTGCGCGCCTATGCCGCGCAGTATTCCGCCATGGAAGGCGCCAACGAAATCGCGACCACGGCGATCCGCACCTGCGGCGGCCAGGCGATGCTGAAATCGCTGGCGCTGGAGCGGATCTATCGCGACAGCCGCTGCGGTTCGCTGATGCTGCCGTGGACCGCGGAACTCTGTCTCGACCGCATCGGCCGCGAAGCGTTGTACGAGACCGGCGAAGCGGACGACTGACGGTGGATCTCTGCCATCTGATCGAGCGCAACGCCGCCTTCACCCCGAACAAGGCCGCGATCGTCTTCGAAGGCGAGATTCTGAGCTATGCGGCGTTCGATGCCCGCATCGCGCAGGCGGCCGGCGCGCTGCAGGCCGAACTCGGCGTTATCCGCGGCGATCGCGTGGCGATCCTCAGCCTGAACCGGCCGGACTATCTGGTGCTGCTCTATGCCTGCGCGCGGCTCGGCGCGATGCTGGTGCCGCTGAACTGGCGGCTGGCCGCCGCCGAACTTTCGTTCATCCTGTCGGACGCGCGGCCCAAGGTGCTGGTGCTCGAACAGGCCTTTGCCGGAATTCTGCCGGCACTTGATCGCGGCCTGCCCGAAACCGGTATTGTCGGGCTGGATTTTGCTCCGCCGCAAGGCATCGGCTTCGATGCCCTGCTTGGTCGCGCCGGCGGCGCGGGCCGAAATCCCGGTGTCGATCTGTCCTGCCCGCTCTTGATCGTCTACACCTCGGGCACAACAGGAAGGCCCAAGGGCGCGGTGCTGCGGCAGCAGGCGTTGCTGTGGAACGGGGTGATGAGCCAGCACATGCACGGCCTCACCGCCGACGACCACGTGCTCACCGTGCTGCCGTTCTTCCATGTCGGCGGCCTCAACATCCAGACCACGCCGGCGCTGCACCACGGCGCCACCGTGACCATCCATTCCCGCTTCACCCCGGAGACGACGCTGCACAGCATCGAACACGAGCAGCCGACCCTGACGGTGCTGGTGCCGTCGACCATCCAGGCGCTGAGCGAGCATCCCGGCTGGGCCGCGGCCGACCTGTCCTCGCTGAAGGCGGTCTCGACCGGATCGACCATCGTGCCGCCGCATCTGATCGACCGGCTCGTCGCGCGCGGCGTGCCGGTGCTTCAGGTCTATGGCTCGACCGAGACCTGCCCGGTCGCGATCTATACCCGGCTCGGCGGCGATCTCTCGCGGGCCGGCTCGACCGGCCTGCCCGGCCTGTGCTGCGAGGCGGTGGTGATCGATGAGGCCGGCAAGGAGTTGCCGCCGGACACGCCCGGGGAAATCGCGGTGCGCGGCCCGAATGTGTTCTGCGAATACTGGGGCAACGCGGAAGCCACGGGCAAGGCGCTGCAGGACGGCTGGTATCGCACCGGCGACGTCGGGTGGCGCGATGCCCAGGGCTATTTCTACGTGCGCGACCGCAAGAAGAACCTGATCATCTCCGGTGGCGAAAACATCTATCCGGCGGAGGTCGAGCGCGTGCTGCTGGAACATCCCGACGTCAGCGAATGCGGCGTGATCGGCCGCCCCGATCCCAGATGGGACGAGGTGCCGGTGGCCTATGTGATCCGCCGCGCCGGCGGCGTGGTGGAGGCGGACGAGTTGAAGGCGCATGTGCTGAGCCAGCTCGCCCGCTTCAAGGTGCCGCGCGAATTCGTGTTCGTCGACGACCTGCCGCGCACCGCGCTCGGCAAGGTGCAGCATTTCATGCTGAGAGAGCTCGACCGGCCCATGCCTGCGCCAGGAGAACCGTCGTGAAGATCGCGGTGCTCGGCGGCGGCAACGGTTCCTTCGCGGCAGCGGGCGATTTTGCATTGCAAGGCCACGACGTCAGGCTGTGGCGGCGCGATCGTTCGGAAGTCGCGGCGCATCGTGCGGCCGGTGGCGGCATTGTGGTAAAAGACGCCAGCGGCCGGCATCAGGTGCAACTGAGGCTCGTGACGTCCGACATCGCCGAAGCCGTCCGTGGCGCCGAACTGATCCTGTGCCCTGCCCCGGCCTTCGCGCAAGCCGACATCGCCGGCCTGCTCGCGCCGCATCTGGCCGATGGCCAGGTGGTGTTCCTGCCGCCGGCCACCTTCGGCTCGGTGATCTTTGCGTCCGCCGCGCGCGATGCCGGCAACCGCGCCGCGGTCAGTTTCGCCGAGACCGGAACGCTGCCATGGCTGGCGCGCAAGCACGGACCGTTCGAGGTCGCCATCACCATCCGCGCCAGGCGGCTGCCGGTCGGCGTATTTCCGCTGCAGGCGGCGGACCATGCGCTCGACATCATCGGACGGGCCTTTCCGGGCGTGATCGAGCCGTGCGGCGATGCGCTGTCGGCGGCGCTGATGAACGCCGGGCCGATCATCCATCCGCCGCTGATCGTGATGAACGCCGGCCCGATCGAGCATTTCGAGCGCTGGGACATCCACAAGGAGGGGACGCAGCCGGCGATCCGCCGCGTCACCGACGCGCTCGACGCCGAACGCATCGCGGTGCGCGAGGCTCTGGGCTACCCCGGCCCGCACTTTCCGCTGGCGCATCATTACGCCAGCGAGGGCGAGACATGGATGTATGGCCGCGGCTCGCACGACCGCCTGACCGATTCCGGCGACTGGCGCGAGCGTATAATACTGACCGAGCATCGCTACATGCGCGAGGACCTGCACCTCGGCCTGTCGCTGCTGGTGTCGGCCGCCGAACTCGCCGGGGTGGCGACGCCGCTGGCAAGATCCTTTCTCGCCATCGGCGGCGCCATCTGCGGCGAGAACTTTTTGAGCGGCGGGCGCACCCTTGAAAACCTCGGGCTCGGCGGCCTCGACCGCGAGCGGTTGCAGGCGCTGCTGCGCCAGGGATTTGGCGGATGAGCGCCGTTCGTCCCGCCATCGCCTGTCTCGGCGCCGGCCGCATGGGTCGCGGCATCGCGGTGGCGTTCGCCTATGCCGGTCACGCCGTCACCCTCATCGACGTCAAGCCGCGGCCCGCCGACCAGTTCGCGCTCCTGCAAGCCGAGGCGCTCGGCGAAATCGGCAAGACGCTGGCAAGCCTGGCGCGGTTCGGCCTGCTCGCCGAGCATGACGCCGCGGCGATCGTGGCCCGGGTCTCAGTCGAGCCGGCGCAGAACATGGCGGCGGCGCTGGCCGGCGCCGGCGTCATCTTCGAAGGCGTGCCGGAAGTGGTCGAGCTCAAGCGCGAGGTGCTGGCCTCAGCCTGCAAATGCGTCGGTCCCGACGTCGTCATCGCCTCGACCACGTCGACCATCCTGGTCGACGATCTCGCGGGCTCGGTCGAGCATCCCCGGCGCTTCCTCAACGTGCATTGGCTCAACCCGGCCTATCTGATTCCGCTGGTCGAGATCTCGCCGGGGGCCGCGACCGACCCTGATGTCACGGCAGGGGTCAAGAGCCTGCTCGAGGGCATCGGCAAGGTGCCGGTGGTTTGCGCCGCCACGCCGGGCTTCATCGTGCCGCGGATCCAGGCGCTCGCCATGAACGAGGCGGCGCGGATGGTGGAGGAAGGCGTCGCCAGCGCCGCCGATATCGACAAGGCGATCCGCTACGGGTTCGGCTTCCGCTTCGCCGTGCTGGGCCTGCTGGAATTCATCGACTGGGGCGGCGGCGACATCCTGTATTACGCCAGCCGCTACCTGGAAGGCGCGCTCGGCAGCGACCGCTACCGCGCGCCCGACGTGATCTCGCGCAACATGAGCGAGGGCCGCATCGGCCTGCGCACCGGCGCCGGTTTCATGGATTATTCCGGCCTCGACGTCGACACCTACCGCGAACAGCGCCTCGCCGCGCTGGTCGATCAGCTGCGGCATTTCGGGCTGGCGAGACCGCCGGTGCTGTGAGCGGGGATTGGCCCTCTCCTGTTTCCGCACGCAGTGCGCAACTGGGGTAATCCCCATCCGTACTTAGATACTCCCTCGCTCAATTCCGCGCGGACAGTTTATCGCTCCGTGCCGACTTCGAGATCCATCAAGTTCTCGTCAAGCCCTTCCGGCAATGCTATCTCGCCGTGCTTCGGCACCGGGAAGCGGCGCCTGTTTCACTCTGACCACAGGAAGCGCTAGGGCCTTTTCGGCGTTGATATCCACCCAAATGAGCCGATCGTCTGACAGATCCAGATCCTCGCTAATTGCCTTGACGGGGCACAGCGGCACACAGGCTCCACAATCGATGCATGCGCCGGGATCAATGTAGACCCGGTCGTCGTCGCCATGAAAACATGCGACGGGACATACCGTCACGCAATCCGTGAACCGACATCCGGCGCAATTTTCCGTCACGACGTACGGCATCACGCGTGCTCCATTGTCGCCGTTTCATTCGAACCTGAAGAGAGGGCGTCGGCCACGTTGTTTTCAATTTTCGTCACCTCAACGAGGTTGTCGTTAAATGTCGGAGCGCGGCCCATGTTTGCAGTTCGATCCGAACTAATCGAATTCACCGCGCTCTTGGATCTCGAATCCGATCCCCAGTGACCCAGATAGCTCGCAACAACGCCCTTCATCGTGTCAGTGGAAAGAATGGCCTCACCTATGAAAGAACCCCTGTCGTTGAACACCTTGACGGTATCACCGCTGCTGATGCCACGGGATTGAGCATCTTCCGGATGTATGATCAGCACTGGATCGCCCTCCCTCCTTCGCTGCTTGATCTCGTTTGCGTATTGCGAGTTCAGGAACCCATGTGCCTTGGGGCTAATAATGTTGAGCGGATACAGCGCCGCGATCTCGGGCGCGCTACCCTGCGATTCGAATGGCGGAATGTAGGTCGGCAGCGGATCGATATAGCTGCCGTCCTGGAAGGCCTCGTAACCCGACCTGAACGGGGGCGGAACAAAATTGCCATTCACCGCCTCGCTCGACTTGAATTCGCATTTTCCCGAGGGAGTCGGGAAATTGCCTTCCGCATGCGGCGCTCGCAGATCCTTGTCGCCCACCGCTGCCTTCATGTAACCGTTCTCTCTCAACCCCTCGAAGGTGATTCCCTCCATCAGGGGCGAATCCCAATCGATGAAGTCTCGAATCATCTCCTCGTCGGTTCGGCTCCACTCCGGTTCATCGAATCCCATGGTTTTTGCTAACAGCCGGAACAGTTCGGAATTCGGCACCGTCTCGCCCGGCGCCTCGATCGCCTTGTTGTTGTAAGTCCAGTAAAAGTGCCCCCATGAAAACATCAGATCAGTCTGTTCAGCCTGCATGGTCGCAGGCAGTAGAATGTCGGCATACCGGGCCGTATCCGTAACGAACAGCTCGCTCACGACAAGGAAAAGATCATCACGGAGCAGACCCTTCTTGATCCGCTCCTGGTCGGGCGCCTGGACGACGGGATTGACGTTGTAGACCATCATGGACTTGATGGGCGGCTCGGAGGTCTCTAGGAGAACCCTGCCGAGATTGTTGAGATTGAAGACGCGCGACCCTGCCTTGATCCAGTCGGGCCGGCACATGGCATCCCACTTCAACGCGAAGGCTCCCATCGTGATGCCGATGTAACCGCCGCCCACGTGCCGCCAGGCCCCCACAAGAGCGGGCAGGCAAAGTATGGCGCGGGACGCCTGACCACCATTGCGGCTGCGTTCGATCGCGACGCCGAGCCGAATCACCGCGGGAGCCTGCGTGGCATATTCCCGCGAGAGCGTCAGAATATCCTGCACAGGGATGCCTGTGATGGATGCGACGCGTTCCACCGAATATTCAGCGGCGCGCTTACTAAGCTCGTCGAAACCCGCGGTGTACCGCTCGACGTAGTCGCGATCATACAATCCCTCGGAAATAATGACGTTCATCATGCCCAAGGCGAGCGCGGCATCGGTCCCGGGCTTGATGGCGATATGCCAATCCGCCTGTGCGGCCGTCTTGCTGCGAAGCGGGTCGATTGCGACGATTTTTGCGCCTCTGCGCTTCGCCTCGGCGATGAAAGGCCACTGATGATTGCCCGTGCTGAGCGTATTCACGGCCCACAAGATGATGTATCGAGCGTGAACAAGGCTCTCGGGATCCACGCCCGTCGAGCCCCCGATGGTGAGATGGGCTCCGACGTCACGGCCGACGCCACAGAACGTCTTCTCCGCGACGGTCGATCCGAGCCGATTGAAGAACGCGTCGCCGACAGTCAGTCCATTCACGACACCTTCCTGGCCGAGGTAGCTGCAGGGCATAATAGCCGCGGACCCGAATTCGTCGATAATTCGGCTCCAACGGCGCTTGATCTCGGCAAGCGCGTCCGCCCAACTGATCCTTTCGAACTCGCCGGCTCCCTTCCGCCCAACTCGCCTCATTGGATAGAGAACACGATTTGGATTGTAGTGATGCGCGGCAAAGTCGTTCAGTTTGGTGCACAGCCGCCCCTGCGTGACCGGATGGTTCGGATCGCCTCGCACATCGACCAAGCGTCCGTTTTCAACAGTATAGATAAATGCACATGTGTCCGGACAATCCTGCGGGCACGCACCTTTCACTGTCGTCTTTTCGGATGTCATCTTCACGCTCCTTCGATTCGAGGGATCCTGCTGCACCTTGAGATCGTCACATCGAATAAAGCTTGCTCGTGATCTTCCACGTTCCACCGATCCTGGCGAGCGCGAAAACGTCCGTTCCGGTAGACCTATCGGAGCCCAACTTGAGGGAAAACGGCACATGTACGCTCGCGACCGGTCCCGTGACCGCCACGATCGGATCAGCGTGAGTTTCCTCGACATGTCCGTGGGTTTTATGCAAACCATCGACCAGATCTAGAAACTTTGGCAACGTCAAAACGTCCAGCTTCTCGTCGGCGATCGAACAATACGAAACGTTGGCGGTCTCTGCAAACGCCTTCAAGAACAGACTCTTGTCAGCCTTGTGCAGGGCATCGAGATACGTTCCGATCGTCTCGAGAACCATTTTCTCGTCGTTCGAAGCGGCCGTTGCTGCAGGGTGGGACATCGGTATTCCTTTTCGGTTTGCTTTTATCGAGGTGGATTGCTTGATCTGGCTTTGGCTTGTTGCAGTCATTATATTCCGAGGCGATCGCCTTCGCTGTCGAACAAATGTATCCGCCTCGCGTCGAATGCGACCGATCCCCCATAGTCGTGCGGGCTTTCGAGTTGACCCGTCACCCTGATCTTGATCAGTTGTTCGCCAAGCAACGCGTTGACGATCGTGTAACCGCCAAGCGGTTCGATCGAGCTGACGGAAACTTGAAACCGTTGCGTGGCGTGATCGTGAGCCTGATGGATATCCTCGGGCCGTATCCCCAGTGTCCCTTCTTCACCTGCCGGAACATCGATCGCTTCCGCAATCGCCATCGTCATGTTGCCGCATTCGAAGTGGCTTCCGTTCGCAGTGAAGCGCCCTCGAAAAAGGTTCATTGGTGGGGACCCGACCTCACGCGCTACCGCAAGCGAATTTGGCCTTTGGTAGACCTCATCCGGAGTTCCGACCTGGACCACGCGCCCAGCGATCACGACGGCAACCCGATCCGCGATTGCCATCACTTCCTCTTCGTCATGAGAGACGTAGACGAAGGTCTGGTTGTTCATTCGCTGAAGTCGCTTGAGCTCAACCCTCATTTCTTCGCGCAAACGCGCATCGAGTGCGGCGATGGGCTCGTCCAGGAGGATCGCGCGGCTGTCCGGCGCCAACGCCCGGCCAAGGGCAATACGCTGCCGTTCTCCGCCGGACATCTGCGCGGGGTTCTTGTGAAGAACATGTCCGACATGAAGAACGTCGGACACCGCCCCAAGACGGGTTGCGATTTCTACTTTGGAGAGGCCGCGTTCGGTGAGCGGGAACGTGATATTCTGGCGACCGCTCATGTGAGGAAACAACGCTAGATTCTGAAACACCATCGAGATCTGCCGTTCGGCCACTTCGATCTTGTCGGTGTCGACACCACCCACCAATACGCGCCCATGATCTGGCCTCACGAGGCCAAGAATGAGTTTCAAGATGCTGGTTTTTCCGGAGGATGGCGGCCCCAGAATTCCGAACAGTTCTCCTCGCTGCACGGTCAAATCGATCGGACCGAGCGTGAAATTCGGATAATTCTTGATCACTCCGCGAATGCTGATTGTGTTCAATGCAGCCTCCCGCCCAGCCGGTCGCCGGTCGCCAAATCGAAAGCCAGGCTCTTATCTGCCCTCAGATAGAATGTAATCTCCTCGCCGGTGCTCAGCCGATCATGGCTATCGACGGACAGGAAGCGCGTCTGGCCTACCTGCAGATAGGCCAGCCGTGTCGGTCCGACACGCTCTATCTCCTCGACACGGCCTCTCATCCCGATATCCTCGGGCGAGCGGCGATCCCCGAGATAGATATGCTGCGGGCGGATTCCGAGCGTAACTGCCTGCGCAAAGCCGACGCGAGAGAATTCCGCGGCCGCTCCTGCCGACAGGGCAATTTCCGCTCCGCCGTCTAGCAGAAGTTTTAGCCGCCCGGATTCTCCCTCTAGCCTTCCGTCGAGCAAATTAATCCGCGGACTGCCCACGAAATTTGCGACGAAGCGGCTGTGCGGGTCGTTATAGACATCGAGCGGAGCGCCGTACTGCATCAGGCGCCCCTGGTCGATGATCGCGATCTTATCGGCCAGGCTCATCGCTTCGATCTGATCATGAGTCACGTAGATCATGGTTTGACCGAATTCCCGCTGGAGTACTTTGAGCTCTGCCCGCATATAGGCTCGAAAGCTTGCGTCAAGATTCGAGAGCGGCTCGTCGAGCAGGAAAACACGCGGCTCGACGATGGCGGAGCGACCGATTGCCAGCTTCTGCATCTCGTTGACGGACAAACGGCTGGCCGCTTCCCCCAAGCGATGTGAAATCCCCATGCGACCAGCCATCGCCCGCACTTTCCGGTCGATTTCCGACCTCGCGAGCCGCCGCACCTCCAGACCATAGGAAAGGTTCTTGTAAACCGTCAGATGAGTAAAGATCGCATAATTCTGGAAAACGAACCCGATGTTGCGGTCTTGCAGACGCATTCCCGACAGATCGCTTCCGTTGAATGAGATCGATCCCTCGCTGGGATTCTCCAGCCCGGCAATCATGTTCATGGTCGTCGTCTTGCCGCAGCCCGATGGACCAAGCAGTGCAATGAACTGCCCTTGAGGGATATCGAGCGTCAAATCTCTTACCGCGGTAAAATCGCCGAAACGCTTGGTCACGTTGTTTATTTGTACGGATGTCATCGCATCAGTTCTTCTTCATTGAAGCGTAGGCCATGCCACATGCGGCAATGAGACTCAGCGAAAACAGGATCGTCAGGCCGATTGCGGCAACATACGACCAGTCAAGATCCGCAAATGTCTTCTTGTAGAGGAACAGCGAGATCGTTTCGGTCTCCACTCCCGGACCGCCCTTGGTCATGACGAATACGACGTCGAAAATTTTGAAACATTCCACCGTGCGAAGCACAAGAGCGATCGCGATGACGGATTTTATCCGCGGCAAGATTATCTTGCGAAAATTCTGCCAATTTGACGCGCCTAACAGGCGCCCTGCGGTCAATTGATCGCGAGGAACCCCAAGCATTCCAGCCAGGAGGATCAAAAACATCAACGGCGTCCATTGCCACGTATCTGCGATGATCACCGAAAGCATGGCGCGGTGCACGTCGGTCAACCAGGAGAAGCTGACCGGCAAACCGAATGTGTCATTGACCGGGCCGGTGCTCTGAAACAGAAGAAAGAAGATTAGTCCGACAACCGCCGGCACAATCATCATCGGCGTCAAGATAATGGAGTAGAACAGCTTGCGGCCAACGAATTGCTCCATGAACAAATAAGCCAGCCCGAGCCCAAGCATAAACTGCGCAGGGATGGCGACGATCATCAGCAGGAAAGTTCTGCCCAACGCGGCCCAAAGCGCTCCGTCGGTCAGTAGTCGCAGATAGTTGTCCCCGATATTGAAGCTTTCATAAGCGCGATACCAGCGAACGCCATCGAGCGGGGTCCACCACGTGAGGCTGAGATAAAATTGCATCGCCAAAGGGAAAATTACAATAAATATCAACATCATCACCGCAGGAGCAGCCAACCAGAAACCGAGCTTCCGGCCGTCAAGGGAAACGCTCGACCAATAGCCGCGTCGACGTTGGCGCGTTTTATCGAGAACGGGCTCGGCTGTCATTTCCGTCATTGCTTTAGCGCTCCAAACGTGAGACCGCGCACAAGGTGCTTCTGGATGAGCAGTCCAAAAATCACGGGCGGAATCGCCGCTATCAATCCGAGCGCAGCTTTCATGCCATACATCTGGCCGCCTATGGGCGAAGTGAGAGTGGACATATAAACTGGCAGGGTGATCCAGTCTTTCGACGTCAGCAGTAGCGCCAGCAGGTAGTCCGACCAGTTCAGGATGAAGACGAACAGCGCACAGGTGGCGAGCCCTGGCATCACGATTGGAAGCGTGACGAGATAAAAGACCCGCCAATAAGAACAGCCCGATACGCGAGCGGCGTCTTCAATCTCGACGGGAACCTCGTCGAAAAACGTCTTCATCAGCCAAAACGCAAACGGCAACGTGACGATCCCGTAGATCAGCGAGAGTCCCCACCATGTATCGATTGCTCCAATGAAGGCCCACATGACCATGACCGGAATCATTACCGCGAGCGGCGGAAACAGCCGAAGTTGAAGCACTGATAGCGGCAATGACGACATGATGCCGAACCGAGCCACTGCGTAAGAGGACAGTGTCCCGGTCACAACTGCCAGTGCGGTGCCGCAGATGGACGTGATCAAACTGGCGGTCAGAGGCCAAAGAATGCTGCGATCGAGGCCAACAGCCAATCCTCGTGCGTGTCCCAAGATGACAAACTCGAAATTTTGCAGCGTCGGCTGCTTCGGCAACCACGTCATACCGCTTCCGGTGGTCCATTCCGGGAAGGGCTTGAACGCCATGGTGATCATCCAGAGCAGCGGATAGATCACCACGATGCAGGCAAGGATAATGAAGGCGTACCTGACGATCTGGGCTAGAATGGGCGTCCGCAAGTTTCCGCTCCTCTCTGCCGAACTCGCATTATAGCGAGTTCGGCTCCGTCCTGTTTGCAACGTTCAGATACTGTCCGCACCCGTTGGCCAGGACGCACGGCTGGCCTTGATGGCTTCGATGATGCCCTTACTTCGTTGACGACGGATGATTTCCTCCCACTTGCCCTGGGCGGCGTCCATTGCCTGGCGTGGTGTCTTCTGCTTCGTCAGCAACGCCTGGACCTCGTCATCCAGTGCGTTATCAAGCGCGGTTTGACCACCAAAGTTGAGCGTCGGCACCGACCGCTCAATCGAGTATGGTATGGTCTTCATCGCGTAGGGCTGATAGTTTTCAGCGACCAGCGGCTCCTTGAAGTTCGCCTTCTGGAACGGATCGAAGTAGCCGGTGGGGCTCGCCATCATCAACGTGAAGGTTCGGGTCGAGCTGAGCCATTGCAAGAACAGGTAAGCAGCTTCTTGATTTTTCGACTTAGGCGATATCCATCCCGTGACGCTGTAGAACATCACCGCGCGGCGGTTAACTTTGTCGCCGAACTTGCGGCCCACCGGGCCATGGGACCCCATCAAGCCCGTTGCTTTCGACTTCGGAGTACCGTCCGGCTTCTTTCCGTCGCCGTACTTGGCGACCGCGGTGAATGTACAGATCTGCGGCACCTGTAGGTTCCAGAGGGAATTCCAGCCCTCGAGGAAAGTGAAATTCAATGCGTCCGGCGGCGACCACTCGAACGAACGGAGGTGCTCTTCCGCGCACTGGACTCCCAGATCGGTATTGAGATTCGGATGGCCCTCATCGTTGAAGAAGTACAAATTGGGATTATCCATCGACGCAAAGCGCATGTAGAAGCTCGGGAGTCCCCAAAACCGGCTCATCAAGCAGCCATTGCCGAACATTTTTCCGGTGCCGAAGTCCTTGCCGGTGAAGAATTTTGAAATAGCATCGACCTCTTGCCATGTATTCGGTACGGCAAGCGGGCGCCCGACCTCCTTCAGAAAGGCATCCTTGACCTCGGGCTTCTCATAGAGCTTTTGCTGGTAGTACCAGACAAGCGTATCGCCATCGAGGCCGATCATGTAGTTCTTGTTGTTGTAGGTATAGAGCAGCTTATAGAACCCTTCGCTCGGTACGCCGCGCTCCGGGTCCTGCCAGTCCGGCTTGTACTTCTTCACGAAGTCGGAGCAATCGATCGCGCCGCCTGAGGAAACAAGATCGCCTGTGGAATTCCACGGTCCGGTATAGATGTCGAACGCACCGTCGCCGGTCGTGACGTCTTGCATCACCTTCTTGAAGATGTCGTCCGGCGTACCGCCGATCATTTCCACCTCGATGCCCGTCTCGCGCATCCATACGTCCAGCGGTGACATGGCGCCTTCACGAAATGGCTTGCGAATTTGGTCGATCGTTCCGTCGAGCAACAAAACCGTCAGCTTCTTCGGTGCTTTGCCTGACGCCTTCAAGGCCTTGATGCCGTCGATCGCGCGGCCTTCCGACATGGTGCTATTGTACTGAAAGCGTTCGGCACCGTCGAAGCCAATCGGGCCGCCCGTCATGCCCGGCGCATATTCGGCCGCCTGCGCCGGCGCAGCAAGAAGAGAGCCGCCACCGAGGGCGGCCGCCGTAACGATCCCGGTTGACGTCTTCAGAAATTCTCGACGAGACGAAATCAATTTCTCGGTTGACATACGATTTAGCTCCCCTTGATCTGTGGCGATGCCACGATGCCGTTGCTTGATGCCGTTAAATGTCACTTCCGCTTCGGATGAGCGCTCGCTCCGAAGCTTTCAGCATTGCCGAAACTCTCGTGAGTTTTTCGCGCGGCTTGGCTTTCGCCGCGCCGTCCGCCCGCTCCAGCGCGTCTATCCTGCGCCAACCCTGAAAATCGATCAGCTTGAGCGACCGTCCGCGGAGAGTCGCAAGAAACAGTTCGCGCCGAAGATCGGACGACTCAAAGCTCGTCGCGATCAAATCCGCCAAGACCAATTCGATCGTTTCGATCGCGCACGCGCGGTTGGTCCCAACGATTCCATTTGGCCCGCGCTTGATCCACCCTGCGACGTACAGTCCCCGAACGGCGTTGCCGTCGCGATCGATGACCCGACCTTTTTGTTGCACAATAGTTGCCGAGCGCTCGTCGAATGGCACGCCCGGAATGGATATGCCGCGGTATCCGACGCTGCGCACGACGAGGTTTGTCGGAATGGAAACATACTGGCCACTCGGCGTCCCTCCCTGGTTGCCTGTTTGTCCGGAAAGGCGCAAACGTTCGAAATTGACCTGCTCGACTGTCCTAGTCCCTTCGATCGAATAGGGCGCGAGCAGAAAGCGAAAGTGTATCCGCCTTCGTTTCGTCGCTGTTTCCAGCCGGTGCGCAAACCCGCGAAGGATTTCAAGATTTCTGGCAGCAGCGGCAGACCTTTGGATCTCATCGATTGACGCTGGGTCAAGCTGCAGCTCGGCGGGATCGACAACCGGCTGCACCTCATCGAGCTCGCCAAGCTCTCGTAGCTCCTTGGCCGTGAACTTAGCCTGGACCGGTCCGCGTCGGCCGATCAGAACAACGTCTGTAATATTACTTGCGGCGAGCTCATCCAGCGCATGCTCACAGATGTCGCTACGTCTGAGCTCATCGACACTCTTAGAAAGTATTCTGCATACGTCCAACGCAACGTTACCATTTCCGATCACGACCGCGGTCGGATGCGAAAAATCGAAACTCTTGTCCCGAAAGTCCGGATGGCCGTTGTACCAGCCAACGAGTTCCGTAGCCGAGACGCTTCCCGGCAGATCTTCGCCGGCAATGTCAAGCGAACGATCGCCGATCGCACCAGTGGCAAGTACAACGCCATGATAGGCGGCCTGAAGCTGCGATACTTGAACTTCTCGTCCGATATCGAGGTTGCCTACGAATGAAAAATGCGGATTATCCGCAATCCGCTCGAAGACCGCTGTAACCGCCTTCAGCTTTTGATGATCAGGCGCGACGCCGTAACGGACTAGCCCGAAAGGTACGGGTAACCGGTCGAACATATCAACTCGGACAGGAATGCCGGAGCATAACAGCGCTTCCGCAGCGTAGAACCCTGCAGGACCACTCCCAACAATGGCGACGTTGAAGACCATAAAAAGCTCGGCGCTCTTGCTATCCCTCGCGCCGGGCATCGAGTTGGACTCCCACCGCGTTGGGTTTAGAAGAGCCCCAATGCCTTGGTCCTGAAAAGTACCAAAACCGGAGAAACTTATGACTCCAAGACGGCAATTGTTTGGGCAGATGTGGCAGCCAAGGACAGCAAAATAGTCATAAACCGCCGATTTTTTGGGCTAATTGTGCCGAATCCGCACCTGGATTGCTTGGCAAATTTACGGTTTGCTGGCGCCGGGCTGGCGCATCGCCAGTGATCAGAACCCGCTTCTGCTTTCGCACCCAGCGCGCGGACTATGGCGGGTCGAGTTCGCAAGATTGTTACGCATCAGGCGGTATGGACATTCACGGGGCAAGCGCGCTGAGGCGCTGTCCGCGCCAACCTTGAGCTTCTTGCTTTGTGACTGAAGTGTAATCTGAAAATCTTCAAGCTGGGGCCTTGGCACTCATTCCCCGCAATATTTCATTCAGCTTTTCAATGGCCTCAACAATCTTGCTTTCCGTCAGCGAGGCATAGCCAAACATCAGTGCGTCATCAGGCGCCGTACCATCGAAGTCAAAGGCACCCCCGCTGGACAAGGCATACACGCCCACGCCAGCGGCGCGGGCCTTCATTTGAATAGCGAGCGCACTCGGCATGCCCTTTGGCAAGCGCCACACCAGATGCAGGCCGCTATCCTGTCCTGAAATAACCGGTTCACGAAATTTCGTGCGGAGCGCGGAAATAAGTGTGTCCCTGCGGCTCTTGTAGAGCTGACGCATCTTGCGAAGATGACGATCAAAGTGCCCGTCACTGACGAACTCGGCAAGCGCGCTTTGCTCGAGCCAAGATTGACCATTGCTCATCTTCGCCTTGAGCAGACGGGCGTCGTCCGAGAAGATAGCTGGGACGACTGCATAGCCGAGACGCAATCCTGCGCCTACCGACTTGGAAAATGAGCCGATATAGAATACCCGCCGGCCTCTATCCAGTCCGGACAGCGCGGTGAGCGGTGGCCCGTCATAGCGAAAATCGCTATCATAATCGTCTTCCATTATGTAGCTGTCAGTATCATCCGCCCACCTGAGCAAAGCGAGGCGTCGGCTCAGCGTCATAACGACACCCGTAGGATATTGATGTGAGGGCGTGACGTAGATCAAGCTGCGCTGCTTGCTGGGAAGACAGTCCGTTCGAATGCCGTCGGAATCGACTGGGACCGGTTCAATCTGAAGTTGTTCGCCTTCGAAAATCATCGACGCACCCGCGTAGCATGGATTCTCGATACACAGATGCTCGGTGTGGCCGCGCAAAAGGTTCATGATTAGATTAAGGGCGTCCTGACCGCCCGCCGTAACGATGATCTGATCCGTCGTCACGTGCATGCCGCGGGTTCGTCCCAGATGATCAGCAATGGCCTTTCGCAACTGCGGAAGACCGGCAGGATCGCAGTAATCGGTCAGATCCTGGGAATTGCCAGACAAACACCTAGTCACGATACGACGCCAGACGCGGAGGGGAAATCCACCCGCCGCGGATCGGCCGACCCAGAAATCGATAGTCGGACGATCCTCTCCTCCACCCGGAGAGCCCGCAAAGCAGAGGAGAGGCTCGCCGGACTGAGCCGGCATTGGCCCATTTGAGCGCAGTATACCGTGCGGGCTGTTGACGAGTAGCAGGTCATCCGGAGGGATTGCTGTAACGAACACACCGGATGTGCCTCGGGATTCGACGTAACCCTCGGCGACCAGACGATCGTAGGCAATCATGACCGTGTTGCGGGATACCTGATATCGCTCCGCCAACAACCTGGTCGGCGGCAACGACATTCCAGCCTGGAGGCGTCCATCCAGTATCAGCGTTCGAATTTGATCGAAAATCTGGGCCTGAAGCGATTTGTCCTTGCCTACGTGAAGCATGAGTGCCAATTCCACAAATCAGCCCTTTCCAGAGTTCTTGGCCTTCTCCGATCGCCAACAATTTAGTGCAAAGTTCGCCCTTTTTATAGTTGCCAGGAAGGCAAGATTTCCCGCACTTGTCGAGTCAGCGGTTGCCGCGCAATGAACCGAACCTTCTCGCAATTGAGGTTCTGCCAAGGAGCTAAAACATACGCGATTTTTAACCCGACGCGAAGTCGCCGGGCGGGCGCGATCTGCGAGACAATGTCGCAAAATCGTGCGCGGATCCGTCCCGCCGCTGGGCGCGCTCGTCTGGCACACGCATATTGGGCACATGATTCGAAGCGCCGCAGGCCAGTCTCCGCTTCGTTCGTCATCGACGCGCCTGGCTCATGAACAATCGTCGTGAGCCAGGCGCCAGATTTCTTCGACCGTCTGCATCAAGATTGCTACGCTGAAAACTTGCAGCCGGCCGATCGCCGCGCGACCTGCTAGAGCGGGCGCACGATCGACTGTTTTCGGTAGTAATCCTCCAGCGAATCGGGGCCAAGGACACCGCCCCCGCAGCCGCTCAAATTGCACCCTCCGTACGACACGCCATGCGGGAACAGATTGTGCGCGTTGATCCAGGAATTTCCGGCGACGAGTTTCTCAGCAACTCGCGTCGCCCTGGAAAGGTCACTCGACCATACGCTGTTTGCAAGCCCGTACGGACTACTGTTGACCAGGGCGACCGCCTCATCCTCGTCCTTGAACTTCATCACATATGCGACCGGCCCAAAGACCTCTTCGCGCGCGCAGACATTGCCGGGCGCCCCACCGAGAAGTGCCGGCTTGACATAAAACCCGTCCTTATGGCCAGACACTTCCGCAACGCCTCCGGCAAGATAAGCCTGTGCGCCTTCCTTAATTGAGCGGTCGACATATCCGAGCACGCGGCGGCGTTGCTTCTCGCTTACAACGGGGCCGATTTGTGTCGATTCGTCGCCGCCATAACCGATCTTCATTCCGCCCATAGCTGAAGCGGCCTTGCCGATAAACGCGTCGGCGACTTTCTCGTGCACGATCCAACGAGATGCCGTGCAGCAAACCTGCCCTGCGTTCAATGTTATCGCGCCCGCAAGGGCCTCCGCGGCGCTGTCAACGGCGATGTCGTCGAAAAGGACAGCAGCCCCCTTGCCACCAAGTTCCAATTTAACGGGAACCAAGTTTCGCGCGCACGATTCCGCAACAAGCTTCCCGATTTCCGGCGAACCGGTGAACGACATCCGGTTGATACCCGGATGCCCCGAAAGAGCTGCGCCGGCTGTTTCGCCTAAACCCGTTACTACATTGACGACACCTGGTGGAACACCAGCCCGATCCGCGAGCCTGGCAAAGAAGAGTGCCGAGAGTGGTGTGTCCTCGGCCGGCTTGATGACCACGGCGTTTCCGGCTGCCAGCGCCGGAGCAACGCCCCATCCGATCAGCAGGAACGGGAAATTCCAGGGAAAAATGAAACCGCATACTCCGTAAGGCTGCCGCACCGACCAAGCCTCATTGCTGGAAACAGCAAAGGGTTCACGACGGCGTGTGTTTTGGCTCAGATCGGCATAGTATCGAAATGTCTGCGCTGCATGTGGGATATCAAACGCCAATGCCTGCGCGCGAGGCTTTCCAACATCTCGCGATTCGATCTCGGCAAGCACCGGAGCATGTTGGTCGATTAGATCTGCTAGCCTGTGCAGGATAACAGCTCGGTCTTTTGCGGGCATCGTTGCCCAGCCTGATTTGTTGAACGCCCGGCGGGCCTCTGTCACCGCAGCGTCGACGTCGACCGAACCCGCCGCAGCAACTGTAGCTAGATGCTTCCCGGTACCGGGATCTAGCGTCTCGAAAGTCCGTCCGGTTGAGGCGGCAATCTGCTCGCCGCCAATGTGCAATCGGAGTGGCTGAGATAGGAATTCGCTTACCGCAAACGTTTTTGTGTCCATCGTGTTCATGACGTTCCTCCTTGTTGTCGCCAGGGACAACAATCGACACTCGCTTGGCCCTGAAAAGAGCCAAAATCGTGCGGCTCTGTGGTGCCAACCCGCTCATATTGCAATTTCGGGATTGGACGATTTGACTCGGCCGTCTTCGTCCTCAAGGTCCAGGTAGACCGAAGGCCGCGCGGCGCCCGACTTCCAACGCGATCGTCTTCATGGCCACCTGGCCTGGCCCTATCAAAACCACCGCAGGGGAATGGCTGAGCAATTGATTGAGCCGCGCGTCGAGCCGTCGGGGCAACCTATCTGAAATCATAGAGGCGGCCTGTGCGATTACAATCAGACCCAAACTTCAATCATACAATAAAATCAAATGATTAATCGATGCACATTAGATAGCGCTACCCGAACACGTCCTGCAATTCGCCGTCGCGGACCACCGCGACGCCGTCGAGTTCGATGGTGGTGCCCATCATCGGGAGGTCGAAATGCCCTGAGGTGTAGCGTCCGGCGAATTCGTTGGCGCCGGTGGAGAACAGGAAATTGCCGGCCACCGCGCGCAGCTCGGTGCCGTTGGTGTCGCGCTGGTCGTACATCGCCAGCGCCTCGTAACGGGCGCCGGGATTCATGCCGAACCCGACATGGGACACCGCATAGGCCTCGCGGTCGCCCCACGCCGCCAGATAGGCGCGCATCATGGCGGCGTCGGCGCCCTCGCCTTCCAGCCCGGTGACATAGTCGTCCTTCAGCGTCAGCCGCACCGGCGCGGTCAGATAGCGCTTGAAGGTAAGGTTGATGTCGCCGGCCGCCATCACCAGCGTGCCGTTGACGGTGCCGCTCCTGGGAAAGCTGACGACAATGCCGCCCGGCCAATGCGCCAGCGTGCCCGGTCTGTCGGTCCAGCCCCAGACCCCGACCGTCGAGGCGCCGACCATGTCGACGTCGAGGTCGCTGCCGGCCCTCGAGGTGACGCGCATCCGCCGGGTCCCGCGCAGCATCTTTGCCGCCGCCCGCACCCGCTTTTCCAGCGCGCTGTCCGGCACCATGCGCTCCAGCGCTTCGGGATGCTCGTTGGAGATCACCAGGATGCGCGCCCCGGCCTTGAGGATTTCCGGCGTCTCCACCGCGTGCATCAATCCCTCGATGGTGCAATCGACCACGAAGCCCGCCTGCTGCAGGGCGCTGACCACAGGGCCGAGCCGCTGGATCGCCTCGCTGGCGCCGGTGGATCGGATCGGCACGACCTGCCGGTTGCGCGGCGTCGGCACGATGAGGTGAAACGGTCTCGCACCCATCCGCAACAGCGCCAGTTCAGCGAGATGAACATTGAGCGCGCGCGACTGGGTTTCCGAGAGAATCGCGGCGGTATCGCCCGGTTTCACCGCACAGCGCTCGAAGATCTCGCAGAACGCGTCGATCCATTTTGCCTCGATGCGATCCGCCAGCATGTCTTGTCTTCCTTCTGTTGGAGCTCGAAATGCGGCTGCATACGGCGAACCGAGGAAGCCGATCTGGCGGGAAGCGATCCACCGTCTGTCATTCCGGGATGTGCCCTGACCGGCGACAGCCGGACGGAGCGCAGGCCCGGAATCCATAGCCCCTGCGGTGGTTATGGATTCCGGGCTCGCGCGCGCCCCGGAATGACAATGGTTTATGGACCAATCTGCCGATCACCCGGTCATACGCCGAGCAAGGCAAAGGTCAATATGGCTTCACCCTCAGACCTCCGGAAAGCCGCGCAGCAGATAGGAGCGCAATCCCTCGAGCAGGCCGTTGAGAACCAGGCCGAGCAGCGAAATCGTGATCAGCGGCACGAACATGTCGACCGCCTGGAAGGTGCGGGCTGCCGTCACCAGGACATGGCCGAGCCCGTCGGTCGAGGTGATCATCTCGGCCAGGAACACCACGATGCAGGAGATCACCAGGCCGATGCGGCAGCCGGTCAGGATCGAGGGCGCCGCGGCCGGCAACACCACCTTGAACAGGATCTGGCCGTGCGGCGTGCCCGCCGCCATCGCCGACCAGATCAGCTTCTGCTCCACCATCGAGGCGCCGTAATAGGTCGCCAGCAGGATCGGAAACAGCGCGTCGGCCGCGACCAGGGTGATTTTCGATTCATGGCCGAAGCCGAGCAGCAGCAGCATGGCCGGATACAGCGCGACCTTGGGCAGCGGCGCCAGCACCCGCACCAGCGGGCGGACCACGGCGTTGACCGCCGGACTGACCGCCGCGGCAAGCCCGATGCCGACCCCCAGGATCACCGCGATCGCAAAGCCGGTGAACAGCCGGAACAGGGTGGCGGCGATCTCCTGCTGATACTCGCTGGTGAAGAGCTGCCGCACCAGGCGCAGGAACACCGCGCCGGGCGGCGGCAGCAGCGACACCGGCGCATATCCGAACGAATCGATCGCCTGCCACAGGCCGATCAACAGCGCGATCGGCACCATCCCCAGCAGCACGTCGGAGGTAACCGCGCGCGGCTTCATGAAAAGCTCAGGGGAAGATCGAAGCGCGGTTCGGACCATTTCACCAGCCTGCCGCGCATCTTCTCGAACGCGGCGTCGAGGCCGATGCCCATCGCGCCGATGATGATGATCATCGCGAACACGGTGTCGTATTGCCCCATGTCCAGCGCATTGAACAGGATATTGCCGGCGCCGGACTGCCGCGCGATCATCTCGCTGGTGACCATGGTGATCAGCGCCAGCACCAGGCCGGTGCGGCAACCGGTGAGGATTTCAGGCAACGCCGCCGGCAGCACGATCCGGATCATGCGCTGCGCCGCCGACAGCCCCATCGCCGCACCCGACCACAGCATCTTTTCCTCGACTGCCTTGCCGCCCTCAAAGCTGTGATAGATCACCGGCAGGCTGACCCCGAGAAAGATCACCAGGGTTTTCGAGACGTCGCCGACCCCGAGCCACAGCATGATGATCGGCATCAGCGCCGCCTTCGGCACCGGATAGATGATCATCAGCAGCGGGTTGAAGAACGCCGCCACGCCGCGGCTGCGGCCCATCATCAGTCCGAGCGGGATCGACACCATCACGGCGAGGCCGAAGCCGATCGCCATGCGGCGCAACGATGCCAGGATATTGATCAGGGATTCCTTGTCGCCCAGGATCGCGGGAATCGCACGGATCGCGTCGAGCGCGGTGGGAAAGCTGTCGGTATCCAGGATCAACGCTGCGACCTGCCAGATCCCGAGCAGGCCGAGGCAGGCGAGCAGCGGCGCCAGGCGGGTCACAACGGCGCGCAGCAGCATCATGTCCGCAACTCGTCTTCGCTGGTGTCGTCGATCATGCGCTCGATATCGACGACGAGTTTCTGGTAGCGGGAATCCAGCAGCAGCTCGGCCCGGCGCCGCGGCCGCGGCAGATCGATATCGACGATCTCCTTGATGCGGCCGGGCGACCGCGTCATCACCACGACCTTGTCGGACAGGTAGACCGCTTCCTCGACCGAATGGGTGACGAACAGCACGGTCTTGCGGTCGCGCTCCCAGATGTTGAGCAGATCGTTCTGCAGCCGGGTGCGGGTGTGGGCGTCGAGCGCGCCGAACGGCTCGTCCATCAGCAGCACCGCCGGGTGATAAGCCAGCGTGCGCGCCAGCGCGACCCGCTGTTTCATGCCGCCGGACAATTCCTTGGGGTAGAAGTCTTCAAAGCCCTTGAGGCCGACCATCTCGATCAGCCGGCGGCTCTGCGCTTCGGCTTCCGCGTGCTTGACGCCCTGCTGGCGCGGGCCGTACATCACATTGCCGAGCACGCTCTTCCAGGGAAACAGCGCGAACTCCTGGAATACCGGCCCGCGGTCGGGCCCGGGCCCGGTGATCGCCTTGCCCCGCATCTTCGCCACCCCGTCGGTCGGCTTGACGAAGCCGCCGACGATATAGAGCAGGGTCGACTTTCCGCAGCCGGAGGGACCGAGAATCGAGACAAAGGCGCCATCCTCGATTGTCAGGGAAATCTGCGACAACGCCAGATGGCTCTGGCGGCCGGCGGTCTGGAACACCTGCGAGACCCGATCGATCTCGATCATGGCGCTCGCCGGCCCGCGTGCCGGCGTGGAGTCCGCGGCAACGTCCGGCCGCAATGGCAATACATTCATTCCGGCTTCTTTCCCGGCCCAGATCCCTGGGCACAGATGATTGCTCGATGCTGCCCCCCGGTAACCGCCCGAACATAGCGGAAACCGGCAGGGGTTGGCGATGCTGTTTGACCCGATTTTGTTTTAACCTTCAAGAATCGGGCCACGGCCAGCCGGCGCGGTACGGAACTCGACAGCCTGAAAACCCGGATCAGCTCTGATCGAACCACGGCCATTCCGCCGCGCCGTCATGGGTGACGGCGCCGCCGGGCGCCTGGCCGACCAGCCGCGCATATTTGGCCAGCGCGCCGGCGCGATGCCGCGGCGGCCGCTGCTTCCAGGCGCGCCGCCGTGCGGTGAATTCCTCGTCATCGATCAGCAGATCCAGGCTGCGCGCGCCGGCGTCGATCCGGATCCGGTCGCCCTCGCGCACCAGCGCCAGCGGGCCGCCGATGAAGGATTCCGGCGAGACATAGCCGATGCACATGCCACGGGTGGCGCCGGAAAAGCGTCCATCGGTGATCAGTGCGACCTTCTCGCCCATCCCCTGCCCGTAGATCAGCGCGGTGACGCCGAGCATCTCGCGCATGCCGGGGCCGCCCACCGGGCCCTCGTTGCGGATCACCAATACGTCGCCCGCGGCATAGCTGCGGCGGCGGACGGCGTCGACGCAGGCTTCCTCGTCCTCGAACACCCGCGCGCGTCCTTCGAACAACAGGTTCTTCAGCCCGGCAACCTTGATGACGGCGCCATCGGGGCAAAGATTGCCCTTGAGGACCGCGACGCCTCCGTCCGGCATGATCGGCGCGGCGGTGGAATGGATCACCTCGCCGTCCGGCGCATCGGCCGCGCCATATTCCTCGGCAATGGTCCTGCCGGTGATGGTCAGGCAACTGCCGTCGATGTGGCCGCTTTCGACCAGCGCGCGGACCACCACGGCGGTGCCGCCGATGTCGTAGACGTCCTTGGCGGTATATTTGCCGCCCGGACGCAGATTGCCGATCAGGGGCGTGCGCGCGAACACCGCGCCGACATCGTCGATCGAAAATGCGATGCCGGCCTCGTTGGCCAGCGCAGGCAGATGCAGCGCGGCGTTGGTCGATCCGCCGGTGGCGGCAACGATGGCGGCGCCGTTTTCCAGCGACTTGCGCGTCACGATTTCACGCGGCAAGGGGCCGCCCCGCTGCAGCATCTGCATCACCAGCCGTCCGGCGCGGCGCGCCACCTGGGCGCGCTCGGCGTAGACACCGGGGATCATCGACACGTTGGGCATGGTCAGTCCCATCGCCTCGGACACCATCGCCATGGTGTTGGCGGTGAACTGGCCGGCACAGGCGCCGATGGTCGGCAGGCAGCTCCGCTCGATGCCCTCGAGCGTCGCCGCGTCGATCTCGCCGGTCATGAAGCCGCCGACCGCCTCGTAGGAATCCAGTACCGTGAGGGTGCGGCCCTCGAACCGGCCGGGCAGCGCGCTGCCGCCATAGATGAAGATCGACGGCACGTTGCAGCGGATCATTCCCATCATCACGCCGGGCAGCGTCTTGTCGCAACCGCCGAAGCCGATCAGCGCATCATAGGCCAGGCCGTGAACGACGGCTTCGATCGAATCCGCGATCAATTCGCGCGACAGCAGCGAGAACTTCATGCCCTCGTGGTTCATGCTGATGCCATCGGACACCGAAATGGTGGAAAATTCCCGTGGCGTACCGCCGGCCTCGGCGATGCCGGCCTTGGCGGCCTCGACCTGGAAATCGTGGGTCATGTTGCAGGGCGTCTGTTCGCCCTTCATGCTGACCACCCCGATCATCGGCTTCGACAGCGCCTCGTCGTCCAGCCCCATCGCGCGCATGAAGGCGCGGTGCGGCGCACGATCGAGGCCATCGGTCGTCACGCGCGATCGCCATTTCTTCATGGGGGCTGTCATGGGTTCAGTCTCCGCGGAGTCGTCATGGCGAACGCCGGGACGAACAGCCCCGGCGCTGGTTGTGACAGAAGGCCCCGGCTCCAAGGCCGAAACGAAGGGACACGGCGGTTGGCCCCGGCGTTCGCCGGGACGACGCGTCGAGAGGCCTCGTTTACTGGATCGGCGCGACGATGGTCGGGTGCTTGAACTGGGCGACATCCATCTTCGGCAGCATTCCGGTGGCGGCGTAGATGTCGAGCATCTTCTGGATCGCCGGGAAATTCGGCGCGGCGCCGGGATCGCGGCCGAAATCATTGTCCTTGAGCAGGTAGGTGTCGAGCACCGCGACCGGCGCCTTCAGCACTTCGGAATCGACCTTGAGGGTCTCGGCGCGGTCGGCCAGCGCCTTTTTCATGCCCAGGGTGATGTCGCGGACATAGGCCCTGACCAGTTCCGGATTCTTGTCGACAAAGTCGGCGCGGCAGGCCTCCAGGATGTGGACGATGTTGGGCATCTCCTCGGACAGCGAGAACAGCTTGCGGGTGCCGCCCTTGGCCTCGGCATGCGCCGCGAAAGGCTGGTTCATGTTGACGGCATCGACTCGGCCCTGGCGCAGCGCGTCCTCGGAAACCGCGAATCCGACCTCGACCAGCTTGATGTCCTTGACCGGGTCGACGCCGTTCTTCTGCAGCAGCATCGCGAAGGGGCCGTAGGTGCCGCCGCCGATCACCGAGATGCCGACGGTCTTGCCCTTGAGGTCGGCAATGGTCTTGATCGGGGAATCGTCCTTGACCGCCCAATAGACCGAGAAGCCGCCGGGCTTTTCGTAGACATGCTGGGCCACGATATAGGCCTTGAGATTGCCGCCGACCACGCCGTTGGCGAGCGACAACGGCGCCTGGGTCGCGCAATCCAGCGCGCCGGCCGCCAGCGCCTGCGTCATCGGCGCAGTGCCCTGGAACTGGGTCCATTCGACCTTGTAGGTCTTGCCGAGATCGGGGAACTGCTCCGGCCGTCGCATCATCCAGTACTTGGCTTCCTCGGCCGGAATCGTCCAGCCGACGTGGATCGTCTGCTGCGCCTGCGACGGGGCGATGCCGGTAGCCACCGTCGCCAACGCGCCGGCCGCAAAGATCCATTTCGAAGGTATCCGCATCATGACAGCTCCAGATTCCCGATGCCTCAAGGCATCATCGCGACATTACATGCAGCTAAGCCTTTCATGGTTCAAACAATCAGGCAAGCCGCCTGCCGGGGCTGTGGGGCCTTGCCGGAGGGACCGCAATATATGGTAAGCCGGAAGGCGGCTGGACGTGAAGCAGGGAGAGATGCAATGGCGGGGAATGGCGGAGCGGCCCGGGCGCAACGGCTCGGCTATCTCGGGCTCGGGATGATGGGATTGCCGATGACGCGGCGCCTGCTCGATGCCGGCCACGACGTCACCGTGTGGAACAGGTCGGGCCACAAGGCCGCCGCGCTGGTCGAGGCGGGCGCGACAGCCGCCGCCCACCCGCGCGAAGTGGCCGATGCCGCCGTCATCATCTTCATGTGCCTCACCGACGCCGCGGCCGTGGAAGAAGTGGCGTTCGGCAAGGACGGCCTGGCGGCCGCGGCCGGCCCGGGCAAACTCGTCGTTGATTTCTCGTCGATCCACCCGGACGCGGCGCGTTCGATCGCCGCGCGGCTGAAGGCCGCCAATGGCATGGGATGGGTCGATGCGCCGGTCTCCGGCGGCACCAAGGGCGCGGAGGAAGGCACGCTCGCGGTGATGGCCGGCGGCGATGCCGCCGACATCGCGAGGGCAAGACCCTATGTTCTGGCAATGGCGCGGCGGTTCACCCATATGGGTCCGGTCGGGGCCGGCCAGACCACGAAGCTCTGCAACCAGGTGATCGTCGGTTGCGCCATGGCGGTGCTCGCGGAAGCGACGCGGCTGGCGACCAATGCCGGCATCGATGCGCAACGGCTGCCGGAGGCGCTGGCCGGCGGCTTTGCCGATTCGATTCCGCTGCAACTGTTCGTGCCGCGCATGGCGGCGGGAATCCATTCGCCGCCGCTCGGCCACATCGCCACCATGCTCAAGGACCTGGATACGGTGGTCGACGTCGCCCGCGCCACGTCGAGCCCGGTGCCGATGGCGGCGCTGGCCGCGCAATTGTTCAGAATGGCCAAGGCTTCGCGCGGCGGCGATGCCGACGCGCTGGAAATCTACAAGCTGTCGGCACCCAGGGAGGGTTGAGACCAGGCCGTCGCGGTGCGAAAAACCAATTGCAGCAAAGCCCGGGGGCGTTAGAAATAGCCGGCGCACCAGCCTTTATTGAACCGGAACCCGCTTATGTACGACCCTGCCGGCGTCACCATATCCGCAAATTTTCCGGTACCCGGCCAGATGAAAGCCTGGGTGCTGGGCGACCCGGACCAACTTTTCCTGCGCGACAAGCCGACGCCGGTTCCCGGGCGCGCCGAGGTTCTGGTCCGCATCGATGCGGTGGCGATCTGCGCCACCGACCTTGAAATCATCCATGGCGGATCGCCGGCGAGCATCCAGGGCGGCCCGCCCTTCAACAGGAATTTCACGCCCGGCCACGAATATATGGGAACGGTGGCGGCGCTCGGACCCGGCGTCGACGAATACGCCATCGGCGAGCGCGTCAGCGTGGAAATCCACGCCGGCTGCGGCCAGTGCAAGCGATGCCGCCAGGGCATGTACACCTCGTGCCTGAACTACGGCCGGGCCGACAAGAACCATCGCGCCAACGGCTTCACCACCGACGGCGGTTTCGCCGAATACGCGGTCAACCATATCAACACGCTGGTGCAGGTACCGGACAGCATGAGCGACGCGGAGGCCACCCTGGTAGTCACCGCCGGGACCTCGATGTACGGCCTGACCGAGCTGGGCGGACTGGTCGCCGGTGAAAGCGTGGTCGTGATCGGCCCGGGCCCGATCGGACTGCTCGCGGTGGCGGTGGCCAAGGCACTCGGCGCAAATCCGGTGATCCTCACCGGCACCCGCAACGCCCGCCTTGCGATCGGCAAGGAGCTGGGGGCGGATCGCGTCGTCAACATCGCCGACGAGAATGCGGTCGAGGTGGTCAAACAGCTTACCGGCGGCATCGGCGCCGATTATGTGGTCGAGTGCGCCGGCACCGAGGCCACCGTCAACCAGGCCATTCACATGGCCAATCGCGGCGGCAAGATCTGTCTGGCGGCCTTTCCGCACGATCCGGTGATCACCGATCTCGCGCATCTGGTGAGAAACAATATCTACGTCTACGGCATTCGCGGCGAGGGCCGCAGCGCCACCCACCGCGCCATGGCCCTGATGGCCGAAAAACGCTTCGACGCCACCAGGATTCACACCCACACTTTCGCGCTCGCCGAGCTGCCGACCGCGCTGCGCTACGCCCGCGACCGGGTCGAGGACGCGATCAAGGTGGTGGTGACCACAAGGCAAGCCGGCGCGCTCGCCAGCGCAGCGGCGGAGTAGCAGATGCAGGCCTGGATCAGGCCTGGTTCACCGCACCGCGCCATCATGAGCGGCGGCCGGCGCTTGCCGGACCTCACCCCAAAATGGCTGGGCCAGTCGCCAGGCGCGATGACTGCCTACCTTTCGAAGGCCCGGGCCAGCCGGGCAACCGCCGGCGCAATGATCTGACGCGGATAGCCGCTGAAGCCCAGCACCAGCGCCGACTGCGCCGGTGCCTCGACATACAGGCGGCTCATGGCGCGAACGACGACACCGTGTTCTCGCCCTGCTTGTTCGATCGTGACGTCTGATAGCCCTCGTCGCGTGTAAGCAACCAGATGCATGCCCTGGTCCGGGGGATCGACAGTCAAGTGGTCGGCCAGGCGGCGCCTCAGCGCGGCCACCAGCGCGTCGCGCTGGTCGCGGTACATCTCCCGCATTCTGCGGATGTGAGCTGCGAAGTGCCCCTCTTCCATGAACGCGGCGACGACGGTTTGGCAGAGGCTCGATGGCTGGCGGTCCATGAGGTAGCGCGCGGTAACGAAGGCCCGAACCAGTGAAGGAGGCACCACGGCGTAGCCGAGCCGGAGTCCCGGGAAAAGCGCCTTGTTGAGGGTTCCGATGTAGATGACGCGCTCGGCTTCATCGAGGCCCTGCAGCGAAGCCAGTGGCCGGCCGCCGTATCGGAATTCACTGGCGTAGTCGTCTTCGACGATCCAGGCGCCCGACTGTCGCGCCCAGGCAAGAAGTTCGAGGCGGCGCGCCATCGACAGGGCAACGCCTTTCGGAAACTGGTGCGAGGGCGTGATGAAAACGGCACGCGCTTGTGGGGCGCGACGAATACCTTCAGCGACGCTGACGCCATGCTGGTCGACCGGTATCGGCCGAACCGTCGCCCCCGCCGCGACGAGCGCAAGCCGGGTCAACGAGTACCCCGGATCCTCGATCCAGACTTCCTTGTCCGGGCCCTGCATGAGACGGATCACGATATCGAGGGCTTGCTGGGTGCCCGCAGTGATCACGACCTGTTCGGGCTCGCACCGCACGGCACGTGCGGCCCGCAGATAGTCGCAGACGGACCTGCGCAATTCCGGCATGCCTTGCGGGTCGCCATAGCCGAGGTGTTGCCGTCCGAAGGAGCGCAGCGTGCGTGCGCTGAGTTTCCGCCACAGTTCGGCGGTGCGTGCATCCAGCAGCGTGCGGCCCAGATTGAACGGGCGCTCATCGCTCTGCGACGTCACGTCGATGAAACCGCCTGGCTCACGCGAGCAGGAGGGTGTGTTGGCGACTGGTGCCGGTCGCGGCTTGCGGCCATGAATTGCCGCGAAGGGTTCGGGAAGATCCGAGGCGATGAAGGTCCCTGCACCCTTCCTGCCGCAAGCGTAGCCTTCAGCAAGAAGCTGTTCAAAAGCCGAGACGACGGCAGAGCGCGAAACACCGAGTTGCGCTGCGAGTTCGCGCGTCGAGGGCAGCTTGGTCGCGGGACGAAGCGTTCCAGACAGGATCGCCGATCGCAGCTTCAGGTAAATCTGGCGAAACACCGGCGCGTCTGCCGCGCGGTCCACTTCAAAAGCATAAAGCTCTGCCCAGCTTTGTCTGGTCTTCACGGATGGCTTTCGAAAACTGCGGCCCCCGGCCAAGCGAGTGGTATGCTTCATTGGGCCAAGGTGGGTCTTTTCACAAGACCATTTTTCCTTATCCTGTCTCCGACACCAAGGCAACGGGAAGAAGAAAATGCCCGTTGGTTCGAATGGCGACGCGAGGAGCGCCCAATCATGAGTTCGCCGCAAATCCGTCGTGCCGACCGAGCCATGTCAGTTGAACGTACGCTGGAGACGCTGGCACAAGGCTATAGCGGCCGGCTCGCTACCGTGAGCGAGGACGGGTTCCCCTATTGCATCCCGCTGCTGTATCTTTGGATCGACGGCGAGGTGTATTTGCACACCACGAGCGCCGCAGGACATTTGCGCGCGAATATCGAGAGAGACCCTCGCGTTTGCTTCGAGGTCGATGCGCAGGAAGGCGTCTTTGACTATGGCCGGTTTGAATGCGATTCGGGGCTCGCCTATCGAAGCGTGTGCCTGTTCGGCCGGATACGGATCGTCGAAGACCGGGAAATCAAGCAGCGGTTCTGCGAAGCGCTGATGGCAAGATACGGCAAGCCCGGGACAAATCGCCCCAAGGGCTTCTTCCCGCGGATCGATGCCATCACCGTTTATGCCATTTCGGCTGAGCGCTTCACCGGCAAGGAAACCCCGCTGCCGCCGCTTTCCGAACAGTGGCCTGCGAAGGACCGGACCAAGACGCCAAATGCTTCATTGCCTACGGACGGTCACTCATTGTCCGCAGCGAGGGGCGCTGCAAATTCTTGAACAACCGCGCCGCCTCGACCAGACCTTGCGCATCACAGCCTCTGTTGCCCCTCCGCTCACACCGAGCAGTAGCGCTCCTTGATCTCGTCGTCGGCCAGAAGGTCGCGCGCGGCGGCGTGATGGACCACCCCACCCTGGTCCAGCACATAGGCGCGGTCGGCGAGTTCGAGCGCCAGTTCGACATTCTGCTCGACCAGCAGAATCGTGGTGCCCTGCGCCTTCATGCTGCGAAACAGTTCGAACATCTCGTCGACCAGTACCGGCATGATGCCTTCCGACGGCTCGTCGAGCATGATCAGGTCGGGCTTGGCGATCATCGCCCGCGCGATCGCCAGCATCTGCTGTTCGCCGCCGGACATCGTCACCGCCTCCTGGTCCAGCCGCTCGGCCAGCCGCGGGAAAATCCGGGCGATGGCTTCGATGCGCTCGGCTTCGCGCCGCTTCTCGGGCGACGCCACGAGCCCAAGCCGAAGGTTTTCCCGCACCGTTAGGCCCTGCACGATGCGCCGCTCCTCCGGCACGTAGGCAAGCCCAAGGCCGAAGCGCAGATGCGCGGGCTCGCCCAGCAGCTCCCTGCCCTTGAAAACCACCGAGCCCCGGGTCTTGTCCAAAAGACCCATGATCGATTTCAGCGTCGTGGTCTTGCCGGCGCCGTTGCGGCCGATCAGGCAGACGATCTCGCCCTGGGCGACCTCAAGCGTGACGTCCTGCAGGACATGGCTGGCGCCATACCAGGCGTTGAGGCTGCGTACCTGCAACATCGGCTCAGTGCTCCCGCTGGCCAAGATAGACCCGCTTCACCGCCTCGTTGCGGCGTACTTCCTGTGGGGTTCCTTCCGCCAGCAGTTCGCCGTGGTGCAGCACCAGGATGCGGTCGCTGATCCCGAGCACCAGCTTCATCTTGTGCTCGACCAGGATCACGGTGCGCTCATCCGCCAGCTTCACGATCAGGTCCATCATGGTACGGGTTTCTTCCGGGCTCATCCCGGCGGTCGGCTCGTCCAGCAGCAACAGCCGCGGCCGGCTCGCCAGCGCCATGCCGATTTCCAGCGCGCGCTGCTCGCCATGCGCCAGCGTCCTGGCGGCCCGCTCGCGCTGCTCCCACAATCCGACCCGCGCCAGCAGTTCATCGGCCTGCTCGGTCAATTCGACCAGCCGGGCGCGCGGACGCCACATGTCGTAACGCGACACCAGCGCCTGCAGTCCGACCCGGATATTTTCCCGGGTGGTCAGCTGCGGAAACACGTTGGTGATCTGGAACGATTTCGCCACGCCCATATGGGCAAAGCGATGCTGCGGCAGCCCGGTGACATCGCGGCCTTCGAATTCCACGCTGCCGCTCGAGGGTGACAACGCGCCGGACAACAGGTTGAAATAGGTGCTCTTGCCGGCGCCGTTGGGGCCGATGATCGAGGTGATCGCGCCCCGGGTGAATTCGGCCGTGATATTGCGCAATGCGACGAACTTGCCGAACAGCTTGCCGACGCCCCTGGTGCGCAGAATCACCTGCTGCGATGCGGTGCCGGTTGCCGTCATGGCTTGCCGCGCGAGATCAGCGTGCCCCAGATTCCGGCCGGGAAGAACAGCACGCAGATCATGAAAATGGCGCCGACGACCAGTTGCCAGTGCACCGTCCACAGCGAAACCAGATTCTCCAGCAACAGGAACGCCGCCGCGCCGACCATCGGCCCGAAGAACGTCCCCATGCCGCCGAGCAGCGCGATCATCACCACTTCGCCCGAGGTGTCGTAATACAGGATTTCGATCGGCACGATCGACAGGTGGAGAGCCTGCAGCGCCCCGGCCAGGCCGCAAAACCCGCCCGACAGCACGAAGGTGATCAGCCGCGTCCGCGTCACGTCGTAGCCGGACGCCCTCGCCCGGGTTTCGTTCTCGCGCACCGCCTCGATCACCGCGCCGAACGGCGAGGCCAGAATCCGCGACAGCACGAAGAACGCCGCGATCACGAAGGCGGCGATCACGTAATAGCGGGTCAGCGGATTGATGAAATCCAGCCTGACGCCGAAGATATCGATGACGTGGACATTGATGCCGCGCAGGCCGTTCTCGCCGCCGGTCCAGTCGACCGCCTGGTAGAACAGGTAATAGACGCATTGCGCCAGCGCCATGGTCACCATCGCAAAGTAGATGCCGCGGGTCCGGATCGCCAGCACCCCGATCAGCGCCGCCATCAACAGCCCGCCGAGAATGCCGAGCGGGATCGCCGCAAACCAGGGCAGGCCGAAATGCGCGATCGCGATGCCGCAGAAATAGGCGCCGGTTCCGAACAGCGCCGCATGCCCGAACGACAGCAGGCCGAGATAGCCGTAGACCAGATTGAAGCCGAGCGCATAGAGACCGTAGATCAGGATGTTGGCGGCAAGTGCGGTGAACGGCATCACCAGCGGAAAGACCAGCACCGCCAGGCTGGCCAGGCTGGCGCGGTGCCGGGTGGCAAACTGCAACCAGCTCACAGGCACGGCTTGCGTCTGCGGACAGGACCGGGTGATCTCGTTCATGCGCTGATCTTCACCTTCAACTCATCAATCCGGCACGGCCGAAGAAGCCCTGCGGCCGGACGATCAGCACCACCGCCATCAGCGCAAAGATCGAGACCTTGGCCATTTCCGGCGCGAACAGCGACGTCATGCTGACGACGACGCCGACCAGCAGGCCGGCGAGCACCGCGCCGCCGATCGATCCCATGCCGCCGACCACGGTGACGACGAAGGCCTCGGCCAAAATGGTGCTGCCCATCTCCGGGATCACGCCCTGCAGCGGCGCCGCCAGCAGGCCGGCAAAGCCGGCGATCGCGGTTCCCAGGCCGAACACGATCAGCCAGACCCGCCCGACATCGACCCCCAGCACGCGAACGATCTGCGGATCGCGGGCGCCGGCCCGGATGATCAGTCCGAAACTGGTCTTCTCCAGAAACAGCCACAGCGCCAGCAGCACGAAGGCGGTGGCGCCGATCACGAACAGCCGGTAGAGCGGGAAATAACCGACGCCGATATCGACTGCGCCCTGCAGGATCTCCGGGGTATCGAACGGATATCCGGTCTTGCCGAACAGGATGCGGATCAGTTCGACCATCACATAGCTCAGTCCGAACGTCAGCAGCAGCGGATAGTCGATGCCGCGGCCATATAGCGGCCGTATCAGAAAGCGTTCGACCACGAGGCCGAACAGGCCCACGACGAGCGGCACCGCGATCAGGCAGATCCAGAAATTGCCGCCGAGACCGAGGATGTAGACCCCGACATAGGCGCCGACCATGTAGAACGCGCCATGGGCGAAGTTGACCACGGTCAGCATGCCGAAGATCAGCGAAAGGCCGATCGCGAACAGCACATAGATCGCGCCCAGCGCCAGGCCGGCAAACAATTGCAGCGCGATCAGATCGAGGCTCAGGCCGGCCATCGCGTCCCCCGGACGGCGGCGGGCGCCGGTGAAGGCACCCGTCGTCTTGCGATATCAGGATTTATGACCGAGCTCCTCGCAGCTGCGCAGATTGGCCTCGTTGGGCTCGTCGGTGCTGATGATCTCGAAGACGTCGGATTCATTGCGCATGTCCTTCGACTTCGACTTGATCACCAGCACCGACTGCACCGACTGGTGGTCGCATTTGCGATAATATTCCGGTCCCTTGTAGAAATCGTATTTCAGCGCCTCCAGCGCCGTGATCACCTTGTCGGTGTCGACGCTGCCGGCGTTCTTGACCGCGGCGAGCACGGTGCGGATGCCGCCATAGCCGAGCGCGCCGTAATCGGACGGCAGCTTGCCATCATACATCTTGCGGAAGGCGTCATTGAACGCCTTGGTGGAGGCGAACTTGTCCTCCAGCCCCCAGTAGAACGAACAGCCGCCGATCACGCCCTCGAACGCCTGCGGTCCCGCCGCCACCCGGCTGGCATGCGACAGCAGGGGGGCGATGATCTGGGTGGTCTTCTTGACGCCGAAATCGGTCGCCTGCTTCAGCGCGATCTGCTGGTCGCGTCCGAAATTGCTGATGCAGAGAATATCGGGCTTCAGCGCCTGGATCCGGGGCAGCAGCGTCGAGAAGTCGGTGGTGCCGAGCGGGTGGCGGAAATCGCCGAGGTTCTCGATGCCGAAGGCCTTGCCGGCTTCGAGGAAGCCGCGCACCATTTCGTGGCCATAGGCATAGTCCGCGGTCAGGAACGCGACCTTCTTGCCGAATTTTGGAAACGCGTAGCGGCCGACCGCACCCGAGGTCAGATGCGGATTGAGCGCCTCGTGGAAGGTGTATTTGCTGAAGTCGGCGGCCTCGTTGATGGCGTCCGACTGGCTGATCGAATTGAAGACGATGCCGCGTTCCTTGGTCACGTTGTTGATCGCGAGCTGAACCGCGGCGGAAAGACTGCCGACGACGAAGTTGACCTTTTCCTTCTCGACCAGTTCGAGCGTCCGGGTCGCCGCCTCGCCGGGATTGAGCTTGTCGTCGCGCACCAGCAACTCGGCCTTGCGCCCGTCGAGGCCGCCGGCGTCGTTGAACTGGGCGATGGCAAGCTGGGCGGCGCGCACCTGGTCCTGCGCCTCGGTGCCATAGGGCCCGGTCAGCGGCACCGGGAACCCGATCTTGATGGTGGCTTCCTCCGCCTGCAGCAGGTTGATGCGAAACGGCGAGGCGGCAAGTGCGGCCCCTGCGCTGACCGTCGCCAGCAGGCGGCGGCGGGAAATCGATCCGGATTTGGCGATGTTCTTGCTCATGGTGTCCTCCCTGTGGATATTCATATTTTGTTTTGCCGGTGCCGTCCCGTTCAAATTCGCCCCATCGCCGTCAGGATGACCTGCGGCGTCAGCGGGATCTCCGATATCATGACGCCGAACGGCCGCAGCGCATCATTCACGGCATTGGCGACCGCCGCCGCGGCCGCGGCGGTGCCGGCCTCGCCGGCGCCCTTGGCGCCGAGTTCGGTCTCGGCGGTCGGCGACACCACATGGGCCACGTCGATGTCGGGCATTTCGCCGGACATCGGCACCAGGTAATCGGCCATGTTGGCATTGGTGAGCTGGCCGCGCTCGTCATAGATGCATTTCTCGAACAGCGCCGCCCCGAGGCCCTGCACCACGCCGCCGCGGATCTGCTCGTCGACCAGCTGCGGATTGATGATGGTGCCGCAATCCTCCACCACCCAGTGCCGCAGCAGCCTGACAAAGCCGGTATCGGTGTCGACTTCGAGCCAGGACGCCTGCACGCCGTTGGTGAAGGCGAACGGATATTCGCGCGGCACGAAATGCCGGGTCGCCATCAGCTCGGGCTGGACGCCGGGCGGCAGCGTGTCCGGCCGGAAATAGACGATTCGCGCCAGCTCGCTCAATTCGATGCGGGTGGCGCCATCCCCGGCGTTCACGATCGCATTGCCGACGATATCGAGCTCGGCGGACGACGACTGCAGGATCGCGGCGGCGACATCCAGGATGTTGCGGCGCAGCACCTTGGCGGCCTGCAGGGCGGCTTCGCCGCCGATCCCGGCGCCGCGCGAGGCCCAGGTGCCGCCGCCATAGGGCGTGTTGTCGGTATCGCCGAGAATGACGCGGACCCGCTCCATCGAGACGCCGAGCACGCTGCCGACGATCTGCGCGGTCAGCGATTCCGAGCCCTGCCCCTGCTCGCTGATGCTGGTCTGGCAGATCACCGATCCCGAGGCATCCAGCCGCACCGCGACGCCGTCCTGCGACGAGATGCGGGCGCCGCCGACGCCATAGAAGGCCGCGCTCGGATTGGTGATCTCGATGAAGCTGGCGATGCCGATGCCGCGGTGAATGTTTTTGCCGCGCAACGCCGCCTGTTCGGCCCGCAAGGCGTCGTAGTTCATCATCTTCATCAGCTTGTCGAGGGAGGCATGATGCGACAGCAGCTCGAAGCGCAGGCCCGACGGCGATGCGCAGGGGTAGCCGTCATCAGGAACCAGGTTGCGGCGGCGGATCTCCACCGGATCCATGCCGATCTTCGCAGCCGCAAGGTCGACCAGGCCTTCCGTCACCGAGCAGGCGATCGGATGGCCGACGCCGCGGTACTGGCACATGACATTCTTGTTCTGGAACACGACGCGGGCCCGGGCGCGATAGTTCTTGGTGACATAGGGTCCGCCCACCAGATTGACGACCTGGTTGGCCTCGATGGCGCTGGTGCGCGGATACATCGAATAGGGACCGATGCCGGTGAGGTCGTCGATCTCGAACGCGGTGATGGTGCCATCGCGCATCACCGCGATCCGTCCCTTGCAACGATGGTCGCGGGCATGGATATCGGTGTTGAAGCTTTCGACCCGGTCGGCGACGAACTTGACCGGCCGGCGCAACAGTTTCGACAGCGCATAGACCGCCATTTCATCGGCGTAGATGTGCACCTTGATGCCGAACGAGCCGCCGACATCCTTGCAGACCACCCGCACCTGGGACTCCCTGAGCCCCAGATGCAGTGCGGCGATGTTCTGCACCATGTGCGGCGCCTGGGTGCCCTGGTAGATCGTCAATCTCGCTTCGGCGGTGTTCCAGTCGGCCACCACCGCGCGCGGCTCCAGCGTCACGCCGGTGTGCCGCCCAAACACGAATTCCGCCTCCGCCACCTCGTCGGCAAGCGCAAACGCGGAATCAACGGCGCCGGCGTCGAGCCGCCGTTCGAAAGCGAGGTTGTCACCGAGCGCGGGATGAATCACCGGCGTTTCCGCATCCAGCGCTGTGCGCATGTCGGTCACCGGCTCCAGTTCGCGGTACTCGACCGCGACGATTTCGGCAGCGTCCTCGGCGGCGGCGCGACTGGTCGCCACGATGGCCGCGACCGCCTCGCCCTGCCAGCAGACAAGGTCGGTCGCGATCGCGCGCTGGGGAGCCGACTTCAGACCCTTGAGGTGCGACAGCACGCCCACCCACGGCGTGATCACGGCCGCGAGCTGTTCGCCGGTGACGACGGCGATGACGCCGGGCGCGCGCCGCGCCGCCTCCGCATCGATGTTCAGGATCTTCGCATGGGCATAGGGCGAGCGCAGGAACACCACATGCGCCATGCGCGGCAGGTCGATGTCGCTGACATAGAGCCCGCGCCCCTGCATCAGCCGCTCGAGATTGGGCCGCGGCACCAGCTTGCCGATATAGGAGTTCGGCCGGTCCAGCACCGAAGGACCTTCAGGATTTGCCGCCTTGGCCATCACGGCCTGCGTCCGATGCGCGCGCGTGCCGTGGTTTCCACGGCATCGACGATGGCCTGGTAGCCGGTGCAGCGGCAGTAATTGCCGGAAAGATGCTCGCGGATCCGGTCGCGGTCCGGCTCGGGCTGCGATATCAGCAG
>Ga0302140_10000964_pt1 | contig 37651 bp, 26 predicted proteins | sample I_Bog_E1_1_FD_202095 | JGI IMG/M metagenome (GOLD analysis project Ga0302140, IMG submission 202095) | Peat permafrost microbial communities from Stordalen Mire near Abisko, Sweden - I_Bog_E1_1 | ecosystem: Environmental > Terrestrial > Soil > Wetlands > Peat | place: Sweden: Abisko, Stordalen... | reverse complement strand
TCGCCGAGTGCGCCGTAGTAGTTGTCGCCCCAGCAATCGACGGTGCCGTTGGCGAGTGCCGCACAAGCCGATGAGGTGCCCTCACTCAGTGTGAGGGGCGCCACCGCGCTACCCGGTCCAGACGAACCAGCGCCTCCACTCAATTCCAGAACCTCGTCGAGTCCAGCGTCCAGGACATAAACGTTGCCTGTGGCGTTCACGGCGATCCCCGCGGGATTCAGTAATCCTGTGAAAGGAAGCGTGCTCTGCACCCCAGCGGCACTGAGTTCGATCACTTCGTGACTGGCGGTAACGGCCACGTAAAGGTTGCCCGACTGATCGAGAGCAATACCATACGGTTCATCCAGCCCAGAAAGGGGAAGCGTTGTTTGAACGTCGTTCGGCGAAAGCTCCACGACACCACCCAGAACGTCACCGGAGTAACTTCCGGCGTAATCGGCCACGAAGACGTCACCTGAGCCGTTCACGGCAATACCGGATGCGTCAACAATCCCGCTGAACGGAAGAGCCACTGGTGTGGTCGTGCCGGCGACCAACTCCTCAACCAAGCATCCTCCCGCCACAAAGATGTCGCCATTGGCATCAACCGCAAGATCGTTGGCCTGCGCGCAAAGCTCCGCCCCAGTGCCTTCTTGATTGAAATCAGGAAAAGAGAAGGTCGATAGAGTGCCCGACGGTGACAGTTCATAGACGTCGCCATTACTGCCATCGAGTTGGAATACATCTCCTTGATCATCAACCGCAACTGCAATCAGAGGGTCATTGCTGTTCTGTTCTTGGAATGGGATGACCTGAGGAGTCGACGATCCAGCGGGAATCTCGTAGGCGATTCGTGCCGGCGTGTTCGCAACAAAGAGGTCGCCCGATCCATCGAGGACAAGATTTCCACCGCCACCTGGGGAGATCCCCAGTGCAGAAATGATGCTATAGCTTGACGCTCTGGCATCGAGTTCCAAGATTTGGGACTGGTCTCCCGCGGAGCCATAGACACCACTGAATTGCGTGCTCGTTACCGGAGAGCCGTTTGTCGGCACAAACAGATCCCCTTGTGCATCGACGGCAATTGGTCCCGCTGCGACCGCGTTCAGCGCCCCGCTGATGTTGTTGGTAAGAGCTATTGGAGTAGACGACCCGTTTGGCAGCTCCCAGTCTTCGAGGTCCACGAAACCCTGTGGAGCATTCGCCTCGAATGTCGCGTACGTGCCCGCAAAGACGTCACCCGCCGCGTCAACTGCGACACCGACCACGTAGCCAGCTCCAAAATTTGGAAACGGAACTACCTCCTGCACACCGCCGGAGGTGAGTTCAACAATGTCACCAGCACCGTCGTTGGCGACGTATACATCGCCAGAAGAGTCGACAGCTACCCCGACCGGATCGTTCAATCCAGTGAACGGCAGAATCGTCGGACTGACGGCGCCGGGCTCCAACTCTTCGACGTTGTTACTCACTGAGATAAATGCGTCACCCGAAGCGTCGACCGCGATGCCTTGGGGTTCAGCGCCGATCGATAAGTTTGAGTACGGGTTGACGGCAACGGTTGATCCAGAGGTAATTTCCCAAACTTGGTCGTTGTCGTCATCGATTGCGAACACGTCGCCCGAGGAGTCCGTTGCGACACCGAGCGTGTGACCCAAAGCAGGGAAGGGCAGTGTTACCGGTGTCGACGATCCAGGAACGAGTTCTGCGATTCGTTCGTTGCCTCTGTCCGAGACGAAGATGTCGCCAGATGAGTCGACTGCAATCCCGCTCGCATCCGAGATGCTCTGACCGATTACCACTGTCTGCGTGCCGCCACTAGCTCCGGCTGACGATGCCTCACTTGCAGACGTGCAAACTATGCCGGTTCCAACAATCAGTATTGGAGCCAGGACCCTGGTGACACGGTTTCGAAAAACTGATGAAACCCTCATGCTCGCCCCCCTCACTGTCGCCGCGCCCACGGCTCACAATTTGAACGAACTTATCGTCAAAATTCTCTATGTACCCAGAAACTTTTAAGCGAGTGGCGGGGGATCCTGAGTTGAGTTCAGTTCAGTCTTTTGACAGAATTTTGGAGTTTCTATGTGCGTAATTGAAACTCCTCCCGATCCCTTTTCTACCGCGACCCGATCTCTCTAGCCCGGGAACCCAACATCTCGAAAGGTCGATGCTTCAAGCGCCCGTGCTCACTCAATGTCCGCGGGATATTCGGAGCTTCGCGCCGCAGAGTCCACCCGTTGCTTCCCGCTATCTCGCCAACCATTACCTATTTGACGGGTCACAGCCCAGGAAATAGGGCCACTGGCGGTACCCTCGAAATACCTGCAAGTACGGCGCTCAACTTCAATAGTCGCGAGCACGTTTCCCTAGAATCTAAAACCGATACATCCAGCAGGTCTTGCCTACAATGAAGTGAAATTTCTGCGCGGTCTGCCTGATTGGAAATGGTGGACTTCCAGGATTCACCCTCGACATACGTATCGCCACGAAAGAGGTCAATTAAAGGTGATGACGCCAAGTGTCGAGGACATTGATCGGTTTCTGTCCTACATATTCCACGATGGAACTGGAAAATCGACGCCGTTCCTTAGACGCCTCACCTTTACACTCCTCCACCCGGTAGTCGCATTGGGATCTCTTCACTATGTGTTGCGATCTCCGATTGTGAATGTCACGGTACCGCCATCTGAGAAGTCAAGGGCGTGGTGGATGTACGACCGGCAACGTCCGTGGCGACTCCAGGGCTTCATTTCGTCCTACATCGAGCTTCCGACGCCAATTGAGCACTTCTGGCGAGGACAGGCGCGGCAGAACCTGAGAAAGTCAACTGCGAGAGCGAGAGCCGCAGGGTTTCGGGTAAAAACGGTCTCACCTTCGGAGATTGTTGAGGTGACCTCCCAGGTTTTCACAGATAGCGGGTGGAAGCAGTTCGAGATCGAAAATGCTCATCGAAATCTCAGAGCATTCATGGACGGTGTTATCTGCGTGGGCGTCTTTGACGACACGAGTCGCGCCGTAGCGTTCTGCCTCGGCACCCAAGCCGGAAATATTGTTCGAAACGTGTGGGCTTACACGTCGCTAAGGGGAACGGTGCGCTGGCTCTGCTTCAGCGGATACGTTGAGGAAGTCAATGCTCGAGGAGCAAAATTCATCATCGAGTCCCCCCCGTGGGCTTTCACCGGCGGGAATGATGTGTTTGCCGGAAATTTAGGATTTAAGCCCGCTCGAATTAGAAGTAACCGCGTTTCACTCCGACCTTTCACGCTGGCTCAAGAACATGCCTTGCGTCGTGCGTCATGAACCAAGCATCGTCAGAACCTCAAAAGCAGCTCGCCGACCGCTTACGAGTGCTCCCTGGATGGAAGGCGTCTGCAGGTAGTCACCGCCGTACACGAGGTCGCCGCGCCGCTGGACGTTGGGAAAAGTGAGCGGGAAACGTAATTTTGGTAGCGCCCTCGAGACCACGGACTTTTCGATGAGGGAGATGTCGGCCACCCGGGTGCCATACAGCCGCGCCGCGTATCCAACGGCCAATCGATCGAATTCACTTGATTCGAATACGCCATTGGCTGGCACCGCTACAAGAACCGAGTTTGCCGGTGCTCGCTCCGGCGCAACAGCGGTTATTTCGAGTGCGCTAGTGAAGGGTTGAGCGAGGACATCAATCTGCAGACTCGATAGTCCGTAATCCTTTGGCAACGAGAGCCACCACGTCGTTTGACCGAGCCACGGGACGTCATCACCCTTAATCAGACATATGGCATCCGTTGGATCAGTGGCGAGAATCACTGCTCGTCCTCGGTACTCTCCCTCGGTGGTCTGCACCGTCGTGCCCGCGATGGATATCACCTCTTCGTCCAAATGAACTGAAGTTGTTCGGAGTTGTGCGGCCAATGCGCGTGGGAGGGCGGCGATTCCCTCCGGATGAGTCCCGGGTCGGCCTTTGAAGAAACTGCGCAAAAGTAGCTGGGCGTAGAGCCACGATGAGTTGAGGTCGTCCTCCAGCAACGTCCCTCGCAAAAATGGCCGCCAGACTCCCTCGATCATCGCCGAGGAAAAGCCGTAGCGCTGCAGTCCCGCGATGATGGTCGTATCACGCTGGGCAAGAATATTCTGGGCCGATCCGAGACCGCAATGTGCGAAAAGTCGTACCGCTCTCATCTCATCGGCCAGTGACACGTCCCGCGACCACAAGGAGGCGAGCGCTGCAGTGGGCGAGTGGCGCGGATCGGCCAGCGTTATCGAGGAGTCACCACGGACAAATCTCACCGAAGGCTCAAAGCTTCGCAAATCGAAGTCGTCGAGCACTCCCGTCGCGATGAGTTCCGGGTAGGCGGGATTGATGAGTTGGAAGCCTTCGTCGAGTACGAAGCCATCGACTCGGTGCGAGGCCATTCTCCCACCGACCGTCGCACGCTTCTCGAGGATGACCACCGAAAGGCCGCGCGCCTCCAACACGCCCGCAGCGCGAAGCCCTGCGAGGCCAGCGCCGACAACGATTACGTCATACTTGGACGACACGCGAGTTGCTCCCCGGTAGAAGTGGAAGTCAGGCTACCGACCTCGACACGGTGACCCCGCACTGTCCCTACTCGTTTTCGATGAGCACCTCTTAATTCCAACCAACCCGCCACCGCGTATCCCCCTACATTCCATGTGTCGACTCTGGGGCTGTCCCACGCAGAGGCCGGTGGGCTCGCAGGTCCAAGCATCCCTGCCACGTGCTCGAGCAGACGGTTACGTCCCAAATTTCTTTGGATGTCACGTTGCTGAGCCTTGTAAATAGACGGCGTGTAGTGAATCCGTAGAAGGTGTCGTGTGATGGCAGTGCAAGGGTTTTCTGACACCCAAAGGGCAAACTTTTGAGAAAACCTCTTACCTCTCGTATCGGAACAACGATCGCCGCCACTGCCTTGGTGTCGGTGGCCTGTGTCGTCGCGTCTCCAGCGCCGCCGGCACTGGCTAGTTCGGCCCTCAGTGGATGGAACGTCGCGTCGGAGCCATCACCAGTGGGGAGTTGGTACGCCGTCGGCTACGGCGGTGGCCAGTGGGTCGCGCTGGGTCACGGCGTAGATGTGGCCGTGTCCCCCGATGGCTCCACGTGGACGGAGTATCCCGTCCCCAGCGGATCGTGGCAGTCGGTCACCTTCGGCGACGGGCACTACGTAGCGCTCTCCTCCGTGAACGCCAGCTCCGAGGAGATCACCTCAACAAATGGGCGCACCTGGGTCGCAGTACCGGGACCGGCCGGTCCGTGGACCGCCTTGACCTTCGGCGATGGACGCTTCGTCGGGGTCAGCTCGACCGGGCAGATTGACACGTCAACCAACGGAACACAGTGGACCTCCTCGTGGGACCACAGCAACTACGACTTCACGGCGGTCACTTTCGGGAATGGACATTTCGTGGCGACTGACGAGGCCCTCGGGGCGATGGCGATCTCGACGAATGGCCTGGTGTGGAGCCGTCTCTTCCCGACGCCGGGTGTTGTCTCAAAGTGGGGAGCGGTCGTCTACGGCGAGGGCAACTTTGCGGCCTTCGACGATTCGAATTCTGGTTCTGTCGCGACGTCCGTCAGCGCGAACGTCTGGGCGACCCACCCACTCTCTTCCGACCAAGCCATCAATAGCGCGGCATTCGGCTGCGGCAGCTTCGTCGGCGTCGGTCAGTCCGGAGGTTCTGCGGCCAACTTCATCGCGTCGACCTCGGGGTCGACCTGGGTGGGCGCAGCGGTACCCATTGACCCCACGTCAGACTGGACCGCCGTCGCCTACGGCGCCCGCCGCTTCGTGGCCGTCGACACGACGGGCAACATTGCCTGGTCGGCGACGAGCGCAAACTGTGCCGCAGTCGTCCCCAAGTCGCCGCAGCAAGTGTCGGGGAACATCGACTCCGGCAAAGTCTGGACCTACATGCATCCGCCCGCCCCTGCGGGCACCGCCCCCGTCAACAGTTACCGCGTGAACATCTCGAACGCCACGTCAACTAAGCAGTGCTCCGCTCCCGTGTACTTTGAGCCGAACTGCATTATTACGGGTCTCGAGAACCACCAGGTGTACTGGGTCACGGCGCAGTCGCACAACCGCTTTGGCTACTCGGTCCCAACGGACCCCGAGTTCGTCATCCCCGTCGCGTCACAGACGTTCAGCGCGATGGCGTCGGAACCCGTCGTCGCAGCGGGCGCGCCGCTCGTGGTGCAAGTCACGGGGGTCCGCGCCAATGGCGAAGGCATCTATCCAAACGCCGTAATCACGGTGCACGTCGGATCGACAATCGTCTCGTGCCACCCGAACCCGTTCGGAGAGTGCCTCATAACCATCTCGAATCCACCCCTGGGATCCTCCATGATCTATGCGACCTATAGCGGATACGGCACGTCATATCAGTCGCCGGCTTCACGCGTCACCGTCCAGTCCTGACCTCCGGCTCTCCACTTCAAGTACAGGGGCGGTCAGGACCGCGGCAATTTAGGGGCTTCTTACTCGCTCTCTAGCACTCGCTCATGATCGACCCGCATACTGACAGTCGTTGTATGTCGTGAGAGGAGTTCCCCATGGATTGGACCGATCAAGAAACCGAGGTTGAGCCACCGGCGGTGACGCCACCCGTCGTCGGTCACCACGCCCAGCTCAGTTTTCTGAACGCCCTCGCGGCCTTCGCGCTCGTCCTCGCCGTCGGCGGGTCCGGGTTCATCCTGGGTCACAACATCGTCAAGCCCACGACGATACCCTCGGCGTCGCGGCGCTTCGCCAACCCGTACTTCCCCTCGAGCGGCTCGAGTGGATTCGGCGGGTTCGGCGGCACCTTTCCCGCGATATCGACTCCATCGCAAGGTCAGACCTCGACCGCCCACAGTGCCGCCGCGGCCAAAATCGCCACAAAGGTTGATCCCGGGCTGGTCGACATCGACACCAACCTCGGTTACCAAGACGGCGCCGCCGCAGGCACCGGCATGATCCTGACGAAAAATGGGAACGTGCTGACTAATAACCACGTCATCGACGGCGCGACGAGTATCACGGCTCGCGACGTCGAAACGGGGAAGACCTACACCGCCACGGTCGTTGGCTACGACGCGACCCAAGACGTCGCCCTCTTGAAGTTGAGCGGCGCCAAGGACCTGACGACGATCACGACGGGAAACTCACGTGACGTCACCAAAGCCGAGGCGGTCGTGGGTATTGGCAACGCCGGCGGCGTCGGAGGCACGCCGAGTTACGCGGCCGGAAAAGTTATCGCGCTCCGCCAGTCCATTACCGCGAGCGACGAGGAGAACCCCGCGGGTGCGGAACGCCTCGTCGGCATGATCGAGGTGAGTGCCGACATCCAGCCCGGCGACTCGGGCGGACCGCTGGTGAACAGTAAGGGTGACGTCATCGGGATGGACACCGCCGGCTCCTCGACGAGCGGGGGCTTCGGTTTCGAAGAGGCCGGGTCAACATCCACGCAGGCCTACGCCATACCGATCAACACCGCGCTCACGATCGCTAAGTCCATCAAGAACGGTCAAGGGTCGAGCACGATTCATATTGGGACGACCGCGTTCTTGGGCGTCGAAGTGAGAGACGCGACCGCCACGTCGTCGGGGACGAGTGGTGGTAGTTCTGGTGCTCCGAGCGGCGTCACTGTGGCCGAGGTGATTCCGAATACTCCAGCCGCCAACACGGCGTTGGTGGCTGGCGACGTCATCACCTCACTCAATGGCGAAGACGTGACCACGACGACGAGTCTCGCCGCGATCCTCCAAACCCTTCACTCTGGCGAGTCGGTCCAAATTGGCTACCTCGACCAGAGTGGCGCTGCCTCGACGTTGTCGGTGACGCTGGGATCGGGTCCGGCCCAGTAGCTGGATCGTCACACGTCTTCACGAACGATGACCTCAGCTCCCGTGGCGGAGGTCATCGTTCGTGGCCACCGTCTCGCCCCGATTGAGGTCCACGCCACGCGTCCTAATGTGGACCAACGATGATTCCGCTGTCCGTGCTCGACCTCGCCACGGTGGCCAGTGGCTCCACGCCGGCTCAGGCGTTGCGCGAGACGACCGAACTCGCGGTGATCGTTGAGCGACTTGGCTACCGTCGCCTCTGGGTCGCGGAACACCACGGGATGGCGGCGGTCGCGAGCTCCGCCCCGTCGGTGCTGATCTCTCATCTCGCGGACGCCACGACGACGCTTCGCGTGGGTTCGGGCGGCGTGATGTTGCCGAACCATTCACCTTTGGTCGTCGCCGAGCAGTTCGCAACCTTGGAGGCCCTTCATCCGGGACGGATCGACCTCGGTCTCGGTCGCGCCCCGGGCACCGACGTCCGCACGGCGCGAGCGCTTCGCCGCGACGCCAACCTCAGCGCCAACTCGTTCCCCGATGACGTCGTCGAGTTGATTGGCTACATGCTCCCGCGCGAGGAGCCCACGGGCTCGATCTTTGCGACTCCCGGCAGCGGATACTTGCCCGAAGTCTGGCTCCTCGGCTCCTCGACCTACAGCGCTCAACTCGCCGGCATGTTGGGGCTGCCCTTTTCCTTCGCGTACCACTTCGCCCCGGAACTGCTCGACGCCGCTCTCGCGCTCTATCGATCCTCGTTTCGACCCTCGATCCTTCTCGAGCACGCTCACGCGATGGTGGCGGTGTCGGTCCTCGCTGCGCCGACGAGCGAAGAGGCCAAGTGGCTCGCCGGACCGTCCACGCTCAGCGTGCTGCTGCGACGCACTGGCCAGATGGGCCTCTTGCCCTCACCCGAGGAGGCGGCCGCGTACCCCTACAGCGACGAAGACAGGGTCCTCATCGAGCACGCGACGGCGTCGCACCTCATTGGCACGCCCGACGAGGTTCACGCGGGACTCGTGGCACTCCAGCAGCGGACGCAGGCCGACGAGATCATGCTCTCGACGCGGGCGCACTCCCTTGACGCGCGCGTCGCCTCCTTGTCATTGATCGCTCACTCTTGGAATTTGGTAGGGGCGTAGGTCCTGGAGCTACGGCGCAGCGCGCCAGCTTGCTGATGTTCCAGTGAATAGGTCGCCACAGGATGCAATCGCGGTATCTCAATAGACTGAACCATCGCTCTGCTCACCGTTCTGGACCCGACGCGCACGAAGCGTTTTCGACAGCTCCGGCTCGTCGCGACGGCGGCCGTCATGGCCCTCGCGGGACAAGTGCTTGTCGTACCCCTCGCATCCGCAAATGGAGGGAACCGAGCCATCCAGATCACTCACCCTTCGTTTCCCAGAGGAAGGTGTCCGTGGATCCGAGAGTCGAGAAGAGGACAGCGGACTCCCGCCGCGCTCGCGCGGCAAGTCGTCGCGCGCATGACCCTTCGCGAGAAGGCAGATTTCGTAGCGCTCGGACGTGGCCACGGTCTCGAGAACTTCACGACCGCCGTCGCGTCCCTGTGTCTTCCCTCGCTGACCCTCTCCGACGGCCCCGACGGACTCGCGGGCGACGTCTCTGGCGTGACCCAACTCCCCGCCGCCATCGGCATCGGTGCGAGCTTTAACGCCTCGCTCGCCTTCGCTACGGGGAAGCTCGTCGGCGAAGAGGCACGGGCCAAAGGCATCAACGCGGTCCAAGGTCCCGATCTGAACCTGGCGCGAGTGCCACTGAGTGGACGAATATTTGAGTCGTTCGGTGAGGACCCGTTCTTGACTTCGCGAATGGGCGTCGCCAGCATCGATGGCATCCAGTCCGAGAACGTGATGGCGGTCGTCAAACACTTCGTCGCCTACTCCCAAGAGACCGCCCGAGCCCGCATCAACGACGTGGTCACGGCAAGGGCGTTAGCCGAGCTCTACGACCCACCCTTCGAGTCCGCCGTAAAGCTGGCCCACGTCGCCGGCGTCATGTGCGCTTCGGGGCAGTTGAATGGTGTGCGAGCCTGCGCGGATCCCTATATCTACTCCACGCTCGCCTCGTGGGGCTTTCGAGGCTTCGTACGCTCGGACGCTCGGGCCGCCCCAGCGGCGACGCCGGCCTTCGCCGCCGGGCTCGACCTCATAAAGCCCAATTCACCGCTCACCATCGAACGCCTGGTGCGCGACGGCATCATGCCCGTGCGCTACCTCAATCGGGCGGTGCGGACCGTGCTCACTGAGATGTTCGCCTACGGCCTTATCGCTCGTCCCCGCCGACCTTCCGTGAACACCGTCGCCACCACGCCGTCACACGCGGCGACCGCGCTGCTCGCCGCCGAAGAGAGCGTCGTACTCCTTAAGGATGACCAAGACGTACTCCCTCTTTCGAGGCACGTGGGCTCGATTGCGGTCATTGGTACCGACGCGCGCGATCCGTTGAGTTCGGGCGGTGGCAGCTCCGAGGTCATCGCCCCCTTCGCCGTGTCACCGCTGTCGGCTCTCCGCTCGGCCCTCGGATCATCGGTGCGGGTCACCTACGCGCCCGGCGGACCTGTCTCGTTGAATGTCGGGGCCCTCCGTGGGGCGAGCGTGGTGCGCGGGAAGTCGGGCGCAGAACGAGAACACGGCACGACCACGACCGTCGCCGTCAACGCGGACCTCGACATCGAAGCGGCGTCGGACGTGACCAACGACATCATCACGGCGTCGGCCCCGGGACGCGGTCGGGGATGGAGCCACTGGCGTGCTGGTCTGCGGGTGAGGAGGACCGGTACGTACGAGATCTCGATCGAGCAAATCGGCGACACGTGGCTCTACCTCGACGGCCGAGCCCTCTTGTCCTCGCCGGGCCTGCACGCCCCTTCCGACATGACGACTGTGGTGAACCTCCGTGGCGGGAGGACGTACACCTTCAAGGCGCGATGGTTCTCCGTCATCCGCCAGAGCCCCCCCGAACTTGGCGTGCTCGACGTCACTCACCAACTCCACGCGGCGGCGGCGGTGGCTCGAAGAGCGAAGGTTGCGGTGGTTTTCGCGAGCGCACCGAGTAGCGAGGGAGCCGACCAGACCAGTTTCAATCTGCCCGGCGACGAGAATGCGCTGATCGAAGCGGTCGCCCAGGCAAATCCTCATACAATCGTCGTGCTCGACACGGGTAATGCCGTCGTCATGCCCTGGCTCAATCACGTCAAGGGCGTGCTCGAAGCGTGGTACCCGGGAGAAGAAGACGGTACGGCGATCGCCAAAATTCTTACCGGTGCCTTTGACCCTTCCGGTCGACTGCCTATCACCTTTCCCTCTAGTGCCAAAGAACAGCCACTCACCTCACCTAACCAGTTTCCTGGGGTCGACGACGAAGCGAACTTTGGTACCGGTGGCGCCGCGCTCGATATCGGCTACCGATGGTATCAAGCACGCGCCGTGACGCCGCTCTTCCCTTTTGGATTTGGACTCAGCTACACAGCGTTTTCGCTTCGAGAACCGAGCATCCAACTCGACCAGTCGAACATCCTTGTCCATCTCACTGTGACCAACACCGGGCGTCGCTCCGGCGCGGACGTGGTGCAGGTCTACGTCGCGGATCCACCGTCGCTCGGTGAGCCTCCCGAACAACTGCGTGCCTTCGCTCGCGTCGCACTCGCACCGTCGGCGTCGAGATTGCTCACGCTCTCGATTCCGCTGTCGAGCCTTGACGTCTTCTCTAACGGGAAACTTAAATCCGTGGCGGGTACCTACCGGGTCAGTGTAGGTCCCTCATCGAGCGACCTACCCATCACTGAGGAAGTTCGCGTTCCGTAGTCAAGCAGGGAGCCAAATCAGCGATGTGACGTGGCTCGCCCCCGCAAGGGCATGTTGGGGAGAACCACCTCAGCTGAGCACTGAGAACCATCTTCGAAGAATTCGAAGGGCACGAACATCATTCACGAAGAAATGCAGAAATTTGGCTACTTGTCAGGGATTTTGTTTACAATTGTTCGCTCCTTGATGGAGATCAGCGCCGCGGTCGCAAAATCACCCCAACTGTTTCGTCAACGGCGGGATCACCGTAAAGTCATCACGGTCGTTCACCCTTCAGGACGAGCTGCCCGCTTCTGGCTGAACGTAGCCACCTTGACGTGATCGTGCGGGGCCGCCGCGCCTACTCGACTCCTCCACGTACTCCGTGACACCCTGCAAGTAGTGGAACCGCTGGCTCATACGCAGATGAATTACGCGTCTCACCAGCGATTGAGGGAGACTCAGCTTGCGAACAACTCCAACCCACGAACTTGACAACTGCGCGGCATCCTGCAAGAGTTTGTGGTCACAGGGGCGGATAACGGAGAATGGCGTGGATTCCGACGCTCCCGGGAACAATCAGGCTGATCGAGCGCTTAAACCCGGACGTGGCGTCTCGTGCAACATGTCACCCGTCGACCTTGAAATGCCCGACAACGGTGATTCTTTCGCTTGTTCGCTGGAAATGCTCCGTGAAGCATTTAAGGGCCTCCCGCTCGTCGACCGAGGATCCGCCTCGCACTAGTACATCAATGCCATTCGGCGTGACGTCGGTGCATTCTCAGAGCGCCCCTGAAAGGAACTAGTTTCTTGAAAGCCAATGTTCGGTCCGATGTCTCGCCCCGTCAACGCGCAGTATTGAATCTCGCAGCGCCCATTGTCGCAGTGTCGGAAAAAGTTAGTCAAAGGTAGGAACCATGCGTCGGAACCCTCGTGTAACAACTGTCGGACTCAGTGTCGCCTCGTTGCTCGCACTCGGACTTACATTCTCGGAGTCAACCGCGAGCGCCGCGGGGACGCTGCCCGCACACGTAGACGAAGTGGTTACTGCCTCGCTCAGCAACTGCCCCTCGGGCCTTTCAGGCTTTTCGGGGCCTGTGTATGCCGATCTCGCCAGTGCGGTATTAGCAGCAACCAGCGGGCAGACGATCTACGTGTGCCTCGGGACCTACGACATGTCAAATACGTCAGCGTACGGATCTAACGAGCAGGTCGACATAACCAAAAGTCTCACCATCGATGGGTACAACTGGGACGTCGCCCCCTCAGGCGCTGACACACCCGCCTCGGTCGACCCCACGTCGCAGTCGGTCTTCGAAAATGGCGCCGGCTTCCTCGTCCAGTCCTCCCGCGTCACGATCAGTGGCCTGACCTTTTACGAAAACAACTTCCAAGCCGCCAACGTCACGGACTGCTCCTCACTACCCTGCGCGGATTCAATCGATGTACAGAGTCTGATATCTGGTGCGGGTGATCAAGGCGAATCAAATGTCACGATCAGTGACAACCTCTTCGTCAACACGGGTGGAGCTGGCTCAAACCAAAACGGCGTCGTCCACTTCGGCCTCGGACAAGATGCTTCAATTTCGGAGCCGACGTCCGACGTATCGTTCCTCGACACCAATGACTTCGTGCAAGACAACGTCTTCACGTACCTTCAAGGTTTCGAGAACAACGCGCTGCAAATGTCCGACACCAGTGGTGCGATCGTCACTGGCAACACCGTGACGTACCCCACGAACAACGGCAGCGGCAGCGACGACGTCGCCTTGAGCGCTCTGTGGTTCCCGGGTTTCGACGACGAAACGATGGTTTCCCACAACAGCCTCAATGGCGGCGGAATTGACAATGACTCCGGCGCCACGCCCAACACGGCGGACCCGAAGTCCGGGATCAAGTTCATCGACGAGGACGGAAACGGAAACTACGGCGATGGCTGCGGTGGGCAAACTATTAGTGGCAACACGATCTCCGGGTTCGTCTTCGGCATCAGCCTGATCGCGAACGACTACGACGCTGATGCTAACGCCCTTTGCAGTGACGGACCGGTCAACTTCAACGTCGCTGGGAACTCAATCTCTAACTCCCGGCTCTACGGCATCTACACGACCGCCGATGCGACGAACGGAACGATCAGTGAGAATGTCGCTATGAACACCGACGCGGAGGGTTACACGACGGACAGCTATTCCGCTGGCGAGTACGACTACTACGACGCCGCCGGAAACGCCACGGGCAACGCGTGGAACAACAATACGGGCAACGGTACGTCATTCCCATCGAGCATTGAGACGACTCCGCCAACGACGACCACGACCACATCGTCCGGCCCGCCACCAACGGTGACGACGACAACGACGTTGCCAACGACGACGTTGCCAACGACAACGACGACTGTCGCGCCGAGACCGTCAGTGACAATTGTGGGCGCCGCGCTGAGGTCCGACAGCAGGGTAGTAACCACCGTTCGTTGCGCCAACGCCCATTGCGGGGGAACGGTGCAATTGACCAAGACCGTAACGACCAGAGTCGAGATCGGCAACTCCAAGAAATACCGCCTCGTTACCACGAAGGTAATCATCGGACGTGCCAGCTACTCGCTCGCGGTGGGGTCGCAAGCACCTTTACTCATCCAACTCAACGCGACGGGAATCAAACTCTTGCGCAAGAATGGGTCCCGCGCATTCACCTGCGAGTTGACGGTCACGAGCGCGGCGGGAGCAAAGCACAAGATGGTCTCGCTGCACCTTCCATAGTCGGAGGGTCAGGCGCTCTCGCGTGGGTCGCCAAATGCACAACCCGGTCACTCCAGGGATTCACTGACCGCAATCGGGACGCGAACCGCAGTTCTTGAAGGATCAGCGTTGACGCACGTCTCTAGAAAGTAGGACCGTTTGACACCGAGCGATAACGGCCGTTTCGCACGAGACGCCAACCCGTCTCGCCCGGATGATTCATAAGTGATCTTTATAGTCCCTGATCAGAAGGGACGCGCTTGTCAAAGTACGGAGAAAAAACGCGGTCTCGCGAGGGGACTCAGGAAAATCAAAACCACTCCCGTTGTACGTTACTGGGGTGAGCCCCTCCACGTCCTACGCGCAGCGGCTCGCCACGGCACGCTTGCTCCACCGCTTTAGCTTCGGTCCCACGCCCGGCCAATACAGCGAAATGCTCCAGCGCGGCCTCGGGGCGACCCACGAGTTGGTGCTCCAACACGGGCTTCCGGATCCAGCACTCGATTCGCTGCCTTCGCTCAACCTCCCACTTCTTGGACAGATACCCGAAGCGGGTTCTCCGGACGCGGCTTCGTTTTGGAGCACCATTTTTTCAGGACAGACGGCACTGATCTCGTGGTGGCTCGAACGCATGGTGCTGGCCACCTCTCCGCTCGAGGAACGTATGACGTGGTTCTGGCATGGTCATTGGGCTACGTCCGTGGACAAAGTCATCTACCCGCTCGCCATGCAGAAACAAAATGACACGCTTCGTCGGTACGCGTTGGGCAATTTCAGCGACATGGCCCGAGCGATGGTGCTCGACGGTGCGTTGAACTTCTGGCTCGACAACGAGGAGAACTACCTATCATCACCCAATGAGAACCTGGCGCGTGAGTTGATGGAACTGATGACAATCGGAGTGAATAACTTCACTCAGCACGACGTCGTCGCGGCGGCGCGAGCGCTGACGGGATATGCAACCAACCAAGCCAACGGCGACGTAACCTTTGACCCTGCGCAACACTACACCGGGCCCCTTACGGTGCTTGGTCGTACGTCAAAACTTGACGCGCCGTCACTCGTGTCGCTCATCGTGTCGAAGGAACTCAATGCGTCATTCATCTCGAAACGAATATGGTTCCGTTTTGTGTCCGGTTCCACCGAGCCACCGGCCGCCCTCGCGAGGAGTTTTGGCCGGCGAAGCATCTTCGATTTAGTAAGCGCGTTGGTTCGATCCGATGCGTGGATCAACCCGGCTAACTCGCTCGTGAAGTCACCAATCGAATGGTTCGCCGGCGCATGTCGAGCCTTGAAGGTGAACCCCTCGTCACTGGATACCGCGAACCTTCACTGGTTCCTATCTCAGATGGGTCAGGTACCGTTCAACCCGCCCAACGTGGGCGGCTGGCCCTACGGCCAAGCGTGGCTCAGTGGTTCCGTGTTCCAATACCGATTCATGGTGGTGGAAATGATGTTGGCGAGTGGCGATCTCTCACCGCTCAGCGTGCCGCAGTCCGAGATGGTGCAGGCCTGCGCAGACTGGTTGGGTGTGGCCGAGTGGACGGCGCGCACTGGAAATGAGTTGGATGCTGCACGTAGCAACCCCATTCAGATGGCGACAATCGCGCTCTTGAGTCCCGAGTACGTGGTGAGCATATGATCACTTGCGAATTCGACCGTCGACGTTTTCTTCAGTGGACTGGCGCGAGCCTTTTCGCGACGCTTTCCACTTCTCTCTCGCTGGAGTCTCTGGCGAGCGCCGCGAGTTCCTCTCCACTAGCGACCAACGCGCAGATCCTCGTCATCGTCACGCTCTACGGGGGTAATGACGGGCTCAACACTGTCGTGCCCTTTACAGATCCGACATACCAAAGTGCTCGCTCCAACATCGCGCTCTCGTCGTCCCAGGTGCTCCCAATCACCGACACCCTCGCACTGAATGCTTCGATACCGCAGATAAAAGCCCTCTACGGCCAAAACAAGGTCGCCATCATTCAGGGGGTGAGCTATCCCAACCCGAGTCTCTCGCACTTCTCGTCGATGGCAATCTGGCAGTCGGCGTCTCCCACCGCCGCGCTTTCCAGCGGCTGGATTGGCCGATGGCTCGATCTCCAGCCCCATAGTGCGTTCAACGCGATCGGTATTGGCTCGACGTTGCCACCCTTAATGGTTGGTGACAAGAGCGTCGCCTCGATGGTGGATATCGGTGCGATACAACAGCCCTGGGGACCGGCTGCGTCTCAACTGCCATACCTCGGGCGAACCTCTCCAACCGATGTGCCGTTAGGGGCCGCCGCCGCCACGTCGATCACCGATTTCTATACGACAGCCAGGGCTCTTGGTCCGCTGGTGCCAACGTCACCAACGGGAACGTTCCTGGACGAACAGCTCTCCGTGGTTTCGACGTTGATCAACGCCAATGTACCCACGCGCGTGTGGGAAGTGAATTTAAGTTCATTCGACACTCACGTGGGCGAACAAGCCGATCAAAACGCGCTGCTCACCGAGCTTGATTCAGCGATAGGAAACTTCATGACCAGTATCAGTGCTGGTAGTCACCCCAATGACGTGACGGTCATGATCTACTCGGAGTTTGGGCGCCGAGTCATGTCAAACGCCGGCTTGGGAACGGACCACGGCACCGCGGGTCCGGTGCTCATCATCGGCAACACCGTGAAGGGTGGTCTCTACGGAGAACAGCCCCCACTCGACTCGCTCGACGAGAATGGGAACTTGAAGATGACGACGGACTTCCGCGATGTGTACGGGGGGCTCTTGGAGGACGTTCTGGACACCTCTGTGAGCGACATCATCCCCTCCTGGAAGACCTCTCTTTCGGTGCTCTAGCTACCCGACAACTTCCGACTCCGAGGCCGAGCGCCGCAGTCTCGCTGACGTCTTCGTGTCGCGTGGCAAAAGTGCCACCGTCGGGACAGCAAACGACCCCCTATCAGAGAGGGACTACGACAGCGTCACGATGACGAAAGCGGCGTCGAACTGACCAGAACTTGCCGAACCGAGACTTGCCGCGGAGATCGAAATAGTCCAGCCTTTTAGCCCAAGGGCGGAGAGTTGTCCCTCCAAATACGTGGCGACCGCCTGCGCTCGCATCCGCCCTAGCTGGACGTTGGCCGCCGCTAGCGAGCCGTTTCGCTCCTGTGCGGCAGAAAGCAGATCGCCATAACCAAGTAGGGCAATTTGGATGTCTGTCTTTGACTTCGCCTGGCTCGCGAGGTCCTGAATGAGACTCTCTAGCGCCGGCGACAACGTCGCCGTCCCGTGACCGAAAGGCCCGATCGACGTGTCCGATGCTTTTATGGGCGGCGGTGCGATCGCTACCTTCTTCGTCCACTGCGCGTAAAGAGTCGCTGAGGCGCTAAATGGGTACGTGCCACCATTGGCGTATGAATCGCCCGAGCCGTTAGGGGCGGTGTTCCATCTAGCGAAGGTGAAGCCGTTTCGCGAGAAGTGCTCAGACGTCAAGGGCGCTGGCCCACTGCGACGTTCTACGGCCATTAAGCCAACCCCACCGTTTGCTAGGAAGGTCACCGTGAACACAGGCTTCGGGGACAACTTCCACTGGGCGAAGAGGGTGATTGAGTGCGAGAAGGAGTATGTGTCGCCGGCTTTGATGCTCTGGCCCGAGCCGTTAGCAGCTGTATTCCAGTCGACAAATGTGTAACCATTTCGCGTGAACTGATTCAGCGAGATTGCGGTAGGGGTGTTATCAATCTCCTTGCCCATCGAACCAACCCCACCGTTTGCTAGGAAGGTCACTACGTGCGAGGGAATCCTCCCGGCCCTCCATTGCGCGTAAAGCGTCGTGGCTCCGGCGAAAGGAAACAATGCCCCATTCGCGAAGCTCACGCCCGATCCGTCGGGGGATGTGTTCCAATCGACGAACGTGTGATTCGCCCAAGAAAAGACATTGAGCGAGAGCGACGTGGGTTCATTCTTGCTCTCCGGTGCCATCACTCCGGATCCCCCGTTGCCGTCAAATGTCACCGTTTCAATGACACCAACGACGTTCAACGTGAAGGACCAGGTGCCGGTATCACCGTGCGGATCCGAGTCGGTACCCGAGACGCTATAGGTTCCAATCGAAAGTGGTCCCGCGGTCGAGACAGCGCCTGAGGAACTCACCGTCACGCCCGGAATTGACTTGGTGGTGACGAAGGTGACGAGACCAATATTGTTCTGCACGGTGATCGTGCTCGTAAAAGTTGACGAATTTGCGGTCGTCACTGAACCGGAGTTCGGTGACGTTTGACCGATGTCCGTCGTAGTTCCGACCGTAACTATAAGGGAGAACGTCCACGTGCCGGCATCACCGTAGGCATCCGAGTCGGTGCCGGTGATTGTGTAGGGAGAGTCATTTGCGTTCAACGCACCGGTGGTTTTCAGCTCATCGCCATTCGCAATTGTGAAGCCTGGAGTTGACGTGAGGAAGGTGACCGGACCAACGAACCCCGACGCCGATACCAAGGTCGTTGAAAATGTCCCGCTTGAGCTCGCAGTAGTAGATCCGACGGTTGGTGAACCTTGGACAATCGCGCTCGGCGTGACCGCGAGGGAGAACGTCCACGTGCCGGCATCACCGTAGGCATCCGAGTCGGTGCCGGTGATTGTGTAGGGAGAGTCATTTGCGTTCAACGCACCGGTGGTTTTCAGCTCATCGCCATTCGCAATTGTGAAGCCTGGAGTTGACGTGAGGAAGGTGACCGGACCAACGAACCCCGACGCCGATACCAGGGTCGTTGAGTAGCTTGCGCTGCCCGCCACAGAAGTGGTATCCGAAGTCGGAGTGCCCTGGACGATCGTATCAGCCGTAACCGCGAGCGAGAAACTCCAGAGACCCGCGTCGTTGCTTGCATCGGTATCGGCGCCCGTAATTTGGTAGGGCGAATCTGCTACAGACAGAGGCCCCGTGCTCTCAAGTTCATCACCATTGACAATCGTGAAGCCCTGCGTCGAGGTTGTGAAATTAAGTGGACTCGAGTATGTGCCGGAAACTGCGGTCAACGTAGCGACGTAGCTCGCGCTTTGTGACGCGAGCGTCGTTCCTGAGGTCGGAGATCCTTGCTCGATCGGCGATGTCGCCGACGCTTTCGGCGAGTTCAGCATCGCGATCATGAGCACAACTGCCAATATGCCCGTGGTGCCCCTTGCGAGTCCCGCCCTCCAACTCATTCGCGAAACCTACTACGAAACGTCACACAGGGCACCCGCACCGTCCTGGCCGCTCCGTGCAACATTGGCTTGGCTTGCGGGCAATGGGTCGCCGAACGACATCGGTAACGCCATTGACATTCGTCAAGACGACATCAGGAGCTTTTAAGTCCGGCAAGCCGCCCATGGTATCGTCGGGCAATCACCTTACCAACGTGCTATTTCGTTTGCCCGGACTACAACGTGGCCGCCGGAGGTATACGGGTGATCTATCGTTTCGTCGATATCTTGAACGCGGCCGGGATCAATTCGGCAGTGGTCCATAGGTCAAAGAATTTTCGTTGCACTTGGTTCGCCAACGAAACCATTGTTGTTGGCGGAAAAGACATTCGCTTTGGGAAAGGCGACCTGCTCGTTCTTCCCGAGTGGTACCGCGAGCTCTTGCCTTACCTCGCCCCTGGAGTGCCGAACGTCGTGTTCAATCAAAACGCGTACGAGACTTATTCCGACGTGCCGTACACGAGGGGAACGAAGGCACCCGTACTGAGTTCGGACACGATTGGCATTGTCGGGATTTCAGAAGACAGTATCGAATACTTGAGGCTTTGCTTCCCGGACGTGCGAGTGGACGGAATCAGGTTGTCGATTGACTCTGATCTCTTCCACCCCTCACCAAAAGGTAAGTCCAAGACCATCGCGTACATGCCTCGCAAACGACTTAAGGAGCTAAACCAAATTTTGCACATCCTTGAGTCGCGAGGCTCGCTAGATGGTTGGGAGTTGCTCCCAATCGATGGCGCAACTGAAGCTGAGGTTGCGGGGTATCTGGGTGGCGCCGCAATCTTCATTGCCCTAAATGAGCGCGAAGGAATTGCACTCCCGTCACTCGAGGCGATGGCCTCGGGGTGTGTTGTCGTCGGCTTTCGTGGCAGCGGTGGCAAGGAGTACATGGAACCGGACGCGACGGTGCCCATCGGAGATGGCGAAGTCGCTTGGCTCGTCGCCGCGCTGGAGTTAGAGATGAGACGTTTTGAGGACGAAGACCCAGGGCAAATTGAAATGTCAAAGAAAGCCATTTCTCTCGTGTCGAGCAGATACAGCCCCGAGCGTGAACGTGACGACGTCATCGCGGTGTTCAGTGAGGCACTCGCCCGGGTCGCAGAAGTGACTCCTGGCTCGACACACCTCGATGTAAAGTTCCTGCCGCCGACGGACGTAGAACGCAAGAAGATTGCTCAACGACTTTCTCGTAAAAACATCAACCTTTGACGTTCCCGAGAAGGCACCGCACGTCAGGGATGTGCGAGGCGTTTTGTGTCTGACTCAGACAATTTCGATGAGATGCGTTGGTCGAAGCTGCAACTACGAGAACTAACCGTTGTTCGCTCGAGATCTCCTCATCGTTCCGATCCTCTGTCGAGCGAAGGCGATCTCCTCGGGAAGGCCTCCCGTCAACGCCAGCAGCGCTACAAAGAGAATGAGGATCACCGGAAGCCACGCAACGGTCGCGACTGAAGCGTGCCAACTTCGCAGCAAAACGAAACGCGCAAATAACGTCACGGCGACACCGATGACGACGGGGCGCAAGGACAGTTTCGTCAACTCCAGTTTTGATCTTACGTCACGAGCAAAGTAAGCCCGCACGCCAAGGAGGGTGAAGAGTTCTGAGATAAGGGTCGCCGTCGCAGCACCATTGATTCCATATCTAGGAATAAATAACAAATTTAGTCCGACGTTCAAAATGAGGCCGATGGCACTCACGACGATCATCCGGTGATGACGGTTGCAAGCGACTGCCGCGAAGCCCAGTCCCGTGCACAAATAGGAGAAGAAGCACGAAAGAGCAAGGAGCCTCAACGCGGTCGCCGCACCAAGAAAGTGATGACCCGACAAAATCTCTATGGCCTGAGGGGCGAAGAGCATCGCGCTCATGACCGCAATGGCACCAACTACCGCCAATCCGTGCTCCATACGTCGAACCAAATTGGCGAACCGGTCGCCCGCCGACGTCGCAAGTAGGGGCATGACGCTCGTCGCAATCAACGAAGGCGCCACCACGATGAAGTTCGTAAAATTGTAAGCGACTCCGTAGAGACCGACTGCTCGAGGCGTTGCCATCTTGCTTAGAAGAAGGGTGTCAGCCTTCAAGTAGAGCAAATTGATTATCTGGATAATTCCCAAGCTCGCCGATAGTGTCACTATCTGTCGCCAGCGTCGGACATTGAAGAGCGGCTTAAATGGCACCTCCCTTCTTACGTAGAGGAATGCTGCAACGCTCGACACCAGCGAGGAAAAGAGGTAGCTCGCCGAGCAGCCGATGATCCCGAAACCATTCGTCAGCGAAATGACAACACCGCCAACGTAAAGCACCTGTTGAAGAAGGGAAATTCCGGCGTCGACGTAGTTTCTGATTGACGCCACGTAGTAGCTCAATGAGATCGTCAGCAGCGCACTCGACGGCAGCGAGAAGGTGATGAGGACTATCGACCATCGAAGACTCGGAGCCTTGTATAGCGCGAGTCCAAGGATAATCAGGATGGGAATCAGCAGCACACTGAGGGCGAGTCGAAGTCCCAGGTTGTGACCGAGAATGTCCGCCGCGTCGTCAGGAGATCGGGCAATGTCGCGTCCCGTGATTGCGGTAATGCCGAGATCGGTTAAGAGCATGACCGATCCGACGAAAGTAAGAGCGACGACGAACAGTCCATAGTTCGTTGGCCCCACTCGGCTCGTGATGAGACGTATGGCAATTGCCCCGAGCAGCGCTAGTGCGAGAGTGTTACTACTTCCTGAAAGCAGTGATAGAGCGATGCGGCGTCCGGGCCGAGCAATCTGGCCGCTACCGCCATCATCGTTGGACTCCGGAACATCACGGGCCTGAGTCATTCCGGCGCCAGGGTCTTCATTCGATCACGTGGCAAGCCTGCGCGACGCCCACTCCTTCCAAGGAAAAAATCTATAGTTCCTAGAGCGTCAAAACGGAGCGCAGTGGCTAGCAAGTCGAATCGACGACGATACGCTATCTCCCTTAATCGACGGCCGAACAACGGAACGAGTCGAACAAAAGTTGATAGCTTCGAGGTGCCCCTGACCGAAGCGACCAACCGCAGGAGATTCCTCGTGTAGTAGTACTCGTAGATTCTCGATCCTTCGCCACCAGTGCTGTGGCTCAGGGAGTGATAAACAGTCGCGTCGGGAACATAGCCGACCTTCAATCCGTTCCGATGGACTCGAGACGCCCATTCGCACTCTTCCCAGTACAAAAAATATGAGTCGTCCAACGGCCCCACCTCTTCAAAAGATGAGCGGCGAACGAGCATCGCTGCGCCGGCGGGGCGACCCGTTTCGCTAACCTCGGCAGTGTTCTCCCTACCCGCTTCTTCTGTCACAACTACTTCAAAATCTAACGAGTTGAAATCGAGTGCCGCGCCGGCGTACTCCGTTTCACCGCCAATTGGATGGACTACCTTCGGACTGACCACGGCCAGTTTTTCATCCTGACAGAGGGACCTACTCAGTTTCTCTAAGCACGAAGTCTCCACAGCAGCATCAGGATTCAAAAAGAAATACGCTTCGGCCTCCTCACCCGCTGCTCCGACGCCGCGATTGCATCCGCCAGCGAAACCGAGATTCGTCGCCCGAACGATGAGAACGGAGGGGAACTCGCGCTCGACGATTTCGACAGTAGCGTCCTCAGACGCGTTGTCCACGACTACGAGCTTCGTCTCAATCGATGATGCACCGAGTGAGGAGAGGCATCCGGAAATCACGCCCTCGGAGTTGTGCGTCACCACGACTGTCCAAATTGATGTCAACCCGCTCATCGGACGGCTAGCCGTTAGGCACGACGACGACGGAAGGCACCATCCACCGACTTTAATCTTCACGGACCCGACCCCCATGACCAGTGCTTTCGGACCTGCGGAAGCATCACCCACCAGCTCATTGGTGCGATCTTTGCGTCAAAGAGGAGCAACTCGGAACCGTTGCCGATGAGTTGCTCCATGAAGAGTGGAGCGCGGCGACCACGGGGGAACTTTGGGACAATCTCATTCGAAGACATGTCCTCCACTCGTCTACATCAACAGACGCTCAAATGCCTCCAGAGCAAGTAGATCGCGACACCTCTAGTGACTTCACGCCATTATCGAAACAGTCGAATATGAGCAATTCGACATTCCGAAATTCGCTCGGCGTACTGGCCCCGGGAGTATCCGGAGAGACTCGCGTGGGTGTTAGTCGTGTTACCGCGCAACGTCCGAGCAATTTGAGAATCTGTTGACGCTCGATAGGCGGTGATGTGATTTCAGAATGAGAACTTGTATTCCATGTACAAGCGCTCACTTCAAAACTTCTTTTCAGTGAGGACCTCGCACCTCATCCCCAAGATTGCCACCCTCGCCGTGTCGTCGTTTGTTTTAGTGGCGTTGGTCAACATCGACGCTTCGGCTTCCGCGTTCGGCGGCAGGGACTCGAGCGCCGTCCGATCCGACGTCGTCTTGACCCTGGCCTCCGAATCGAGCAGCAGCCAGTTTTCAGGGCTTGTAAAGCGTTGGTCTACGGGCTCGGTGGTCATACCGGTCGCGAATCCGACGACCACCACCAGCGGCAGTGCCGGCGGTGCCAGCAGTGTCGACACAAGTGGAGGCGGCTCAGCCGGTGGCGCAAGTGGGGCAACCGGTGGAGGAAGTGCTTCGACAACTACGACCACGCCTCCAGCGGGAGGCTCAACTCCTCCAACAACGACCACGACGGCACCGCCAACGACGACGACCACGACACCAACGACTGGGACATCATCTTCCGCCACTTCTGCCGGGCTCATCACGGCGGGACCATCGCGAAGCGAGTGCGCGGAACTTAACTTCAATGACTCCGGACTCGCCCCTCTTCAGGCTGCCGTCTCCAGCTGGGATTCACTAACGAACAGCACTGCGACGTGCCTTCTTGCCTACTTGAACGGAGCGCCATCTTGGAGCGACTGGGTGAACCCCTGGGTGACTCAGTCACAGTATGGATACAGTTCTTGGGTCGCCGAAGAGCCCAACACACGCCAACTTGTCTTGCAGGTTGACCTGATACCGACCAGCCTTCAAAACACCAGCAACCCGTTGGGTTGGGAGCAGTCCTGCGCGAACGGTGACTTTAACTCCTACGCAACGCAACTTGGATCAAGCCTCGTTGCTGCTGGCCTACAGAACTCAGTGATTCGACTCGGCGCTGAAATGAACGGTAACTGGGAGACGGACTACATCGGCACGACCACTCAGGAACAAAACCTCTGGGCGTCCTGCTTCGCCAACGAAGTGACGGGCATGCGCCAGGCCTCGGGCGAGAACTTCCTGATCGACTGGAACCCGAATGCGTGCAACTCGAACGTTCCCTTCGCCAACTTCTACCCCGGCAATGCGTACGTAGATATCGTGGGACTTGACCAGTACGATGCGTCGTGCCAGAGCAGTGGCGCGGTCACGTTCTCCCAGCTCGCAAGTGAGCCTGACGGCCTAGATGCCTTTGAGTCCTTCGCCGCCGCACACGGTAAGCCAATGAGCTTCCCGGAGTGGGGGCTGTACTCTTCGCCTGCCGGCGACGACCCGGGCTACGTGGACGGTATCGGGTCAACGGTGGCCAATGGCGACTTCGCCTTCGAGTCCTACTTCGACGCGGGAGCTCAAGGAACTATGCCGCTCGCAACCAATACCACGCCGCAGTCGCTGACTGAGTTCCAGAAATGGTTCGGCAGCGGTTCGTAAATAGGCAACACACAAAGCTCCTTCACAGTCTCAGACTGAAAGCATTCACCGCCCATTCAACTCACAGAAGTGCGTTGAATGGGCGGTGAATGCTTCTACTCGTTAACCACATTGTCGCCGGGGGCCTCGAACGCGTATCACGATCAACCCCGTTTGGGTGCGCAAGGCCAGTGGTGATCGCAGAGAACTCGTTAGCGTTTTGGATGCCAGCCATAATCCTCGTAGAGTTAAGTGGCGAAGCATAAATGAACTTGTGTTGGATTCACCTCTTTCAAAGGTGCCGTGAAAACCCTGAAACCCGAAGTCCCCGCTAGCGCCTATACCACGCGTTCACGTCGATTGGTGCTCACCATTCGCCACGCTTCGCCAACAGCCTTCTCGCACGGCAGTTGGCATTCGAACTTCGAGTTCAATGGAGGTCACCGAGTGTGAGTGACGTCCAATCACCGGAGGCCCGTAACAACGAGGGCGAATTGATCGGACGCCGCATCTGCGTCATATACGACTGCCTTTTTCCGCTGACGCTCGGAGGGGCGGAGAGGTGGTATCAAGTTCTCACCGATCAGTTCGTTGCGTCCGGCGCGAGCGTCACGTACGTAACGCGCCGCCAGTGGACGGGCACAGCACCCGAGTGGGCAGGTGTGAGCGTCGTCGCCGCAAGCGGTGCCAGCGAACTCTACGACGAAGAAGGAATCAGGCGCACGGGTCCCGCCGTAGCATTCGGTGCCGGCACATTCCGTTGGCTACTTCGTCATCGTCGGCAGTTTGACGCCGTCGTCGTTGCAAGTTTTCCATTCTTTTCCCTGCTTGCCGCGCGCTTGGCCCTGATCGGAACTGGTACTCCAATTCTTGTTGATTACTTTGAAGTCTGGTCATTGAAATACTGGAAGACGTACGCCGGACGATGGACAGGCACCCTTGGGTCACTCATTCAACGCCTCTGTATCGCGGTGACTCAATGGGCCCAGGTGTTCACTCAAGAGGGAGCTCGGCGACTGCGATCCCAGGGATTCCGGGGTGACGTGGAAGTGTTGGCCGGACTATTGGCTGGCGATCGTAATGGGGGCGTAGTGTCCACGTCGGTCCCGGAAGTTCCGATGGCGATCTTCGTCGGTCGTCACGTCAAGCACAAGGGCGTTCGCCTTCTGCCCGAGGCACTCGCGGCCGCACGCCTGTGGCAGCCGACGTTGACGTTGACGATCGTTAGCCACGGGCCAGAGCGCGTCGAGGTCGAAAAGGACGTCAAGTTACTCGGCTTATCTGACGCCGTCAGGTTCACGGGTTCAGTATCCGATGAGGAACTCGGCAGACTTTTCTCCCAATCCTCCTGTACCGTCGTCCCGTCGCTGCGGGAGGGATACGGTCTCGTCGTTGCAGAGTCCGTGGCTTCAGGAACTCCGGTGGTTGTCGCGAATAATCCGGAAAACCTAGCCACGAGTCTTGTAGAACAGGGTGTCAATGGCTTTGTCGTCGAACCTTCCGTGCAAGGAATGTCTAAGGGCATACTTGCCGCAATTGACGGAGGCGCAGCTTTGCGCCGCACCACCCTAAAATGGAGCGAAGAACATTCCGCGTCGAAGAGTATGGATCAATCAGCTCGCGAGATGGTCAGACGGGTCTCGAAGATAGCGAATTCATCGAACAAGTAGCACATCACAACAACGGCGGGTTTCATTTCGCCGCATCCAATTGACGAGACGCCCTTCAAAGCAGCCCACACCTGGCTCGAATGTTGTCAATCAGCGTGAACGCTGTCCATCGTTCGTCTTCGGATGTCCATCGACCTAAAGCTCAAGCTTCTCGCAAGGCGCACGTACAGACACCAACGGGTCCGATCTCGCCGACGTCACGCCTGTTCTCGCGCTCGGCTACCAACGGCGGCACCGAACTCTCGACTTCCAATTCAGTGCTCGGCAACCGAAGCCTCGGTGACGTCATAAGAAATGGAGCAATCAAAGGCGCCGCAATTAAGACCAGTCCCACCACAAACGCGCTTCGCACGAACGAGGACAACGATGCAGCGACTGCGTTCGACATCATGTGCGGGTCTTGGTGAAAATTGATCATCAGTACGACGAGACCGACGGCCGATACGAAGACGAGAAGCGCGCCGCCCACCAAGAATCGTCGAATTAACACGTTAAGTGGTACTTTCACGCGAGCGCTTCGAAGGCCCGACGTTTCCGCGCGATATCTGAGAACGATGCCCGTACAGAACACAATCGGGCCGAGAATACTTAGGACTCCGGCCACAACATCGGCAACCCAACTCAGCGAACCAACCTGTCCGAAGGTGGTTGTTGACTGAGCCGCGAACACCCACAGGACGATTGCAGCTGCGGTGGCGAGCACCCCGGGAATTGAAGCAGCCGTTTCCGGACTCAGCAGCAGAATTTGACGAAGGTGTCGAAGCCCATCTGAGAACGTGCTCAACTTCGATTCGCCAATTCGCTCCGCATACTTGGTGTCCACTTCTTGGATTCTCAGATTCGCCCACGAACTACGAATGAGCATTTCTGACGCAAACTCCATGCCGGTCGAAGAAAGCTTTAGCTTCAAGATCTCCTCGCGACGAAAGGCACGAAACCCGGATTGGCTGTCACGAATTGTGAGCCTGTTCTTTGTTGCTTTCTTCACCAAGTACGTGATCGCTGGCGTGCCAACGTATCGGTGCAGCCACGGCATCGTCTCCGTGGTGGCGTCGCTAAGCCGTTGTCCTAGCACCATGTCGGCCTTGCCCTCGAGGAGTGGTGCGAGCAACCGCGGAATGGCGTCTAACTCGTAGGTCCCATCAGCGTCGGCCATAATCACAAACTCCGACTGCGCCGCTTCAATTCCGGATCGAAGCGCGGCGCCGTACCCTGGTTCACGCTGGAAGATCACCTGAGCACCTGCCTCCGTCGCAACTTCGGCGGACCTGTCCGTCGAGCCGTTGTCCACGACGATTACCGTCCCGTCGATTCCGGCTGCTCGCATGGTCTCAAGCGCTCGCTCCACGCAGAGTCCAACGGCAAATTCCTCATTGAGGCAGGGGAACACGACGGTGACTCCGGCGCCGTGAAGCAAGTCCTTGTCTTCTCGGTGGAGAGGTACTACCGGTGTCGCGAATTCCCTCGAACGGACCCGTGACAAGACACGCGGTCGTTCTACGTAAAAAGTCTCGTTCAGGGTTTCGAATTCGCTTGAGGGCTTAGTGAATGTCATCGCTTGACATCCAAAACTCGAATTAGGGCACCAAACACTTGTTCACTCCGCTTCAGCCCTTGCGACGACAATGTTCCCATAATCGGGAGTAATTGTCAAACCGTGGAGATTTGAGAGTGAATACTGAGTGTTTCAGGCAAAAAATTGGGTCAAATTTGTTCCAGGACGACGACAGGACGTCAAGGCTCGCGACTCAGTTCGGCTGATTAGGTCGATGGATCGGACGGTCTTTGCGTGCGCCAGCGACCAGTTCGTGGCTCAACGGGAGGTGATTCCACTGCACTCAGCGTGGTTGTACAGCGACAATCCCGACTCGGTCGTACTTGGTGATCACGGACACAGTGGGTAAGTTGTAGAGTCGTTCACCCGTCAACGTTCTGACGTTCCACCTCGTGACGGTGAATGTCGCTGCCTGGCTTTCCGCCAAAAGCGTGGACCACTACACGTCGACTACTCGCGGTGGTCTCGGTGTGACGAATCATTCAAAGTGATGGTCACGTCGACGCAACTCTTGGTGCTCGGATGTGCCCTCGCGACCGATCAACTCACGCTGGCAAGTACTTCGCAAGAAGCTGGGAAAGGGCAGGGCCGATCCAGGTGGAATACGTCGCATTCATGTGAGCCCAGTCCTGGTAGATCAAGTGACTTTCGCCGGGAGAATCCACGAAGACGTCGCATCGCTTCTTTCCGCAAAACAGCTCACGAATAGGCAGAGTTGCGAGGTGATCGATGCTTGCCACATCACTGAGACCGACCGTCGTCTCTATCGCTTTCACCTGCTTTATGGTCAACTCACAACTCTGTATCGACGAGGTGTGAATCGTTAAGCACGCCTCTGGCGTGGCGGACGTGAAGTAGGGGTAAAATTGAGGAATCTCCTGCATTAACAGTATTTTCGCGCCGCTTGGTGCAAGGGCCTTCACCATGGACTGGAGCTCACCCACGAATTGGATTGTTGAAGGATATTGGTTGTCACTCAACTCAGCGAGCGTCAGGCCTATGGGCACGACGGCTTGTGGCTTCAGCTTATTCGCTACCGCAATTTCGCCGCGCTCCCAATCGCTGCACGCTAGTGAGCCCTGGTCTTTGGTCACGGGACTCACCCAAGGGGCGCACCCGTCTTTGGCCAAGAAGACAACCTTCCACTTCAACAGTTGGCCAGCAATGTTGAACGCGGGGAGCCACATTGACGCCTGGGAGTCACCGAACAGCAGGAGAGTTTTCGTTGCTGTCTTGTCGCCAAACGCGCAGGTTGTTCCAGCAGTCGTGGGCAGCGCCTTGATCGCCGGCGTAAACGCGATGCACGGCCCCGGAATCATTGTGGCAGTGTCATCATTTGCAGCTTGCGTCAACGTCGGTGTCGACGTAAGGACGTTTGGTCCTTGCTTCAAGTTCGAGGACGCGTCAACGTAGGAAATCAGTTGAGACAGAGTTGGGCCCTGCGACACGGTGCCGGCGGTGGACGGTGTCGCGGGGAGCCAAAGTAGAACAATCAGCGAGAGCGCGAACACTCTCACGACGCGAATGGCTCTCTGATTTCGCATAGGCGACACTCTATCTGGCTGAGCAAATCAACTCCCAAGGTGATATCGCAGCCCTAGGACGCAATGGAGCGCTTCTACTGAAGTCGATTCGCCGAGCCGCCTTCACTAGTAGGGCTTGCTAAGGTGCCCTTTACCTTCCTTGAAGGCCCAAGGGATGGAGACTGTGGGAATGAGAACCGCCAAGAACAATATTGCTTGTATCGCGATTGTGCTCTCCGTACTCTCCTTTGCGGGCAACGCCGGAGCATCGTCATCTGACCGCGTGGGCACGAGTGCGCAGGTGGCCGCTGACGTCAAGACGTCGATCTCGACAAAGACGTTGTCGCCGGCAATCGAGGCGATGTTGAAGGAGTTTTCAAGCTCTTCTAGCTACGATCTCACCGGACCCTCCACCTTTGGAACGTGTGATCCTTTCAACTCAGAGGCGCTGGCCTTATCGCCCAAACCATGTTTCGCCGGCAATCTCCACGGCACTAAGACGATCGTCTTGGTGGGGGATTCGAATGTTGGGAACTGGGTGCCCGCACTCAATTTAGGCTTGGCAACAACTCCTTACCGCTTGGCTGTATTTGGTTTCTCAAGTTGCGGTTTAGCAGATCTCCCTTACAATTCTTCATGGGGCAGCCTCTACGAGCGTTGTCGGCAGTGGCACGAGCATGTACCTGTCGCAATTCGGGCGCTCCATCCGGTCGCAGTTTTGGCGGCGTCGGGCGCCGTCGGGACAAACTTCTCCGATTCGGAGTGGGCGACAGGAGTAAAGAATCTCTTCGTCGAGTCAACTCTTGGTTCTCCAAAGACGAAGCGAGTCCTTTTTGGCACGTCCCCATTTTTCGGCGAGTCCGCGGTCACGTGTCTGACAATTCACAGCGATCCTCAGGATTGCTCCCTGCAGTACACGCCGGGCAGCGGATACTACGGGTCAGTTCTCTCTCGAGACAAGCAGACCGCGAAAGCCTCAGGCGCGACGCTTATTGACACAAGTAAGTTCTTCTGCGAGTCGGATACCTGCTCCCCGGTGATTGGCAACATTTTGGTCTATTCGGATATTGATCACGTGACCATTGCCTACAGTTCATTCATCTCCCGAGTCATTACCAGCGCGGTCCTTGCGGCATTGAGATAGGGCACCAATTTGAGCCCGTTCCGATCAGATGGACTCGACGCCGTGGACTACCGCGCAGAGTTTCGCCCCGACATACAAGCCGTACGCGCTCTTGCCGTCGCCCTCGTCGTTCTCTACCACGCCAACATTCCAGGGGTGCACGGTGGTTTTCTAGGCGTCGACGTCTTCTTTGTGGTCTCCGGCTTCGTCATAACGAACGTCCTACTTCGCGAACGAGCGTCGCGAGGTACGACATCGATTCCGGGCTTCTACGCACGACGAATCCGGCGAATTCTTCCAGCCGCAACTGTGGTACTCATCGCCACAGTCTTCGCTACGTACCATTGGTTGAGTTTCATCTCCGGCGGCGCAAACGCGGACGACGCGAAATACGTAGCCGCCTTCATCGGAAACTTCCATTTCGCCTCGCTGGGCACTCAGTACTTCACCGCCACTCAGCCGCCCTCGACGTTGCAGCAGTTTTGGTCACTTGCCGTGGAAGAGCAGTTCTATCTGGTGTGGCCCGTGTTGTTCCTGCTTCTCACGTTGCCCTGGAGGACTTTTTCAGTCGTTGCGCGGCTCATTTGCGCGTTATCGCTCATCATCGCAGCCTCCCTCACGTGGTGCATTATTGAAACTCGCCAAAATGAAGTGTGGGCCTTCTTTTCGCCTCTCACCCGGGCGTGGGAGTTGGCACTTGGAGCACTCCTCGCGGTCATTGGCCCGCACTTACGGGGACGATCGCCCCGCCTCGGTCTGGTGATTGCGTCCGTTGGCCTTGGTGCCGTTCTTGTATGTACGTGGATCTACACTTCAGCGACCTCCTGGCCAGGCACCGCCGTCATCATCCCGGTCCTCGGCACGGGGATGATTATCGCTGGAGGTTCACTGCGGGGGGCTGACCGGATCGGTCGGATACTTCGATTCCAACCACTTCAGTGGTTGGGAAATATTTCGTACTCGCTGTATTTGGTGCACTGGCCGGTTATCGCAATCGCCACTCAATACGCAATAGCCCCGTTGCCCTTACACAGCGAAATTGAACTAGTAGCGGTGTCTGTTGCATTGTCCGCAATTCTTTATTACGCGATTGAAAATCCAGTACGACGATCGAAATGGTTGGCGCGCCAACGCCTAGTAACCTTTGCGTTTGGAGCGGTCCTAATTGGGCTCTCATTCGCCACTATCTATTGGCATTTGAGTCACTACTAGATCCCGAAGATCGACGTGAAATCGCGTTGGGACTCGTAAGACGATAGAGGAATGGTTAATGGCACGAATACTCATCATCTCGCCGTACGAACCACCCTCCGACGGCATTGCTAAGCACACCGCTCGCCTCGTCGAAGCGTGGGACGCCGCCGGCCATACGGTCCTCGTTGTCGCGCCGGGTAAGCGACGACGTATCCGCGACGCAACTCCGATTGGCGAAAGATCGCGCGTAGCCCGCATTTTGGGTTTAGGATTATCCCGCCGCACGTGGCGCGACATCAGTTCCTTTCGTCCTGATGTGCTGTTCGTTCAATTTGCGATCGCAGCGGTGAACGTCAATCTCTTTTCAGTGATTGGTCTCTGCAGGAAATTCAAGGACGCGCGAGTCCCGGTCATCATCGCCTTCCACGAGCCGAATCGCGAGTACAACTTGTTGGGTCCGATGACGCGAAGTATTTACCGAGCGATTGCCCGAACTACCGATGTGCCCATCGTCTTTTCAGCGGCGGGTCGCGAATCGCTGATGTACAACAGTCTCTTCCGCGAGGTCGTTGAGGTTCCGCACGGCACAACGAGCGTCGCACAAATATCGGAGGAGGATATCGCGCGCGTCTCGAATCTCTACAAGATAGTGAAGCCACTGGTACTCGTCCTTGGCTTCACGACCCCGGATAAGGGCGCGGACATTCTCATCAGCGCCGCGAGCGCAATCTCACATTCGCGCCACAAGAACGTTCAGTTCCTTATCGCCGGATCGCCGCGAGCGCGTCGAGGAGTTTTCCGTGTGATGGGGCACCGCGATGTCAAGTACGGGACAGAGCTGGTCAATCGGGCCCAGAAACTGGTCAACGTTGATTTTGCGCTGAGCGGTTTCGTGGCCGACCAGGATGTTGCAGCGCTACTCCATCTTGCGGACGTCGTCGTCTTGCCGTACCGGAACATCACTCAAAGCGGAATAGCGAATCTCGCTCTCTCGAGTCAGTCGGTGATAGTGAGTTCCGACTTGCCCGGACTGCGAAGCGATCTTGGCGACGCCGCTAGGTACGTGCCCGTTGGTGACTCGACTGCCTTGGCCGGCGAAATTTCGTGGCTGCTGGGCGACGACAATGCCAACATTCGACAACAGATGCGTGATCTCGCTGGACAGCGAGCTGCCGCGAATAGCTACGCGAAAGTAGCAGAGTCCATTCTGGACGCTGGAATGCCATCGCACGGCCGAAACCCCCAGTTCTGAGCAGACGAGGCACCGCAGCAGAGACGCAACTCTCTCCTGTGTTTACATCACGTGACCCCGAGAATTCATATGTTTCCGACCGCCTCGTGGTGCCGTCAGGTTGGTCTCGGCGCTGACCGGTGTAGCGCAACTTCATACGCTTCCACCGTCTTGCGCGCAATCCCCGTCCAATCCTCTCGAGTGGACCACGCGAACGCAGCTTTACTCATGGATTCGTACTCCTTCTTCGAAAGACGTTCAACTCGATGAAGGGTTTCTAAAAGGGAGTCAACACCGACATCAAATCTGATGGATGAATCTTCTGGGATGTCACGAAGATTTGGAAGATTCGGAATCACGACGGGCAAACCGAATGATTGAGCAAGGTTTATCGAACCACTATTGGTAATTTCGCGAAAGGGGAAAACCGCGATGTCACTCGCCTGGAGGTAACGAGCAAGATTTTCATCGGCAATCCAGTGAAAGTCCGCAACCACTCTTCCTCTCGCACCCACGACGAGGCTGTCTAGTTCCCTTCGATAGTCGCTGTCCGTACATGAGCCCGCCAACAGAACTTTGATCTTCGATGTCGCTGCAAGCGAGGCCACCGCTCGAAGTAGCGCATCCGCTCCCTTGTATCGTTCCAACCTTCCGATGAGGGTGACCACGATGTCATCGTCACTGAACCCGAAGCTCGCTCGAGCTTGCTCCCTCGTCATTGTTGATGGGTACGGCGCAGCGTAGGACCCCATGGGAATCACGAACACTTGACGAGCCCCCAATGACCTAAGGTCGGCGGCGGTTGTCTCGGAGAGGGCAATGATCACCCTTGCTTTGACGAGAAGAAAGTCGCGCGCTCGCCGATCGTCCGCAAATACTATTTCATGCGGCAGTAGATCGTGCGCGGTCCACACAATTGCGTAACCCACGGCGGATGCAACTCGAAGGTAGAAACCAAACCACCACTCCATAACTCTTCGCGACCATGATTTTTCTTGCGCCCAAGGGAGATAAAAGTGATGTACCCAGTGGATATGGAGGATTTCACATCCACGCGCTCTGTTCCATACGAGGGCGGCCGGCGACAACAGGAGATTGAGCGTCTGGGATGGGGTTGGTCCCTCGGCGTATCGAACGTGAACGCCGGCGGCTTCGACTTCTCGATACAGCAGCTCTTGATATGGAGGTCCGTCACGGGGCGCGACGAGCACTGACAGGCTGTCGCTCACGTACCTGGCTTTACCAGCTCGTGGAGCACGCCAGCTCCCATCGCCAAGTGATCGGCGAGAACCACCCAGCGAAGCTCCTCGTTGCGGTGACGCCAGATCGGCCAAAGCAGAAGTAGTGGATACCACTTCCACTTCAACGTCAGCGGAAGTCCTAGCAAAAAGAGTGCGTACACAATCGGCACCGAATTCTGTCGCGCAAATACTCCTATGCGATGGGGATGCTTTCGAAGGAGTCGGCAACCACCCTTGCCGTAGAAGAAGGCTCGGCGCACTTGACGCTTGGCGTCACCCCAATCGTGTCGAACCACGGCGTCTTGCACCCACCGAAGTCGGTAACCGGCGTCGGTCAAACGCCACGTGAAGTCGATGTCCTCCGCCGAACCAAAAGACTCGTCAAAGCCGCCAACGGCGTCGAACGCTTCACGCCTGAAGGCGATATTGATCGTGGTGGCCAGCGGTACGTACACCACGTGGGCATTGCCTGACCAGCGTACCCCAGAGTAAACACTCTTTCCTATCGCCCTCGCCGGCCCACACGAGACAATCTCCCCATCCTCCAAGATTGGCGCGAGCAGTCGTTCCAGCCACTGATCTTCAGGTAGGCAGCCCGAGTCGGTGAAAACGATGACGTCACCCATGGCGCTTCGGGCACCCACGTTGCGCTGATGTGCGATCGTCGTGTGAAGACCTGCGGGCTGCTCGTAATCAATCCACTGAACCCACGCGTGAGATTGGTGTATATCCTCGAGCGCTCCCTTCGAAGCGTCAACAACGATGACCTCGTGGAGTGTCGTGCCGACGAACGGCTTTAGCGCATCCAAGGTGTCCGCGAGCAGACGGTCGTCCTTGTTGACGATGACGAGAGAAACCTTGACCGTGTCGTCGCTAAAGACGATGAGATCCGCGTCATCGTCGGCTTTGCTCACGAAGCTCGGCTCACGTGTGGACTTCCCATATCGCCCTTCGAACTCGAAAGAGAAATCTTAGTGGTACACACGAGTATCTCCGGTCGAGTACACAATATAGAAGTTCCGATTAAAGAAGGAAATGTTCGTTCGGTAAGAACTGAAATAGTTGAAATTGTCCGCTTCAACCTGCGTGACCTTGTCGACGAGATTCGCGGTCGTCAGATAGACGTAGGAATTAATATCGACTTCCTTTGGAACTATCTCGTCAACGAGGTTGTAGTCGCCAGGCTTGGACAATAAGACTAGTTGCCCGAACAGATCGGTTTGAACCGGATTGTCCGGACCCGCATGAGCGCGAAGCCACGACGCTGTCGCAAACTCCTCAGTGGAGACAGTGAACTGTTGAGCGTTCACACCGTTCGCAGTCAGTGAGCCGGGCGGATAGCCACCAAAGAACAACGAACCCAATCCCGTTGCTGAGAACACCAATATCCCGACGATCGTAACGCCGACCACTGGAGTTGCGCGCGCCACCCTGGTTCCAAGACTTGCTAGATAGTCCACAAAATCGTCGAGCATCATGGTGACCGGGACGGCGAGCAAAATGGCGGTATAGATCGCTGCCCGTTCGGGAGTAAAGAGTGCGGCGAGAGTGCCCGAGTAGCGGGAGAGACCGCCGATGATGAGACCAGCTGCGCCGAGTCCAACAACGTCGGCGCTGTACAAGTCCGACTGTCGGCGACCCAATCGAAAAACGCCGTACAGCAGGGAGAACCCGAGAAGACCCCAGATTCCCTCCTCGAACCAGAGGTTCACCCGGTTCCACCAGTTGTTGAGTGCGGGAGCCACGCCCGGCGACGAAGCTACATTGACCGTCTTGAGACGAATCGAGTTGGCACCCGGGGCAGGAACAATCCAACTGTCGGTTTTCTGAAGTTCTCGTACGAGAATTTTCTCAAGCTTGGGAGCCGGAAGGGATTCGCCGTCACTCGAAGTCGTGAGTCCCGCACCAACTGCGGCGAACGCACTCGCCGTGTTGGCGAGCGCATTGTTTCGCGTAACCCCAAGGTTCCATCCAAACGCCGCCGCGAGAGCAACAATGACGAGTGCTGCATTAATTATCTGGCGCTTGTGAACATTAGATCGGTGTTCTTGGATCCTGGCCCGCCGTGCGCTAAGCCATCCTCGAGCCCAGAACCAGCCAACGACCCACGTAATCAACACGATGCCCGCCAAGAGATATGACGTCGTGTAGTGCGTAAAGGAGATTGCCACTATCAGTAATCCAACAACGATCCGAGTCGAGCGCACCGACATCGTGCGATCGAACACCACCATGACGAGAGTCGCCAGCATCGTGACCGCCATTGCTTGACGGGTAATGCTCACTAGCAATGATGAAAACGCCACGCTTGAAACGATGATTCCCGCAACAATTCCAAAGGTGAGGCCCGGACGGGGTGGTCGACGTCGGCCGTTATTGATCCACCGGGGAACCCGACGAAGCGCGGTCAACATCGCCACGGGCGCCAACGCAAGAATCGCGGGAACAACGAGTTGGAAAAACGCAAGCAGTCGTAGTCTTACCAAAGAACGTAAAATTGTCGGCAATACCGTGAGCGAAAGCATTGACGCGAAGGGGTCGCGATTAGCTGGAACGCTCCAAACTCCATCGTAAAGAGTGTGCGATGCGACGCCAAATTCCTTCTGGATATCCCAGCCGTAAAGATGGCTTCCCCGCAGGCTCGTCGAGAGCAGCAACGCGAGAGACACAAAATACAGAAGTGTGCTGAGGGGCCATCGGCTCGATCGCTTCCACCCGCCGACGACACCTACCAGAATCACAATCACATCAAGAGATGTGGAAACGACGGCGAGGTGAATGTTGCCGCTGTGGTTCAGCTGTGCGACTCCAAGTATGGAAACAACAACGAGAAGTCCGCCTGCGAGCAGTCCGAGAAGGTGTTCCGCCCGGACACCTTCTAAGATCCAC
>Ga0302140_10000962_pt1 | contig 37678 bp, 39 predicted proteins | sample I_Bog_E1_1_FD_202095 | JGI IMG/M metagenome (GOLD analysis project Ga0302140, IMG submission 202095) | Peat permafrost microbial communities from Stordalen Mire near Abisko, Sweden - I_Bog_E1_1 | ecosystem: Environmental > Terrestrial > Soil > Wetlands > Peat | place: Sweden: Abisko, Stordalen... | reverse complement strand
CGCCATCGCCCAATTCCAATATAGATATATCGAATGTTCCACCGCCTAAGTCGAACACCGCTATCTTCATGTTTTTATGTTTCTTGTCTAAGCCATACGCTAAAGCGGCTGCAGTAGGTTCGTTAATGATACGGCGAACCTTTAAGCCTGCAATTTCTCCTGCTTCTTTAGTAGCCTGGCGTTGTGCATCGTTAAAATAAGCCGGTACAGTAATAACGGCTTCGGTAACCGTAGTTCCCAGGTAATCTTCGGCGGTCTTCTTCATCTTTTGAAGAATCATTGCCGATATTTCCTGAGGGGAATATTTACGGTCGTCAATTTGTACGCGGGGGGTTGTGCCTTCCGCTACAACGGTATAAGGTACCCTTTTCATTTCGTCGGTCACTTCGCTAAAAGTATGACCCATGAAACGTTTGATAGAGCCCACGGTCTTTGTGGCGTTGGTTATCGCCTGTCTTTTAGCAGGGTCGCCCACTTTACGTTCGCCGTTTTCTACAAAGGCTACTATAGATGGGGTTGTACGCCTGCCTTCGCTGTTGGCTATTACGGTCGGTTCGCTACCTTCCATTACGGCCACACAGGAGTTGGTTGTTCCTAAGTCGATTCCTATTATTTTACTCATAGTCTGTATTAGTTTTCTTGTTTATTATTCGTATTCAATAGGTATATATCAACTACCGTGCCAAAACCTGCCAAAAAGGGGGGACTGACAAATTGTCAGTGATGCTTAGTGCTGGTTATCAATATGTTTTGGGCGTGCCGGCTGATACCCAAGCCGTCGGGCTATATGCTGCAAGTCCTCGCTGTCGCTGCGGGCTTTTCGCTTCTATCCCTCACGCGACTGAGCCTATTTCGTTTACCATTCTTATTTATTTTTGCCCATAACCCCAATGTAATGCAACAGCATCTTCTTTTAAAAGAGTTACAATCAAAGTATGGGTTTCCTGAAGAGGAATTCCCGAAACTGTTGGCTTTTTTCAAGGAAAAGCATTTTAAAAAGAACGAGATAATGTTCAAGGCGGGGGATGTGGTAAAACACACCTACTTCATTTAAAAAGGTTGCAATAAAGTATTTGTGGTTTATATTCGCCTAAAATTGTATGGTAGAAACTGTAGCTTTTACTAAAAACCGAACTAAGACTTTCAAGAAAGGGACTATTCTTCTTCGTCAGGGAGAAAAATGTAATGTGGGTTACTGGGTTACTAAAGGGTGTTTAAGAAGTTATTTAGTAGATAAAGATGGCAAAGAACACATTTTACAGTTTGCACCAGAAGGATGGATTATATCAGATATGAATAGCTTCTTCATAAACAACCTCGATTCATCTGTATTTATTGACGCAATTGAGGATACTGAGGCCATAATAATGGATAAGCCAACCAAATCTGATATCGAAGGGGCCTCTAAGGAACTTCTTCTTCAATTATTAAACAAACTTACAAGTAATATTATTGCAGGCAATAAGCGGCTTACCTTATTACTTAGTTCTACAGCAGAGGATCGCTACCTTGAATTCATTAATACCTACCCTTCTCTTTTGCAACGCTTGCCTTTAAAGATGATTGCTAGTTATATAGGTATTACACCCCAATACTTAAGCGAGTTAAGGAACAAAATTGCAAAGGATAATTTTTAAATGCATTTCTTCAACTACCTGAAGTCTTATCTAAAATAAGCGTTGCATTTTTGTAAAAAATTAAAACATATAAAACATATGAAGAAGATCATTTTCCCGATGGCAGTTGCAATAACATTGTTTCTCTCATCATACACCACCTTTAGTTCAATGGATTGGAAAATAGCTGATGGTTATGCAATCAAATTTACAAGTAAAGACCCTTCCGGTGCTTTTACCTCAATGAAGGGTGATATTTCCTTTGATGAAAATAATCTTAGTGCCTCTAAATTTAACATTAGTATCGACGCAAATTCAATTGCTACAGGCAATGGCATGAAGAACCACAAGGCCAAGAATGAAGATTGGTTCGATGTGAAAAAATTTCCAACAATAAATTTCACTTCCAGTAAAATTTCCAAAACTACGTCGGGTTATGAAGTAGTTGGAATTCTAGATATGCGTGGCGTTCAAAAGCAGATCACTATACCATTTACCTTCACCAATAAAACCTTTGTCGGAAGTTTTGATATTAATAGACTTGATTATGGTGTGGGGACAGATAAAGGTATGTCAGGGCATGCTTCAAGTGTTTTGAAGGTTGATGTTTCAGTGCCTGTAACCCAATAATATTTTTTATGCGCAAACTATTTCTCCAGGGAATTATAGCGGGAATACTTGCCGCCTTAGGTGGTATTATCTATTTTAATATTTACCAGAACACTTTAGGTACTGAATTTGATAAAATAATAAATATAAGGTCAATAGCAGGCGCATCAATATTGGGTTGCATGTTAATGTCTATAGGTTACTGGTTGATTGAAAGATTCCAAAAGGAAAACTTAGCTGGTGTACTTAATATTGTTATTGCATTATTATCCTTTGCAAGCATAGTAACCCCTATCAGTATGAGTCTTCCATTGGACATAAAGAATCCGGAATTATTTCCTGGATTGGTAGTACCAATGCATTTCTTCCCTGCTTTGGCATTTTTATGCATTGTTCCATTTTTCAAGAAGAAATAGGCATTATTGAAGCTGCGTGCAACAAAAAACGTGGCGTTCCAGCTGATACCCAAGCCGTCGGGCTTTTCGTTACAAGTCCGCTCCGCCAGCTGGCGGATTGAGGGCTTTCCACTGCAATCCCTCACGCAACCCTGTAAAATTTATGAACTAATTTTCAGATAGTTGTATTTCTATCGCGGAAAAATTTGTTAAATAATATGCGTAGTTAAATAACTTCATATATATTTGCAGTCAAATAACTACATAATGAATTTAAGACGTGACGTATTTCAAGCCATAGCCGACCCAACCAGAAGAACGATACTTGTGTTGGTTGCCTCGCAAGCGATGACGGCAGGCGCCATAGCATCCAACTTTAACACTGCCCGGCCAACCGTTTCAAAACATTTGCAAATACTTACTGAGTGCAAATTGCTTAAACAAGAACAAAACGGCAGAGAAATTAACTATCACTTAAATCCGGATAAAATGAAAGAAATAGCAAATTTTATAGAACCATTCCGCAAAATGTGGGATGATAGATTTAATAAATTAGAAACCGTTTTAAAAAACTTAAAAAAAGATGGAAAGTAACAGCAAAACGGAATTTGTAATTGATTTGGAGAACAAAAAAGTTACCATTACAAAAGAGTTTGATGCACCGCTTGAAAACGTATGGCGTGCATGGACTGAAAGTGATTTATTGGACCAATGGTGGGCGCCTAAACCTTTCTTTGCAAAAACAAAATTTATGGATTTCAAGGTTGGCGGGCGAAGATTTTATGCTATGGTAAGCCCGGAAGGACAAGAGCATTGGTCAATCCAGAAATATACTTCCATCAGCCCAAAAACCAATTTCAAAATGTATAACACTTTTGCAGACAAAGATGAAAACCCTCAATTGCCGGGGTCTAATTGGGATGTGAATTTTAGCGAACAAAACGGAACGACAAAAGTGTACATTATTATTATAAATGAATCCATTGACCGTATGAAGAAGATGATTGAAATGGGCTTTGAAGCCGGGCTTACAGCTACACTTGGAACCCTTGACGAATTGTTACAAATACTACAATAAAATAAATTTTAGAAACCAATTAATATGGAACTAAAAACAAAAATCAACGCCGAAGAGGGTAAACAGGATTTAATGATTACGCGGGAATTTGATCTGCCGGTGGAATTACTTTTTAAAGCGCACACCGAACCGGAACTCCTTGAACAATGGATGTCGAACCCTTATGCTACAGCTAAAATGCTAAAGTTTGAAGCGAAGAAGCATGGCAGTTATCAACAGGAATCGAAAGATGCAAGTGGTAAGGTGGTGTTCAAGGCCAGTGGAGTATTCCATGAGTTTGTCCCAAACCAAAAAATCACCCGGACATTCGAAATTGAGAATGCGCCATTAGGTGTTCAACTGGAATTAATAACCTTTGAAAAGTTAACCAACAATACCAGCAAGCTCAAAACACATTCAATTTATGAGTCGGTTGAACTACGTGACCGGCAATTGAAGATGCCTTTTGCACAAGGGTTGAGTATGGCGCACGACAGGATGCAGGAAATTATGAGCAAATCAAAATAAACGATATGACAAACGAACAAACGCAACCATTGCCGATAGGGTTGAAAGTGGCTGCGGCGCTTATGATAATTTTTGGACTTGCTGAAGTCGTCACTGGTTTTAGGCACGAATTCTTCGGGTTGACAACTTCTCAAGCAACCATTTCTACAATTCTGGGAGCAACCATCGGGACTTTTTATTTTGTGAGCGGGTTTCTTGTATTGACAAAAAAAAGAAAGTGGGCAATAGTTGCTATTATCTTACTAATTGCAGATGCTATCGGACGCATTTCTATGGTACTGAACGGGATTTATCCTATAGGTGTTGGATACCAAACATTCGCGATGATTACAGGAACATCAATTGTGGTTTTATTAGCAACTTACATTGGACTAAAATTAAGATACTTTAAGTAATAAAATATTAAAAAATAACACACCATGACAACAAGTAAATTAAACCCGAAGGTTGATTGGTTTTTTGATAAACCCACAAAATGGCAGGAAGAATACGGAAAATTGAGAACGATTGCTCTTGATTGCGGGCTGACCGAAGAATTAAAATGGGGCTGCCCTTGCTACACCTTGGGCGATAAAAACATCGTGCTTATCCATGGCTTTAAAGAGTATTGTGCCTATCTGTTTTTTAAAGGGGCATTGATGAAAGATACTAAGCACATTCTTATCCAGCAAACACCCAATGTTCAGGTACCACGGCAGATAAGGTTCGCTAACTTAAAGGAAATTACAAAGCTGGCACCCACTCTGAAATCTTACATAAAAGAAGCGATAGAATTAGAAAAAGCGGGTGTGAAAGCGACCTTGAAAAAAACTTCGGAGTATGCAATTCCTGAAGAGTTTCAAAATAAATTAGATGAAAACCCTACTCTGAAAAAAGCTTTTTATGCATTGACTCCGGGGCGACAACGAGGATACCTTTATAACTTCTCCCAACCTAAACTATCTAAAACACGGGAGGAAAGAGTCGAAAAATATATGAAGCAAATTTTAATGGGAAAGGGAATTGATGATTAACACATTAACCAATTAAAAAAACAAAACATGGAAAAGAGAAATAAAATTATCTATTGGATTTTCACAGGACTATTCACCATTGGCATGTTCTCTAGCGGCTTGCAACAAATATTCAGGCAAAAAGACATGGTTGATATGGTAAGTGCATTGGGATACCCTATGTACTTTATGACCATACTTGGAGTTTGGAAAATTTTGGGAGTTATTGCAGTATTATTGCCCGGATTTAAAATTGTTAAAGAATGGGCCTATGCAGGTTTCTTCTTCGTTATGACGGGGGCACTTATTTCACACATAGCCTGCAATGATTTCGGTGTAAAAGCAATGCTCGGCCCAATTTTTCAGACCCTATTTATTATTTTGTCATGGTACTTTAGGCCGCCAAGCAGGAAGATACCTTCTTTATTAACTTAGTGACTAAATTAGTTCTATCTTTGCGTTATACACATTTGCTATGACTACATTGGTAATAAATCTAAAATCTAAAAAAGATATTCCATTATTTTACGCATTAGCCGAGCGGCTGCACCACAAGGCCAGCATCCTTTCGGAGGAAGACAAGGAAGATATAGGGCTGCTTAAAGCCATGCTGGAAGGTAAGAAAGGTGAATATGTTTCTAAAGAAACTGTGTTGAAAGCATTACGGAAATGAAAATCCTTTTTGAAAAGAAATTTTTAAAAGATATAGAAGGGATTACTAATAAAGCTATCAAGCGACAAATTGAATCTGTTATCGCGGGAATAGAAAAATCCACCGAATTAAACTCGCTTCGTAACCTGAAAAAATTGAAGGGGCACCCTTTTGCATATAGAATCAGGGTGGGTAATTATCGCATAGGATTCTTTTATCTTAACCAAACAATTATTTTAACCCGTGTTCTTGACAGGAAGGATATTTATAAATATTTCCCGTAAGAACTACGTTTTCAAAGCACTTTTTGTTGTTGTCGTGGTACTTTAGGCCGGCAAGCAGGAAGGTGGTGGTGATAGGATTATAGGATTAGTATATTTACAATATGAAATGCAGTTTTTTAATTGTCTTTTTATTTTTTTATTATTCTGCTATTGGTCAGGACTGGGATTGTCCATGCCCTATAGTGTCTAACTATAATTGTCAATATCCGAAACAAACAGGCAAATTAGATATCATAAGGAATGACTCCTTAAAAATTACAGTTTTAAAAACTGAAGAGACTGAATTAGTAGTGCCTGATAACCTTTACATATCCTCAGAGTTTAAGGACTCAATATCCGGAAGGGAACTTGTAACCAATTTATTTAAAAACGGACTTTTAACCACTGACCTTATACTTAAAGAATTTAACAGAAAAATAAAATTGCTGAATAGAAAAGGAGATACGCTTGATGATACTAAACACGAAAATAGTAAGGTTGCAAAAATGGAAAGTATCATAAGAAAAAAATCTGAAAACCATGTTGTATTTGAAATCGCAATTGTGTTTAAGCCAACTAAATATGATTCTATTATTAATATCAAGAATTGTGCTTATTGTCTGCAGTCTATAGATGATTTTGAATTAGAGCTAAGTTTGGCCCATAGGAGACCCTTAACAGAAAAAAATATCGATAAATATTTAAAAAAGTGTGAAATTGATTGTTTTAGGTGGAAAGGATTTGAAATATAATTAAATGAAAACATTTGAAAACAAGTCAGCTCTTATTGTAGGCGCTTCAAGAGGGCTTGGCAATAGTTCAGGAATTATTGGAACGCGGTATGAAAGTTGTCGGTACTGTTCGCAAGGGAAAAAGGACACAACTTCTCGATCTCGCTGACCGATTCCCAGAAATGCTTGAAATTGAATATCTCGATATCATAGATGCCGATCAGATTACAGCCCTCAAGGCCTGGTTAAGCGGCGGAAGCTTTGATATTCTTTTCGTAAACGCCGGTGTCGCCAACGCCAGATATGAAACTATCGGAGAAGTTTCTACGAATGAGTTTGTACGTGTGATGGTCACAAACGCACTCTCAACGATGCGAGTTGTTGAGAACCTTGCAGGCAATGTACGGAAAGGTGGAGTAGTTGGAGTTATGTCATCGGGGCAAGGCAGTGTGGCAGATAATGAAACAGGGGGATTCGAGGTGTATAGAGCCAGCAAGGCAGCACTCAATACACTTATGCGAAGCTTGGCTGCGCGCCGTGGCGAAGAGCATTCCTTGCTACTTATGGTTCCCGGATGGGTGAAAACCGATATGGGTGGCTTCGGAGCTAAATTTACAATTGAAGAAGTGATACCCGACATCATTGATACCATCATTGCACAAGATGGAAAAAAGGGCCTTCAATACCTAGACCGTTTTGGGAAGACGGTGAGGTGGTAAATTACTTTGATCGTTTTGTCATGGTATTTTAGGCCAACAGGAAGGTTGTGGTGAGTTAATTGCTAAATTAGCTGCGTGAAAAAGCCCAAATCCGTTGACGAATATATCTCCGGTTTTCCGCACGAAACGCAGGAACTGCTGGAGAAAATTAGAGTAACTATTCAAGAGGTGACCCCGCAGGCAGAAGAAGTAATCAGTTATAATATGCCCGGATTCAAACTACAGGGTATGCTGGTATGGTTTGCCGGATTCAAAAATCATATAGGGTTTTATCCAAGGGGCTCTTCTGCAATTATTGCATTCGAAAAAGAACTGTCAAAGTACAAAACTTCAAAGGGTGCTATTCAGTTTCCAAAGGATGAACCTTTACCCATATTATTAATAAAAAAGATGGTGAAGTTCAGGGTGGCTGAAAATTTGGAGCAGGCTAAGAAGAAATAAATTCTTACTGGTAATTCGAAAGGGTAATCTTCTTTTCCAGTTCTACTATATACGCTTTGAAACGCTTATCGGTATCTATAAGGTTGTTCACCGTTTTGCAGGCATGTAAAACTGTAGCATGATCTTTACCACCGCATTGCATACCAATGTTGGCGAGTGAAGATTTGGTAAAGCTCTTGGCAAAGTACATGGTTATCTGGCGGGCCTGAACCACTTCACGTTTACGGGTCTTGGATTTGATCATATCGATAGGAAGTCCGAAATAATCGCAAACTACTTTCTGTATATAATCTATAGATACTTCGCGGGCAGTGTTCTTTACAAACTTGTCAATCATCTGCTTGGCAAGTTCCAGGGTAATGGATTTCTTGTTGAGTGAAGATTGAGCAACCAATGATATAAGAGCGCCTTCCAGTTCGCGTACATTGCTGTTGATGCTGTATGCTAAATATTCCACTACATCATCCGAAATGTCAAGGCCTTCTGTGTAAATTTTCTTTTTCAGAATAGCAATACGGGTTTCTAATCCGGGTATTTGCAGGTCGGCTGACAAGCCCCATTTAAAGCGGGATAGCAGACGTTGTTCCATACCTTCAATTTCTACCGGAGGCTTATCACAGGTGAATACCAATTGCTTTCCGTTTTGGTGCAGGTGGTTGAATATATGGAAGAATACATCCTGGGTTTTTTCTTTCTTGGCTAAAAACTGAACATCATCCACAATCAGGGCATCAATCATCTGGTAGAAGTTGATGAAATCATTTTGGGTGTTGTTCTTGGTAGCGTCTATAAATTGGGTAGTAAACTTTTCCGATGATAAATAAAGGACGGTCTTGCTTGGGAAATTGTTTTTGATTTCCAATCCGATAGCATGTGCCAAGTGAGTTTTTCCTAATCCAACGCCACCATATATAAAGAGTGGGTTGAAAGAAGTGCCACCCGGTTTTTGTGCTACTGCAAATCCGGCCGAACGGGCCAAACGGTTGCAGTCTCCTTCAATAAAATTTTCAAATGAATAGGCCGGATTAAGCTGGGGAGCAATATCTATTTTCTTTAACCCCGGAATAATAAAGGGATTGCGTATAGGGTTCTTGTTAATGTCTATAGGAATAGTAACCGCCTGAGATTTTGCACCTTGCTTATTGGTACTTGGCGCTTTAATATTGTATGGTTTGGAGCTGCGATTGTTTTCCATAACAATGCTGTATTCCAAACGGGAATCGGGACCAAGTTCCCTCTTAAGGGCTTTCTTAAGCAGACCTATATAATGTTCTTCTAAATATTCGTAAACAAACTGGCTTGGAACCTGAATAGTAAGAACACTGTCGCTCAGCTTAACAGACTTAATAGGCTCAAACCAAGTCTTAAAACTTTGAGGGGTCACATTATCCTTGATAATGGCCAGGCAGTGTTCCCAAATTTTAAGGTGTGATTTTTCCATTAGAGTCGACGCGGAGATAAATAGTTCTGTACTATATAAATTTTAAAGGTTACTAATTTACTGTTTTAATTTCGGGATTGCAAAAGAAAACAAATCATTTGAATTATCAGAAAAAAATTTCAGGTTTTTTTTCAGGAGTGATTCGTATGTAATTTTTGTTTTCATTCAGGTCATTTGCGAATACCAATAAATTCAAGCTTTTTCAAATATACTAAATTTTCTTGCACGTTGGAATTCTTGGCAATGATAAAGAATAATTTCATACCTCCGTACAAAAAATTAAAAAATATTTTTTTCTTCAGTACCAAAAAAAATGTTGCAGATTTAAAAAATATTTTAAAGGTTTACAGGTGTTGGGTTTCACCGACCATCTTCCCCTTAAAGCCAATAAAAAAAGGGCTTCCAAGTGAAGTACTGCGCTCAAGGGCTTATGGTAATTGAACTATATTGAATGTGGTAATCCTGAATCATTCCAAACTACCATACCTATTTATTTTTGAAATAAAATATTCTTCCCGGATGTTAAATATTTTTATATTGACCTCACACCTTTGGTGATATAAACAGTGTTTTCAGACCGTTTTCTTGTCCAACTCTGCAAAAACAGAGTTGTTGCTGATATACTCCGGTACAATCTGCTTCATCTTGCCCACAATATTCATATCGTCTTTAGTAGAAGCAAGTTCCGCAAGTTCATCTATATAAGCCGAGATAGTATTAAAATCATATTCCCTCACTTTGGCTATCATAATAAGAGGATGATGCGTAGGCAGGGTATTCTCGGAAGTATGTAATAGTTCTTCGTAAAGCTTCTCCCCGGGACGCAGGCCCGTAAAAACAATTTTTATGTCTTTATCTAATGTAAGGCCGGAAAGCTGTATCATCTTTTTAGCCAGGTCGAGCACTTTTACCGATTTACCCATATCAAAAATAAAAACCTCACCTCCCTTGCCTATTGCTCCTGCTTCCAACACAAGCTGGCATGATTCGGGAATAGTCATAAAGAACCGGGTGATATCCGGATGGGTAATGGTAACAGGTCCTCCCTTTTCAATTTGCTGCTTAAAACGTGGTATCACAGAACCATTGGAACCAAGCACGTTACCGAACCGGGTAGTTATAAATTTAGTTTTCTCTTTAGCATTCAGCGACTGTACATAAATTTCTGCAATGCGTTTAGATGCACCCATCACTCCGGTAGGGTTAATGGCCTTATCGGTCGATATCATTACAAAAGTACTTACGTCATATTTCACAGAAAGATCTGCTAATACGCGTGTTCCAACTATGTTTACGTTCACTGCCTCCACCGGATTCTCTTCCATCACCGGTACATGTTTGTAGGCTGCTGCATGAAAAACAATTTGAGGTCGGGTATCCTTAAAGATAGCCTGCATACGGCTTGGGTTGCATATATCGGCCAGGTAAACTTTGCAGGGAATACCCGGCTGCATCTCATTCATTTCCAGTTGAAGATCATAGATGGCTGATTCTGCCTGATCTACCAATACAATCTTTTCAGGATGATAGGGAATTATTTGACGTACTATCTCACTGCCAATAGAACCGGCTGCTCCTGTAATGAGTACTGTTTTATTCTTTAACTGCGATTCTATCTTATCCTTATCCAATACAATGGGATCGCGCTCCAGCAAATCTTCAATACGTACCTTTTTAATTTGCTTGAAACTCAGTTCTCCGTTTATCCAGTGGTTGATAGGCGGAACATTCAGCACTTTTGTATTATAAGTAAGACAAATGTCGGTTATCTCATTCTTTCGCTCATAGGAAATATCAGAGGTGGAGAGCACGAGGTGGGCTACATTATTATTTTCCAGTAAATCTTTTAATTTGTCGGGCGCATAAATAGTAACCCCTTCCAATCGCTTGCCCCAGTTGTGTTTATCTTCGTCCAGGAATCCCAGCACTTCATATTTTGTTCCCGCATCGCGGTCAACGGCACGCTTGGTAATTAGCCCGGCATCATTGGCTCCATATATAATAATGCTGCGCCTGTTTTTGGAAGAAGTACTCGCTTCGGAATAAATTTCTTTATAGATCATTCTGACCGCAATCAGAATAAATGCCGATGAAAAACATTCTATTATAATAATGGAATAGGGGATTATAAAACGCTTCTCAGGCGTAAAATAAAGTACCACATTGGAGATGGCAAAAAATACACTGACTGAAGTAATGATAAGCACCAGCTGCACCACATCGCGCGAGCCCATGTAGCGAATAATATTTTTATGGATGCCCATGACATAAAAACTAATGCCCCGGCAGATAAGTACAAAAGGGAATACATATATAAAGCTTACTCTTTCCGATGCGGGGATGGAAAAGTTGAAACGCAGCATATAAGCCAGTGTAAGCGAACAGAAACAAAAGAACACATCTATAAGAAGTATTGACCAGCGCGGAAGAAAACTACGTATTATGTTCATATGGATTATTCACAAAGGTAGGGTTTTAGTTGCAATGGAACTTTTATAACTTCTTACATTATAATTCTATGCTTGTTTACTATAATTTCATAGGATTCGTACATTGGATTAAATAATAGTGTTAAAAGCATCCCATTAGAAAATTTGATGGAGAGGTCTTTTCTAAATGGGTCTGTATAAGCATCTTCTATCTTTTCTTCCACTAAAGAAAGAAAATTTGAATCATCTTTTTTAATTGGGATTTGAGAGTTAATATTGTAATTTATTTTCTTATTATTTCTCTCAATGCTATATGCCGATTGAATTACGATACTAAAAGAAGGATTTAAAGGAAGCAGACTATAATGAGGTGTAACATGAATATAGATTTGGTTGGCATTAAAACAAACCATTTCAACCTTACAGTCAATTAACGATTTGACATCAAATGATTCAGGGATTGGATTCATATATGCAAATGTAATGAAGTATTTAATCTACCCAACCATCCCCACCGCCCTCACCGGCGAACCATCTGCTTTTTCTATTTTCAATGGGAAGCATTGAAAGATAAATTCCTCATTGGGCAAGCTATCAAGGTTTGTCATATTCTCTATAATGAGAATTTCTTTCGCCAACACAATTTTATGGTTGGGTAATGTCAAATCAGGGACCGGGTCTAATGAAATGGAATCAAGCCCTATGCCTTTTAACTTAAATTGGGTTAGCCATGTTGCAGCTTCCTGTGTTAAGGTCGGAAAGTTTTCAAAGTAAGCATCGGTTTTCCATTTTGCCGACCAACCAGAATTGAATAAAATAAACTCTATGTTCTTTATTTTATCTACAAATTGTTTCAGGAAATCCAATGTAATATTTTTCCCTGCCAAATGTTTGCAATCAATCACAATCGCCTTACCCATGAATCTATCTATTGGCAGTTCATCCAATGTTCTTGCACCTTTTATAATATGTATAGGTGCATCCATGTGTGTAGCAGTATGCGTGTACATGGTAATTTTTACTTCAGGGTATCCTTCAATTTCTTTCCGTTCAAAAACAGGTTTCTCCGTTCCGGGGAAAACAGAAATATCCGGATTGATTATATGGGAGAGGTCTATAATTTTCATTGCTTAATAATGAATGAATTTAATATTTGCTCGCCAATCATGTGACATTTATCCCATTGCTTTTGAAGGGTGGTAAGAGTAATTACATAAGCTTTTCCATTAATAATGCGGTAATACTGTTCAAACTGCAAATGATTGTTGTTCTCGTCGGCCGAGTATATAAGTTGCTGGTATTCCCCCATTCCGTCTTTTTGTCTTTTATCCATTGTTATACTATCATTGGGCATATACTTTTTAATTTGGGTAACGCTCATTTCATTGTATTTATCCAAATCCATATCCTGCCCGTTAAAATCTTGTATAATAAGATTTACATTTTTATTAAAATCCGGATTGGCAGTATCTACCGGAGAAAAAATAATAAAGATTGCTCCTAATTGATTTTTCCCCAATTCCCAATCGGGTGGATATTGAATGGAATAGTTTTCATCTGTAAAGGTCTTCCAATCCGCAGGAACAGAAGCCGGATTCCCCACCTGTCCATACATGTTAAAAGAAATAATAGTAAGTAGCAAGGTTATTTTTTTCATCTTTCTAATTACTACTATTAACTAATTGCGACTATTTCACCTGGAACTTAAAATCAAGCTTCTTGGTTTCTTCTGCTGATTTGTAAATCTTTTCTTTCAGGTTTTCTTTAAAAGCAATCATCTTTTTTTGCAGTTCCGGGTCTCCGGTAGCAATTATCTGCACCGCCAATATTCCTGCATTGTGTGCGCCATCAACTGCTACGCAAGCTACAGGCACTCCACCCGGCATTTGCACAATAGACAACAATGAATCTAATCCTTCGATAGAGTTAGCTGACTTAACAGGAACACCTATAACAGGCAAGGGCGTCATAGCAGCAACTACGCCCGGAAGGTGAGCAGCTCCTCCGGCTCCTGCAATAAATACCTTCAATCCTCTTTCTCTTCCGGTACGGGCATATTCTAATGCTTTGTCCGGTGTGCGGTGTGCTGAGAGCACACTTATTTCAAAAGGTATTTCAAAACTTTCCAGCACTTTGGCTGCTTCTTTCATTAAAGGAAGGTCTGATGCGCTTCCCATTAATATTCCTACAAGTGGTTTCATATAGATATTTGGTTTTGGGGTTATTGAATATTTAAGTCGTAAGGTATTCTTGCCTGCACACCTTTGGTGTTTTGCAATTTTGCAATATCATCAATAGGCTTGTAGGCATCGCCTAATTTTTCTTTCAGAAATGTTTCACCGGCATCGGCTCCGAGGCTGCTCATAAATTTATGAAACGGATTCATTTGATGCGGGAGTTCTTCCATACTGTAATCACTTATGTTGGCCTTTTTTGCAGCTATTTTAATAGCAGCATTTAAAGAGCCCAGTGTATCAACCAGGCCGATTTTCCTTGCTTGTATACCGCTCCAAACCCGGCCTTGTCCAATACTGTCTACATTGGCAACAGTCATGTTCCTTCCATTGGCTACACGGGTAAGAAAGGTGTGATAAAAATCTTCAATGGCATGTTGAAGAACCATGGCTTCTTTTGTTTCCAGAGGATATGCTATAGAAGGTGCGGCAGAATGGGTATTGGTACTCACCGTATCGGTAGTGACGCCCAACTTGTCTTCTAATAATTCTTTTGCATTTGGTAATAAACCAAAAACACCAATGGAGCCTGTTATAGTGGTAGGCTCAGCAACAATTTCGGAAGCAGCGCAGGATATATAGTACCCGCCGGAAGCAGCATAGTCACCCATGGAAACAACTACCGGCTTTTCTTTTTTAGCCAGCTCAACCTCCCTCCAAATAATGTCTGAAGCAATCCCATCGCCGCCCGGAGAGTTAACGCGTAATACAATAGCCTTCACTTCGGGGTCGAGGCGGGCATCTCGAATAGCCCTTGAAATCCGGGTAGAACCAATAGTCTCATCATCACCTTCTCCCTGAATAATTTCTCCATTGGCATAAATAATGGCAATTTTTTGAGTAGAGGATTTATACGTACTGAAGCTGCGCCTGTATTCATCCAATCCCACAAAATCCGTTTCGCTGCTTTTCTTATCAGTGCTTACCAAGCCCGTACTTTTTAACTGGGCTTTTACCTGATCGGGGTAAAGAAGGCTATCAACAAGCTTGTATTTTAAGGCTTCTCCTGCCGAACTGATGCTAAGGCTGTCTGCCATTAGATTAATGGCGCCCACTGTTAAATGCCTTGAATCGGCAATTTCCGAAAGCATGTTTTCCCAAATAGAAGTTATAAGTCCGCGCAGTTGCAATCTGTTATCCGGGCTCATTTTATCAAGTATATACGGTTCTACGAAACTCTTGAATCTTCCGTGACGAAATACCTGAATCTGTATACCCAATTTGTCGAGCGCTTTTTTATAAAACATCATTTCAACAGAAAGCCCTTTCAGGAAAATTTCTCCTTCGGGATATAAATAAACCTTATTGGCAACCGAAGCCAGGTAATATGATTTTTGTGAGTATCCTATTCCATAGGCAATAATAAATTTGCCCGAAGAGGTTTTAAAATCATTCAGCTCTTTGCGAATGGTTTCTATGGTTGAAACACCGGCAGGGATTTCACCGATGTTGAGATAGATGCCTTTTATTTTTGTATCGGTGGCAGCATGGCGGATACATGCAACAATATCATTAAGCCCTGCTGTTTCACGCGCGGGGGTATTGTCATCAAAATCAAAATGAAACGAGTTTTCCGGTGTACGTTCCTGTATGGCATGGTCCAATTTTATTTCCAGTACCGAATTGTCACTAATATGTTGTACCTCTTTGGATTTAACAGACTTCAGCAAGCCGGCAAATATTCCAACTGTGATAAAGAATACAATTACGAGTCCTATAATGGCTCCGAGAAACGAACCGAGCATTGAACCAAAGAATGTTTTCATGTATATGGGTTTATTATAAGTGCAATATTAGCAAAAAGACCTTGACGCTGTTTGAAAAAATAATGATTCATTCTATTGATACTGCTGGGTATCTTCCCAATCGCGCTGGCGGGTAAGTTTTAAGTCTTTTAGCACGGAAGATTTCACATGCACTTCCACCGAAAAGTCCTGATGGAAACCAAACGGGATCGTATTAAAAACAAACTCCCAGCAATGCAGGTCTCTTGTAGCGGAGATGGAGGTGGAGGTAAACTGATGCCCAACGAAATCATACCCGGTATAAATACTGGCGTGCCAATACTTGGTTACCTGCGCGGTCATATTGACGGTTAAACCTTGGGTAATTGAGTTGGCAGAGTTATTGCCGCTATTAATCGTTGTTGCAATGCTATAGTTCATAGTAATTGACCATTGGTTCAATTCTAAAGGAGCATAATATGCCGGGCGGTTTTGAATGTATTCAAAGTACTGGTCAGGTGAAGTAAACTGCAGTGCTGAAGATGAGCTACTTTTATTGGCAGAGTCTTTTTGCCTGTTTTTTTGCCCCTGACTTTGTCCTTGCCCCCCACCCTGCGTAAGTGTAGTTGAAAACGTGAGCGAATTATTTACAAATCTTCCTACTTGACCGTTTTCCCATACTAATTCATTCATATTATCGCCTTCGGCATTCATCTTATAGGGGTCAATAGTGCCGCTGTAATTTACAGATAGCTTTTTGAACAAAGTGGTGTTTCCGTTTATTGAAATATCTGCCCATTTAAAACTATCGGCTACGGTATTGTAGCTTGTGGTTATGGTAAATCGCTCTATGAGTTTAACTTTTTTATACACCACTCCCGAATCGGTATGCTGTCGTATTTTCATTTCAATATTGTTGGCCAACGACATATTAATTGCTTCCTGCTTTCCGGCGCTTGGTGTTCCGTATATCCCATCCTGGAAAATGGAATATCTTTCCGTATGTTGCGGGTTCGGATCGTATTGAACAGCTTGAAAATAGTTATAGGCGCTTGAACTAAAATCAGGCTGATAGGTAAAGCCAATTGTGGGATACAATACATCTCTAATAGTTATTGCCCGGTGTATGCCCAAACTGTATAAGCTATACACATTGGTGCTAAGCGATACGGTAGCGTTATATGTATTAAATGTTTGAAAACCCTGCATTGTATCCGTAACAATCGTGCTGTCATTTTTGTTCCAGTTTTGACGAATGGTTTGAAAGTATTGGGTAGAGGTTACGCTTACTCCGGGCGTAAGTGTAAAATAACGAAATACCCTGAAATTGCCGGAAAGAGGTATAGTGGTAGTTATTCCATTTTGCATACGCTGCAATGTTTTTGGCTTAAACAGAAGACTATCTGTTGTAGCAATTTTATTTTCGGCGGAGGTGGTTACATTGAATGATATGTTACTATACCATTTATTGGGATTGAGCGTAGTATTGTCGGGGATAAACCATTTAGCAGGATATATCCTGTCTACTGAAAAAGTAAGTACCGGCAAATCAATATTCACCGTATGGTTAATGGTATTTTCAGAATGGTCGGCACTGGCGGTAAGGTGGAAAGGTGTTCCCTGAAAATTTTGTGAATACGACACGTTGGATGAAAGCGTGTTTTGTAAAAAAGCAGAAGGATTGTAGGATGTATTGGTATAATAATTGGTACTGCCAGCATTTACACTTGCCATAAAGGTGCTGTTGGGCCTGGCTTTAGGATCCTGCTGATCACTCCATGCAATATTCCAACTGTTCTCTTTCGAAAATTCGGTAGTACCCGTAATGGGCAGTTTGGTAAGGGCATAACCAAAAGTAAGATTACCCGTGTAATGATAGCGGTCATCGTAGTTTATAATATCCCTTTGCGCCCAGCTTCCGTAGGAATAAATATCACCGCGCAACTGCATATCAAACTTATCGCTCAGCCCCAGGTAATATCCTCCGTTTTGCAGATAAAACCCCTGCGCCTGGGAATCTCCGTAAGCAGGAATAAGTATGCCCGAATGCCTGCCCTGCTGTAAGGGGAAAAACCCGAATGGAATAGCTAATGGTGTAGGCACTCCTTCAATTACCAGCCATGCAGGGCCGGTTACAATCTGGTCGTGCGGAATAACTTTCAGCTTTACTGCCATAATATAAAAATGGGGGTCTTTTTCTTCGCAGGTAGTATAGGTCCCGTCTTTCATGTAATACACTCCGTCGGAATCCCTCTTTACCGTTTTCCCGAAAACATATCCTTCCCCTTCCTTGGTGCGAATATCATTTATCCTTCCTTTTTTACTTTTAAAATTATACCGTATCATATTCGCATAAAACACATCGGCTCCCTGGTGAAATTCAGGTTTGCCAATAATTTTGCCGCTATCCTTGTTTTCGATACCATGGGCAGTGGCAATATTGCTGTCCATGGAAAGCTCTATATAAGCGGCTTTTAATTCCAGCTCCTGATATTTTACTGAAGCATCGCCATATAAATAGACTTTTTTAGCAGCCGCATCAAGCCTGATGGAATCCCGGGCATGATAAACTACCTTATCATCAATAGGCGCTTTGTGGTTACCCTTGGGTTGGAGTTTTACAGCCTTCTTAACCGTATCACCGGGCATTATAGAAGTAGCAAAGCCCTTGTTAATCGAGATTATTAACAAAGCAAAGAGAATAAAAAACTTGAAAACTAAATTATTGCGCAAAATGAATTAATAGTTTTGCCGGATGCTCGACAAAAGTATGCAATACACTGTTAAATGTGCCCTGTTAACATTCCTTTTTTGTGAAACTTTGTTAATTTCAGGGCATTCGAAGCCTTTGCCTCCGCATCCAAGTAAAAAATGGGTGGTGGTTATTGATGCCGGGCATGGAGGAAAAGACCCCGGCTGCCATGGCATAAAATACAAAGAAAAGGATGTGGCGCTTGCCGTAGCATTAAAACTGGGCCAGCTTTTGGAAGAAAATGACAATAATGTAAAAGTTATTTATACCCGCTCAACGGATGTATTCATTCCGCTGAATGAGCGCGCCGATATTGCCAACCGCAACCATGCCGATTTTTTTATTTGCGTGCATTGCAATGCTTCGCCCGATAAAACGAAGTTTGGAGCGGCAACCTATGTTATGGGATTATACAAATCTGAGGGTAACCTGGAGGTTTCTAAGCGCGAAAACTCATCTGTCTTGTATGAAAAGGATTACAAACACACGTATAATGGCTTTGATCCCAACTCCGATGAAGGTAATATTATTTTTGCCATGTACCAAAATGCCTATCTGGCACAAAGTCTTGACCTTGCCGCCAAAATTCAAAAAGAGTATGGGGGCTATGCCAAAAGAACCGATAACGGTGTAAAGCAAGCCGGATTTTTGGTGCTGTGGAAAACAACCATGCCCAGTTTGCTCAGCGAAATAGGATTCCTTACTAATCCGGAAGAAGAAACTTTTATAGGGTCACATAAAGGACAAACTAAAATTGCCGAATCCTTATTTTTCGCCCTGCAGCAATACATCGACGAAAAAGAAGGCGTTACTTTTGATTCCGGAGATTTTAAACTTACTCCCGCCCAACCTGATTCAAGTAAAGTGGAAGACACTGTAGCTCCATTACCAGACTCGTCCGCAAAAACAGTTCATATTGACACTATAAAAACGGTAGTAAAGAAAACCAAGCCAACGCTTGTTAAACATACCAAACCCACTACTACAAAAGATGCCGATAAAATGAAACAATCGGTAAAGGTTTTACATCCTGACACTACGGCTGTAACAATTACAAAAAAAGCGAATGATTCCATAGCTCCTTCAATCGTAAAGAAATCGAATGACTCCGTTGTCCTTGTCGTTGTAAAAAAACCGGTCGATACAACCAGCATTGTATCTATAAAAAAATCGGACGATACTGCCAAAATTATTTATAAAGTACAAATAGTGCTTTCACCAAAATTGCTGGCAAAGGACGATGCACGATTTAAAGATGTTCCCGATGTTGAAATGTATATAGATAAATCGGTTTACAAATATACTTCGGGGCATTTTACTTCTCTGGGGGATGCCGTAAAGTTGCAAAGTCAGTTACGCACACAAGGCTTTAAAGATGCTTTTGTGGTAGCCATGAAGGACAATGTGAGAGTACCTATTGTGAGGGGGAAGTAAGACTATCTCACTAAGGTCACATTCCCTTTTTTATCAATGCTGGTTCCGTCTTGTAAAGTAGCAGTGAGTTCCCAAACATATACGCCCATTGCCAAGGGCTTTCCGTTACTAGTTCCATCCCAGCCTTTACTTTGGTTTTGGCTTTCAAAAACTCTATTACCCCATCGGTCAAAAATCCTAAAATCCATAGCGGAGATACACTCACCTCTCACGAAAAGGATATTATTTACACTTTGATTAGGTGAAAAAGCAGTTGGAATAAAAACCTCGCCGCATGTTTCCGGGTTAACGATAATAGTTAATGAATCTCTGGCTATGCAGCCTGTACTATCTATTCCCATTACAGTATAGGTAGTAGTAATGGTGGGACTTGCCGTAACACTTAGTCCTGTATCGTTGTTTAACCCTGTATTGGGAAACCATACATATTTGTAAGCGGGCGAAGCAGTAAGCATTACAGATTGCCCATTGGTTATAGTGGAAGAGCAGCATACTGTTACAGGAATATTATAAACGTTCACGGTAACGCTGTCTTTTGTAAGGCTATCGGGGCAGCCGCAACTTTTTACCTCCATAGAATCATTTATTACTGTAAGTGTATAGGTAGTTGTAACTGTTGGTGAAGCAAACGTTTGTGGGGCATTGGGATTTGATAAACCTGTTGTTGGAGACCAACGGTAGCTTACCCCTGGTATGGCAGTATCTTTTCCTGTAAGAGTTTTGTTGCCATTACAAATTAGGGTATCTCTCCCAGCATGGGCTTGCATAACCTCAAGCACCGACACATCATCTATATAATAATATGCGCCCAATGCATCTACCATACTATTGGAAGCTGTCGAACCTACTGAATCAACATAGCTGCTATTATCATTTTCAAAATTCCCAATAATAATATATTGTTCTCCTCCTACTGCGATAAAACTGCCAGATATTTTAATCCAGTTCACTTTGTCGAACAAAGGATTATTAATAGGGTCATTGTTTATTTGTGGAGTAAAATTTGATTTAACAGTTCCATTAGGATTATCAAACAAAGCAGAATCGGAAAAATATACACCCATATTGCTACAGGAATATTTAGACGTATCGGAAAGACTGACATAAAATACCACACAATATTTTGTACCCGATATTAATGGATAAGTTAGTTCCACTTGAATATAATTTCTATAGTTTGAACAAATAGGGCAGATATCATATTGTGATAGATAAGTAATTATACCAGCATAAGAATTACCTGTATGAGCATATTGGTAGCCCCACTCATTATTTGGTACCCCTGCATAACCAAAACTATTACATTGTGCCGTAATCCAACTAAGCCCACCCCCACCTGGCTCACTTTGTCCTGACCAATCAGCCACATAACCTGTAAAATCATCAAAGTCATTTATACACTTAATCTTTTGTTCGAAAGAATAGTTGGGAACAAGGTTTTGCTGAGCATTGACAATTCTCATTCCTAAAATGAGCGATGTAAATAATAAAAAATAATGCTTTTTCACTAAGTAAATATAGTAAATCTTCTGCATTCTAAGTGCATTGCATTTGCGATACATTTGCCACGCAAACAGCTATGTCGAAAAGATGGAAATGGCTTGCTATTATTTGATAATCAATTATTAAAGCCTCGTTTTTCGAAAAAGAAAAACCGCAAAAAGTGCGACATATAGTGACATATAGCTTCAAAATTGGACCCATTTTATAAACAAAAGCGCCCCATAAATGGGGCGCTACTAATTCTACTTTATTTGAATCTTTACTTACCGGTAATCTTAAATTCTGTCCGGCGGTTAAGTTGTCGGCCTTCATCTGTTTCGTTGGTGGATATAGGGTCTTCCATACCATAGCCTTTGTATGTCAGGCGGGCTGCAGGAATGCCATGTGCTACCAAATAATCAACCACCGATTTGGAACGGGATTCCGAAAGTTTCTGGTTATAGGGGGCTGAGCCTTTGTTATCGGTATATCCGGAAATTTCAATTTTTAAGTTCGGGTAGGTTGTCAGCAGGTTAATCAGACGGTCCAACTCTGTAGTAGATTCACTGCGCAGGGTAGCCCTGTCAAAGTCGAAGAATACGTTACGCAATACAATGCGGCTGCCGATATCAAGAGGTTGCAGGGCAACGTTCTTCTCAACCACTGTATAATTGGCAGTGTCCGGTATATCAAAGTTAGCTGAATAGAACAGGAATCCTTCGGCTTTAACAGCAATACCATAGTTTATGCCGGCAGGCAAAGAAACAAGGTATTTTCCTGTTGTACTGTTAGAGAGGAAACTGGCGATAATGACATTCTTTTTATTATCCACCAATTCAATGCTTGCTTCAATAGGTTTATGCGTATTGGAGTCTGTAATAATACCTTTTAAAAGGGTAATCTTAGGAGTACTTACAGCAACGGCAGCAGTCATCATTACATCAGCCACTTCATTTTTAGCGCCTGCAAGCAGGTCATCTTCGTTGCTTTCAACAACAGGCTTTTCAGGGCCCAGAAAGGTGATCATATATAAATCATAACTACCATATCCCTCCTGGCGGATGGAACTATAATATCCATGCTTACCGCTGGCAGAAATAGAAAAGAACACGTCATCATCGGGAGTATTTACGGGGTAGCCTAAGTTTACAGGAATGGACCAATGATCACTATCATAAACCGATTTGAAAATATCATAACCGCCCATGGTATTATGTCCCTGCGAACTGAAATAAAGAGTTTTTCCATCGGCTTGCATATCTATGCCTTCTTCGGCATATTGGGTATTAATAACCGCTCCCAGGTTTTGAGCTTGCCCCCATTTTCCTTTTGCGTCAAGCAGCGTTTTGTATATATCCTTATCGCCAAATCCACCCGGGCGGTTACTTACAAAATACAATGTTTTTTCATCCGGGCTAAGACTGACACTCGTTTCCTGGAATTCGGTGTTAATAGAAGTATTCATCTGCTCCGGTTTTGTCCAGGTTACACCTTTCAAATGCGCTTCATACAGATCTCCCCCATTCGTTCCCCGGTATATATATAAAGTTTGTCCGTCATTGGATATTCCGGCTGTGGCATCGTTTTCATTCGTATTGATAGGCTGTCCCATATTGGCAGCCGGTGTCCAGGCTCCGTTTTTAAAATATGAAATATAAAGGTCTTCCATATATTCGCCTCCATCCGGATCAATCTTTCCACCTGTAGTGTTAGATCTCTTGGAGGTGAAAATAATTTCCGATTCATCCGCAGAAATTATTGGGCTGTATTCGGGGAATTGCGTATTGATATTAGGACCGAGATTATCAATAAAAACGCGGACAGGGTTTTGCACCAATGCTTCTCCGTTGTTACATTCTTCTATTTTTTTCTTAGCATCCGCAATCTGGTCGGCATCTTTCTTTTGATCCAGTGTCTGCAAGTATATGGTATATTCTTGCTTAGCCTTTTCCCATTCCATATCCAAATGGTACGCTCTCGCAAGCAAGTAATTTATATCAGGGGCAATAGTAGGATTCAACTGATAGGCTTTTTGCAGGTAAGGCAAAGCCTGGGTTTTAAATGCCGAATTATGTGATAGCATGCATTGCCCAATCCAATAATTCAATTGGTCGTTATTCGGATTAAATTTCTCTGCAAAGAGAAAAAAATGGATTGCCATATAATACCTGGAGTCTCCCATTTTATAAAATTTCTCGCCTGCTTCAATGGAGTCCATGGCTTGTTTAAAGCCGGGTATATTGTCTTTGAAATTCTTTTTTTCAAACGTTACATTTTGCTGCCCGTATGCAAGCAAAGAACCGGAAAAAAACGCTATTAGTAAATATTTTTTCATGCTAAAATGATTAATATTGTTTATTGACATCCTTGTGAATAGCTGGTTGCTACGGCAATACCAAGTGCTGCCGCCTTCTGCCAATCGTTGCATGCATCGGTATTTTTTCGCAGCATTTCCTCAGCAATGCCCCGGTTAAGGTAAGCATAACCGTAATTGGGGTTTAAGGCTATGGCTTTATCGCAGTCAGCCTTTGCAGCTTCATATTTCTTCAATTTGAATTCAGCAGTTGCCCTGTTGTTATATGCCAAGCTGTAGGAGCCGTAAAGCACTAGCGACTTATTAAAATCGGCAATAGCTCCTTCATAATCTCCTTTGTCGAATTTCGATGTGCCCCGATTATTATATGCCTCATAATAGTCCGGCTTAAGGGCAATGGCAATACTATATGATGCAATGGCATCATCGTTATCTCCTTCCTTGCGCTGTGCACTACCCAGATTATTATATGTATAGGCCGTTTTATTAATAGCGATAGACTGGTCATAATCCTGAATAGCTCCTTTGTAATCTTTCATTTCGGTTTTACAGCTTCCCCGGTCATTTAACGCATCGGCGTAATCGGGTTTCTCATTAATAGCATTGGAAAAATCGCTTAAAGCACCGTTGTAATCTTTCAATTGGAATTTTATTTCTCCGCGATAAAAATAAGACTCCGCATTTTTACTGTTAGCTAAAATAGCTTTCGAAAAAGCATCCAGCGCTTGTTCCTTAGTGCCGGTAATATTTTGTACCATGCCTGTGCCATACCATGCTTTATCATCGTTTGCATTTATGGTGGTTGCTTTGGAATAATCATTTAGTGCGCCCGAGTAATCTTTTAACTTAAACTTTGCATTACCACGGTTTACATACGCTTGTTCGAAATCCGGCTTAATAACGATGGCCTGATCAAAATTGGTTATTGCTGTTTTAAAATCGCCTTTGCCAAAATTAGTTATGCCGGTGTTATAATTTATTTCGGCTGCCTGTGAAGGCGGTAAGGTAGATGCTCTCACCGTATCATTCGTACTCCCCATGGGCGTTACTTGCGCAGAGAGTGTTCCTGCCATAATAAAAACTGCCAAAACTGTTGCTGTATTTTTAAACATATTACGAAGGATTAAGATTATTATTTACCAACCAAATAATTGATAGTTTTTCATCAGTGAGTTTACTTTCTCTTTTACATTTTTAATTTTTTGCGCATCACTGTTATTCATCAATGCCTCGTCTATCAGCTCAACTACCAAGGGGATTTCCTTTTCGGTGATGCCTCTTGTGGTAATGGCCGGAGTACCTATGCGTATTCCGGAAGTTATCATGGGCGATTTATCATCAAATGGAACCATGTTTTTATTTACGGTAATATCCGCCGCTACTAATGTATTTTCGGCAAGTTTGCCTGTAAGGTTCTTTGAACGAAGGTCTATCAGCATGCAATGATTGTCTGTGCCACCCGATACTATGTTATATCCTTTATCCATGAAACATTTTGCCATTAACCTTGCATTGGCAATAACCAATTTGCAATAGGTTTCAAAATTATCAGCTAAATCCTCGCCAAAAGAAATTGCTTTGCCGGCAATAACATGTTCCAGCGGACCGCCCTGTGTTCCGGGAAATACGGCAGAATCAAGTATAGAAGACATCATGCGTATTTCTCCTTTAGGAGTAGTAAGTCCGAATGGATTTGGAAAATCTTTACCCATCATAATCATGCCACCTCTCGGACCCCGTAATGTTTTATGCGTAGTTGTTGTAACAATATGGCAATGCGGAAGCGGATCATTCAATAATTTTTTGGCTATAAGTCCGGCCGGATGAGCAATATCGGCCATAAGCAGAGCGCCACAAGCATCGGCAGCTTCCCGAAATTTTTTATAATCCCAGTCTCTTGAATAAGCAGATGCCCCGCAAATAATAAGTTTTGGTTTTTCCTTTTCAGCAATGGCTCTGATGGTATCATAATTTACCCTTCCTGTTTCTTGTTCCACACTATAAAAAGAAGGCTGATAAAGTTTTCCGGAAAAATTAACCGGCGAGCCATGCGTAAGGTGTCCTCCGTGTGACAGGTTGAATCCAAGAATTTTATCGCCCGGCTTTAAAACCCCGAGCATCACAGCTGCATTGGCTTGTGCACCCGAATGTGGCTGAACGTTTACCCATGCTGCGCCAAATAATTGCTTGGCACGGTCAATGGCAGTTTGTTCTACTTTATCTACCACCTCGCAACCACCATAATAGCGCTTACCGGGAAGGCCTTCGGCATATTTATTGGTAAGCACTGAACCCATTGCGTTCATTACGTTTTGGCTTACAAAGTTTTCAGATGCAATAAGCTCTAAACCCCGCATTTGCCTTTCGCGCTCTTCTTCAATATACTTAAAAATCACGTCTTCTGCCATAATTATCATTATCTGTAATAACACAAACTTAAAAAAAAATCTCGTAACATGGGGTGAGTAAATGAAGAAGCCCCCAAAAGCAACCTTTTCCATTAAAATCGAATTCGTTGAAATCATTACATTTGACAGCGATTTTACCCCCGTGCATAAAAAATATAACGCTGCTTTAGGATTTATTTTTGTTACCCTACTGGTAGATATTATAGGGTGGGGTGTTGTTATTCCTGTATTTCCCAAACTTATTACTCAACTGATACATGGCAATCTGAGTGATGCTGCTACTTATGGCGGGTGGATTAATGCCCTATATGCTATTATGCAATTTCTGTTCGCTCCTGTTTTAGGAGGGTTGAGCGACAAGTATGGAAGACGTCCGGTATTATTGCTTTCCTTGTTTGGGTTTGGAGTTGATTACTTTGTTATGGCTAATGCGCCAACTATCCTTTGGCTGTTTATTATTCGCATATTTTCAGGTATAGCAGGAGCAAGCATTACCACCGCCTCCGCTTATATTGCCGACATAAGCACGCCCGAGAAGAGAGCGCAAAACTTTGGCATAATTGGTGTGGCATTCGGGTTGGGATTTATAATAGGACCTGCCATAGGTGGTTTGCTGGGGCAATATGGCGTAAGAGTTCCTTTTTATTTTTGTGCAGGGTTAAGCCTTCTCAATTTTATATATGGTTATTTTGTTGTACCGGAATCACTGGCACCTGAACACCGTCGCAACTTTGATTGGAAAAGAGCTAATCCCATAGGCACCCCTCTGCAGCTTCGCAAATATCCTGTTGTATTGGGAATGGTTGGCTCTATTTTCTGTATTTACCTCGCCGCTCATGCTACCCAATCTACCTGGGTTTATTACACTATGTACAAATTCAAATGGGACGAAAAAATGGTAGGGTGGTCTCTTGCCTGCGTCGGGCTAATGGTTAGCATTGTTCAGGGAGGATTGATACGGGTTGTTAATCCCTGGTTAGGAAACAAAAATTCCGTTTATGTAGGATTCATCCTCTATATCATCGCGTTCGCTTTATTTGCATTTGCATCCAATACCTTGATGATGTTTCTCTTTATTATTCCCTATTGCATGGCCGGAATCACGGGACCTGCCCTTCAGGGTATTATGTCGGGGCAGGTTCCCCCCAATGCACAAGGTGAATTACAAGGCGGACTTACAAGTATAATGAGCCTCACTTCTATTATCGGACCCTTATTAATGACTTATTTATTTTCTTATTTTACAAGAGAAGGGAACTTTTATTTCCCGGGTGCTCCTTTTATGGCAGGTGCTATTCTCACACTTATTGGTACAGTGTTGGCTATGCGTTCATTGTCAAAGACAATGAAGAATGTTTCGTGATCCTGAATAAATTGTATTAATTAAACTACCAGCTTCCGCCTGCGCCGCCGCCGCCAAAGCCGCCGCCTCCAAAACCACCGAAGCCTCCGCTATCACCTCCGCCGAAGCCACCTCCGCCTGCGCCGCCAAAGCCGCCTAAACCTCCGCCCCAGAAAAATATTCCCGGGCCGCCAATCGTCATACCGCCTTTGCCACCTCCTCTTCTGGAAAATATGAAAACGAATACTATAATAATCAGGGCAAAAATAAGTCCGGTTGCTTTACTTCCCTGCGCACCTTTTTTAGCGTAATCGCCGCTACTGTATTCCCCTTTGGCAAGGCCCATAATAACATCCACGGCATTGTTAAGGCCGGTGTTATAATCTCCTTTCTTAAAACTGGGGATTATTTCTCTTTGCACAATGTCTTCACAGGTAGCATCGGGAATGGCACCTTCCAGTCCGTACCCCGGGGCTATAAATACCTTGCGCGGTGTAGTTGGTTTTATAAGAATTACAACGCCATTATCAAACTTTTTTTGCCCGATCTGCCATTCTTCTCCAAGTTCTGTTGCAAATTGAGAGGGATCCTGGTCGTAAAGCGAATCAATAATAACAATAGCAATTTGGTTAGAGGTGCTGTTTGCAAATGCATCTAATTTTGTTTCCAAAGCGTCTATTTGATCTTGGGATAATATCTGATAGGCTGATAAGTTATTTACCAGTTTGGGCGGATTGGGCCGTTTGGGAATACCCTGTATGGATGTTGCGTTTGCCCCAGAGCTAAAAACTAAGAGTGAAAAACCAAGAGCTACTATACTTATACAAAAAGTTACTAGTGACTTTACAACTTTATGAATTTTATACTCCTTATTTTCCATAGGATATTTCATCAGATAATTGATTTCTTTCATTCGCGTTTTTCGGAAAGTATGTATGCAGCATTTCGCCGGTCATATCAATTCCTTCACAAATTCCCTCTGCGAATTTACCTTGTTTGAATTGTGCTATAACATGATCTTTTACTGTGGTCCAAAAATTCTCAGGTACGTTTTTATGAATCCCTTCGTCCCCAACAATAGCAAACTTATTATGATTTACAGCCAAATAAAAAAGCACTGCATTGCGGTGTTTCGTTTTATGCATATGCAGTCTGTGAAACACCTGCAATGCCCTTTCATAGGCATCGCCCTTGCAATCACCTTCTACGTGCAAGCGTATCTCACCTGAAGTTTTATGTTCCATTCTTTCAATGGCGGCTTTTACCTGGTGTTTCTGTTCATCGCTGAAAAAATCGGCTACGTTCATAATGTTTAGTGTGTATAAAACGTAAGTTTTTTAGTGTTATCCTGAAGTATAGGAAGTATCCATCCTACACGAATACTGCTCAACATAGAGTATTTGTAATTGGGATTTTTTGTTTCGCTTTGAAAATCAAATTGCAGGCTTTTAGCAAATGCCTCTGTAAATTCAAATCCTGCGAATAACGCAAGAAATTGCTTTTTGCTGATATACTGGTATCCTAAAAATTCGGTAGCACAAACACCTGCGGTAAGATGTTCGTATCCCTTCACATAATTACTGTCAATTTGCGGAGTCAAGTCAGTAGTGGATTGTATGTCGATATGATATTGAATATATCCTGCACTTAACGTGAAGAGGATGCCTGAATTGATATTTTTAGAAACAGGGAATAGTTTTCCGACGGTAAGCTGGATGGTAAATCCTTTTTCAAAATAAGATATTCCAGCATAATTGCCGTCGTTGGCAATAAGATTTCCATTGGTAGTGGCTATACTGTCGAAAATATTTGAGGCCCTTAACTGATTACCAAAAATATAACCGAATGAAGCACCATACTCCCAATTCGTTCGGGTTTTATAATATACTCCGCCCTGCACATTAGAATTAAAGCCAAAAATCTGTCCCAGTTCGCCCCCGGGTAACTGGCCGGCATATGAAAGCTCAATTAAGAATCCGGATGAAGCAGAATCTTTAGGTCGGGTATTACCTTTTGCCGAATCTTTTTTTTGTGCAATACCTCCCATGGAAGAGAAAAGCAAAACAACTGACAGCAATAAAAACTTGGCTTGTTTGCCCATTAGCGATTATTATTTTTTATCAGAAGGAGTCTTCGAAAGATTCTCAAAAAGGCCTTTGTTACTCATTGCCATAAACTGCTGAAAGCTTCTTTGCATACCATCGGTAGAGCCATCAAGGAATATCACATTCCCTTGTCCTACTTCGGCAAAATTCTTTATAGCTTCCGTCCACATAGAGAACATTATTACGGACATGTCAGCATTTATCGTTTCCATTTGTTTTGCAGCTTCCATAATACCGCGGGCCACTTCCTGGCGGAATAATGCAACACCTTGTCCGCGCAATTGTGCTGCCTGGCGCTCAGCTTCGGCAGCAATTTTTATGGCATTACCTTCTGCCTCGGCTGCTTTAGTTTTAGTTATAAGCAAAGCCTGTCCTTCATTTTCAGCGGCAGCCTTTTTATTATTGGATGCAACAACAGTTGCCATAGAGTCAATAATAACCTGGTCGAAGGTGATGTCATTAAGCTGCATATCTATAAGGTGATAACCCCATGAAGCAAGGGTAGGGTCAAGCTGCTCTTTAACATGCACCACTATTTCACTACGCAATCCAAGTATTTCAGATTGCTTTAAATTGGCTACATAACTCCTTATGGCACCTTCAATGGTACGCGTTAAGGCTTGCATAAGATTTCTGTTATCAATAAATTTAAATGCAACATTCATAATTGTTTGTTCCGCCTGGTCCATAACTGCAAACAAAAGCATTACTTTAAAGTTTACATTAGCCTGATCCTGTGTTATTGCCTGAAATTCTAATTCCTGCGATTGGTTTTGAATGGATATGCGCCTGTAAATAGATTCGATAACCGGCAACTTAAAATTTAAACCCGGACGAAGCAATCGCCTGTATTTACCAAATACCGTTATTACAGCTATATAACCCTGTTGTACGGTTACAAAACTTGAAAATAAAACAAAAACTATAATGATAATAAGTGCTACGAGTCCAATATTTGCGTTTCCCATGATGATTGATTTAATTATGCAATATTAACAATTTTTTGGTAATGAACCTATAACCAAAAAGGGCTGATCATGCCTAAATTACCTATCTTCGCGGCAAAGGAATAAACTATGGCTACAGCAACCAAAAAAATCCAAATGGTTGACCTTGCAGGTCAATACGAAAAGATAAAAACAGAAATTGACAATGCTATTGCTAGTGTTCTTCATTCAGCGGCCTTTATCAATGGGCCGGAAGTAAAATCATTTCAAGTTGAACTGGAAAAATATCTTGGAGTTAAGCATGTTATTCCTTGTGCCAATGGCACCGATGCGCTACAGATTGCCATGATGGCATTGGGTTTGAAACACGGAGATGAGGTTATTACTTCCAATTTTACATTTGTAGCAACGGCTGAAGTTATAGGTCTGTTAGGACTTACACCTGTGTTAGTGGATGTTTATCCCGGAACATTTACGTTGAATATTGCAGCCATTGAAAAAGCCATTACCCCTAAAACTAAAGCTATTGTTCCTGTGCATTTATTTGGGCAATGTGCCGAAATGGAGGAGCTGATGGCTTTGGCTAAGAAACATCACCTGTATGTAATAGAAGATAATGCACAGGCTATAGGAGCAGACTATAAATATACAGACGATAAAACAGTAAAAGCAGGGACTATAGGGCATTTTGGCACCACCTCATTTTTTCCGTCTAAAAATTTAGGCGGCTATGGAGACGGAGGTGCCTTGTTTACCAATGATGATGAGTTGGCTAAAAAGGCCCGTTCTATTGCCAATCACGGTTCAACGGTGCAATACTATCACGACGACATTGGCGTAAATTCAAGATTAGACAGTATTCAGGCCGCCATATTGAGAATTAAACTTCGTCATCTGAATGAATATTGCGCCGCACGCCAAAAGGCAGCCGCTTATTATGACAAGGCTTTTGCAAATCATCCACAAATAAAAATTCCTGAAAGAAGCAAACACTCCACCCATGTTTTCCATCAGTATACCTTGGTATTGCATAATGTTGACCGTACTAAACTCAGGGAACATTTAGCAGCAAAAGGAATTCCTGCCATGATTTATTATCCTGTGCCTCTTCACCTCCAAAAAGCATATAAAGATGCTCGTTATAAAGAAGGAGACTTCCCGGTTACGGAAATGTTGTGCGCTTCGGTTCTTTCTTTGCCTATTCATACAGAACTGGACGAAGAAACATTAAAATTTATTACGGATTCCGTATTGGAGTTTCTTAAATAGATAAAATTTATATCGCGCTAAAACAAAAAACCCCGACGTATATGTCAGGGTTTTTTTATATCAAATAGCATTTGTATTACACGTGTTCGCCTTCGTCCATTTCACCCTCTTCCATAGGAACCGTTTGAGGAATAAAGTCCACGTCCTTTCCGGGTTTACTATAATCGTAAGGCCAACGGTAAACTTCCGGTAAAGGTCCGGGCCAGTTTCCATGCTCAGGAACAATAGGAGTAGTCCATTCCAAGGTATTAGCATTCCATGGGTTTTGTTCAGCTTTAGGGCCCTTGAAAATACTGTAGAAGAAGTTAACGAAAAAGATAACCTGTGATAAAACCCCTATAATTGCAAAAACAGAAATAATAACATTAAGATGCTGCAATTTTTCAAACGCAGGATAAAGGTCGTTGTTGAAATACCTTCTGGGAACACCTGCTAACCCAATAAAGTGCATGGGGAGGAATACTCCGTAAGCACAAATAAAGGTAAGCCAGAAGTGCCAATAGCCCAATTTTTTATTCATGAACCTTCCAAACATTTTCGGGAACCAGTGATATACTCCGCCAAACATAGCAAGTACTGCAGAGAGTCCCATTACAATATGGAAGTGAGCCACCACAAAATAGGTTCCGTGAACGGCTACGTCAAGCGCAGAGTCAGCAAGAATGATACCTGTAAGACCTCCGGAAATAAAAGTGGAAACAGCGCCAATTACAAACAACATTTGTGGGTTAAAAATGATGTTACCCTTCCATAATGTGGTGATATAGTTAAAGGCCTTAATTGCCGATGGAATGGCTATGAGCAGCGTTGTAAATACAAACACAGAGCCGAGAAACGGATTCATACCGCTTACAAACATATGATGCCCCCAAACAATAAAGGCAAGGAATGCAATAGCGAGCATAGAGCCTATCATAGCACGGTAACCAAAAATAGGCTTGCGTGCGTTTACCGACATTATTTCAGAAATAATACCAAAGGCGGGCATAATAACGATATATACTTCCGGATGCCCCAGGAACCAGAATAAGTGTTCAAATAAAACAGGACTGCCACCTGTTTGTGATAAAGCCTGTCCGCCAATGTAGATATCAGAAAGATAAAAACTTGTTCCAAAGCTTCTGTCGAATATGAGTAGTATGGCAGCTCCGAAAAGAACCGGGAAAGATAGCACCCCAAGAACCGCAGTAATAAGAAGAGCCCATATTGTAAGCGGCATGCGGGTCATCTTCATTCCTTTGGTGCGTAAATTCAAAATAGTAACAATATAATTCAACCCACCCAGGAGGGATGAAACAACGAATAAAGAGATAGAAGTCAACCATAAAGTCATTCCAACTCCTGATCCGGGAATAGCTTGTGGAAGAGCACTCAATGGCGGGTAAATAGTCCAGCCTGCTGATGCCGGTCCTGTTTCAACATATAATGAAATCATCATGATGATGGAGGCAATGAGAAAAAACCAGTAGGAAAGCATATTAAGCATAGGTGAAGCCATATCCCTGGCGCCCACTTGAAGTGGAATAAGAAGATTTGCAAATGTTCCGCTAAGTCCGCCGGTTAAAAGAAAAAATACCATTATAGTACCGTGAATGGTAACCAAACCCAGGTACATATTAGGATCAAGAATTCCGCCTTTGGCCCATTTGTCTCCCAAAAAATAATGCATTACCGGGAAAGCATGTCCCGGCCACGCCAGTTGAAGCCTGAACAAGGTACTCATTATAGCTGCAGCAACAGCCATAAACATGGCTGTAAAAAGAAATTGTTTGCTGATGACTTTATGATCCATGCTGAATACATACTTTTCAATGAACGACAACTTAGGGTGTTCATGGTGATGTATATGATTTTCATGGTGAGTCATATCGTGTGAGGCAGCGTGGGTTTCCATATCTATATACTGTTTTGGTAATTCAAAATTATTACTATTTCATGGCTGTTGCAACAGCTTGCTTATGATGCATATCGTAAAGGTGCGAGAAGAAGGGGTGTTGTTTCGCCATCCATGCTTTAAATTCATCCGGTGAATCAACAACTACCTTCATAGGCATATTATAGTGCCCGGAACCACATACCCTGTTGCAAAGAAGTATGTAATCAAACGCCGTATCATGCGTAATCTTCCGCATGGAATCGGTAGTAATGGTAGGTGTAAAATGAAGTTCGGTGGTAATACCGGGAACACAGTTAATCTGGTCGCGGAAATGAGGAAAATAAACCCCATGCATAACCTCACGTGCATTGCATTTAAAGAGAATGGGTGTATTTACCGGAATATGAAATTCGCCTTTCACCATAATGTCATCCCAGCCGGCAGCATCAGTAGAATCCATGCCAACGGTATTATTGGAAGCATCGTCAATCAATCTGTAATCTGATTTTCCAAGTACATTATCAGCACCTGCATAACGGGCGGTCCAGTCAAACTGTTTTGCATACAATTGAATGACTAACGCTTTGGTATCTGGTGTACCTGTCATTTTTGCCCATAAGCTTAAACCATAAATAATGATAACAGCAAGTGCAATAGAGGGAACAACGGTCCATATCAACTCAATCTTGTCATTATGCGGATAAAAATAAGCCTTGCTATCCTTTTGCTTTTTATAACGGTATCCAAAATAGAATAGCATGAATGTGGTGATAAAGAATACAATAAAAATTATCACCCAGTTAAACATAAATACATTGTCGGAAATAACACCCACATCCGAAGCCGCAGGAGGCAACATTTTACCCCTTACATCAAACAGGAGCCATATTAATCCGGCAAAAAATACAAACACAAATATGAGCATAACACGTCCTTGTGAGCGATTATCATTATCATCAGCTTTCCCAACATGCTTTCCTTTTAATTCGGCAGAAAGTTGGTATATGCGCATTAACTGGAATACCAAGATGAGCGCAAGAACAAGAGCAAGATATGCAAGCAGGTTAATCATAATGTTATAATTTTTTCTTTAGTGCTGTAATGACTTATAAATGATGGTGAATACTTTCTTCAAGGTAAGGGTGGTTTTTAACCGATACGGGAACTTTCGACAAATTGGTAAGAACCACGTATAGAAATAGCCCAACGAAACCCAGCAGAATTCCAATTTCATACAATCCAAATGCAGGTGTTAAACCCAGTGTACCGGGCATTACCCATACATACGCATCAATCCAATGGGTACACATAATAATACAACCGATAATGGTAAGGTATTTGGTGTTTCTTTTGGTATCTCTTGTCATTAATACTAAAAGCGGAACCAATAAGTTTACACAAAACATAATCCAGAAAGGCAAACGATAGTGGTCAATACGGGCTTGAAAGTAAACTACTTCGTCAGGTATATTAGTATACCAGTAAAACATGAACTGGAAGAACCAAAGATATCCCCATAATACGCTGAGGGCAAACATCCATAAGCCGAGATTATGCATATGGTTTTCATTTACTTCTTTAAGAAGTCCTTTTTTACGAACGTGCAGTGTTAAAAGAATGGTTGCAATGACTCCTGTGAGCCACATATCATCAAACAAATACCATCCGAAGAGTGTGCTGTGCCAGTCAGGATCGATAGCCATAACCCAATCCCAGGCCATTAATTGTTCGGTAACACCAAAGAATACGATAAATATGGCGGCCATTGTAATATTCTTATAATGGAGCGGGAGGAAATCGTTTGTAAGGTCAGATTCGATAGAGCGTTTGCGGATAGCCCTTACCATATATACCCATAAGCCTGCACATAGAATGGTACGAATGAGTACAAATGGAATATTAAGGTAAGCGGTCTTCTTTACAAGCATTTCATCAAAAGCAGGACTTCCTGGTATGGTGGCGCTTTTCTGCATCCATTTGTAAACAATGTCAGCTGAATCATTATGGCCGCCAATTACACTTGCAATAATTACAGCGAAAATAGCCAGTAATCCAAAAGGAAGAAAAGTAGTGAGCGCTTCCGGTATACGTTTTACAACCACAGACCATCCTGCCTGTGCAACATATTGAAGAGACATGAAAAAGGCTGCTCCAATAGAAATAAATGTAAAAAATAAACCTTCCAGCAAAATATTCGCCCAGAAACGGGTTCCCGAGATGTCATGATTTATGGCACCGTAAGCAAGAGCAAGCACTCCAAAACCCATAAGGGCAAATGTTGCATTTCTTGTTTTACTTGATAATGTGTATTGACTCATAGCAATATCGCTTTTTTAATATTCTTTATTATCCTTTTTTTATTGAATCCTTTGGAGCGGCAGCAGCTGTTTTTGCAGTATCACTGGGTTGGCCCAATTTTTGCAATGTTTGAACGTAGCGAACAAGCTTACATCTTTCATCAACAGTTAACTGGCCGGCATGTGACCCCATTAAATTTTTTCCGTACTCCAGCGTATAATATATCTCCCCTTCTGTAATATTTCTGAGCGCGGCACCGGAATATGGAGGTGGCGGACCGGGAAGTTTTGCTGCAACTTTACCGTCGCCCATACCGGTAGCACCGTGGCAATGAATGCAGTAAATATTAAATATATCTCTCCCTTGAGCTATCACTTCCGGTGTTGCCGGAAAGGGATCTTTCCAATATTGCGATGCATTTGCCAAACCTTCCGGACTATTTGGGAATGGGAATGGGGTAAAACCGACGGGGACGGTACCTTTAACCGGAACACGGTCTGTCATGCTATCGGCAAATAAAGGATTAATGGAATTATCCTCGTATGAAGGAGAACGATACATATCAGGCATATATTCAACACCTGAACTGTCCGGGTTATTCCTTTTGCAGGAAGTTATTGAAAGCGCAATATAAATTCCCAATCCGGTTATGGGAAGCAGCTTCAACAACTTATTTATCCTTATGTTCATTGGTCGTATGAGTTATTAATTCTTTTATCCGTTTACTTTTTTTACTTCAACAGCCCCAGTGCTGTTAGCGGCATTCATAAGGTCAGAAAGTTCCTGGTCGCTGTGTGCTGTGGTTATCATAAGAAAATGATCGTCTGTTGTGCGTGGGTCCGGGTTTTTAGGGCTTACTCCGGGGAACAACCAGCTCCTCAACAAAAAGGTAATAGCCATGCCGTGAGCAGAGCAGAATACGGTTGATTCGAATAATACAGGTATCCAAGATGGGATGTTATGATACCATGTATAGTTTGGTTTACCGCCAATATCGACAGGCCAATCATGAATCAACATATACCAAATCATCCAAAATGCCAGACTAAAGCCTGTGACACCATAAATAAAGCAGCATATGGAAATACGGGTACGGTTTAATCCCATAATTTTATCAATTCCGTGAACAGGAAAAGGAGAGAATACTTCCTTAATCCCATATCCGAGGGAACGTACTTTTTTCGCTCCGGTAATTAACTTATCGTCGTCGTCGTATAATGCGTGTACATAAACTGTGCTCATGATTCTTTAATTTTTTTTATTCGGTTTATCAATGAACGGTTTCAATAGATGCGTGCTCTGCATGAAAACCATCACTTTCAAAGTCGGAAGATTTTGGATGGCGCGGAGGATTATGGAATAAGTCTCCTGTAGATTTCAATGTAGTCTTTAATTCCGCCTGTGCAATAAATGGGAACCATCTTGCAAAAAGCAGGAAGAAGGTAAAGAACATACCTATTGTACCGACAAAAATTCCAACTTCAACCCAACTAGGAGAGTAGTATGTCCAATCGGAAGGAAGATAATCACGATAAAGGTCGGTTACAATAATATCGAAACGTTCAAACCACATGCCAATATTAATTACGATAGAAAGAATGAAGGTGATATACAAATTTC
>Ga0302140_10000961_pt1 | contig 37695 bp, 37 predicted proteins | sample I_Bog_E1_1_FD_202095 | JGI IMG/M metagenome (GOLD analysis project Ga0302140, IMG submission 202095) | Peat permafrost microbial communities from Stordalen Mire near Abisko, Sweden - I_Bog_E1_1 | ecosystem: Environmental > Terrestrial > Soil > Wetlands > Peat | place: Sweden: Abisko, Stordalen... | reverse complement strand
ATGGGCTCGCGCTACCTACTCACCAGCCTGTCCGTGGTCAGCACCGATCCCGGCTTTCAACAAAAAATGACCGACAACGACCCAGCCTTGCGCGACATGGTCACCAGCGCCCTTTCCGCCAAAACCCTGACCGATCTTGAAAAACCCGACGAACGCAATCTTATCCGTACCGAACTGCTTGCCGGTTTCAACAACATCCTTGGCACCGATGAAGTGCAGGAAATTTACCTGACCGAATTCGCCATTCAATGAACAACGCCGACCCAGAAAACCCGAAGTCAGAAATCGGAAATCCACCATTGGCCGACGTGACAGTGTTAACATCACTGGGCGTGCGCGAAAATCGCAAGGCCGGTGAAATTCGCAACTACGATTTCCGACAGTCAGGGTTTCTGGCACCAAGCGAACTGCGCCGCATCCGGCAGCGGCACGAACAATTTGTGCGGTCGCTTGCAGCGCGACTGGCGATATTCCTGCGGCTGGAATTCACGCTACAACTGGCCAAGTTACAGATAGTGGGCTACTTGAAATTCACCGAAAGCCTGCCCAACCCAACGCATATCACGCTGTTCAAGGTTGACCCGCTCAAAGGCGTAGGGCTGCTGGCCATCCCGCCACGACTCGGTTTGAGCCTTGTGGACCGGATGTTGGGAGGCTCCGGCAAGATGCCTGACGCCGCGCGCGAGTTGAGCGAGATCGAAGTGGCGCTGATAGACCAGGTGGCGCAATTGTTTGTGAACGAATGGTGCGCACACTGGCCTGAGATACGAGAGTTGCGCCCGTCTTATCTCGGCCACGAAAACAACAGCCGGTTCCTTCAAACCGCCACGCCCGAAAGCGCCATGCTCATCATCACGCTCAACACCGGCTTGAGCGACCAGTTGGAACCGGTTCAACTCGCGTTTCCCTACGCCACAGTGGAACCGCTCATGCGCCTGCTCGCACCCGCTGGACTGCCGGAAACAGATGTGATGTCTGCCGCCGCAGTGCGCCCGAAATGGAATTCTGATTTTGATGACGTGCGGGTGCCGGTGGTGGCCGAATGGCAAGGCCTAAAGCTTTCTACAGGAGACATTGCTCACCTCAAAGAAGGCAATGTGCTGATGTTGGATGCCCAATGCGCCGGTCAAGTGCAGATAAGATTTAACAAAGTTCCAAAATTCATCGGCCGACCCGGCACGCGCTCGGGCAACTGGGCCGTTGAATTGACAAATTCCGTTCCCGCTTAATACCATGAACGCCACCAATCCCGCCAATTTAAACCTCGTGCTTGACGTGCCGGTCAGCCTCACCATCGAGCTGGGCAGTTGCCAGCTCGCGATGAAGGAAGTGCTCCAGCTCAACATCGGCTCCGTCGTCCAGCTCGACAAACCAGCCGATGCCCCGGTGGAATTGAGTGTCAACGGCAAGCTCATCGCCCGCGGCGAAGTTGTCGTGATAGAAGACCGTTTCGGCGTGAAAATCACCGAGGTCGTCGGCAGCGCCAACGCAATCGCCGCTTAAACAGCAAATGAAGAAAGGACAAATGCAAAATGAAAAAACTCCCACTCAGAACCACCATGCTGGCTTTTTCATTTTTTATTTTTCATTCTTCATTTGCTGAAACAATAAATTCCGCAGCCGCTTCGCCGATTGCTCCTGCGCTTTCAACCCCGGACATTGGCGTGTCGCTGCTGCGCGTAACGGGTGCTTTGGCGCTGGTAATCGGGCTTTTCCTTGCCGGAGTCTGGTTGCTCCGTAATTGGCAGCGGCTATCCATTGAGCGTGGTCACGCGCCAAAGCTGAATGTTTTGGAAATTCGTTCATTGGGCGGACGGCAGTCAATTTATGTTGTGGGTTACGAACAGGAACGTTTTCTACTCGCGTCATCACCAGCCGGTGTAAACTTTCTGACTCATCTGCCAACTGCAGGCAATGATCCTGAAAGCGCAGAGTCGAAACCGGCCATTCCGTTTTCCCAAGCACTGGCGCAGGTGCTCAAAGGCAAATGAACGAGCCGAGCAAAATTAAAAAATCTGGCCACTATCGCTGGGTTGCGGTTCTGCTTGTTTTTTTGTGCGCCGGCATCATGGGGGCGTCGGCGCAGACCAACATCACCACCGGCTTCGGTCCCGTTCAAATTACGCTTGGCACGAACAACGGCCCGCAGGACGTGGACGCCAGCGTCAAGGTCCTGGCCGTGCTCACTCTGTTGACGCTGGCACCTTCGATTCTCCTGCTGATGACCTGCTTCACGCGCATCGTGATTGTGCTCTCGTTTGTGCGCACCGCACTGCAATTGCAAGGCACACCCGCCAACCAAATCATAGTCGGCCTTTCGCTGTTTCTAACGATGTTCATCATGGCACCGGTCTGGGATGGTATTCAGAACGATGCGCTCACTCCGTATCAGGCGAACCAAATCAACAGCCAGCAGGCAATGGACCGGGCATCGGCACATATACGAACTTTCATGCTCCAACAGGCCCGCCCGAAGGATGTTGAATTATTTGCACAAATGGCGAAATTGCAACCGACGAAACCTGATGATTTGCCGCTACGCGTTGTGATTCCAGGTTTTATCATCAGCGAACTTCGCACGGCATTTCAAATGGGCTTTCTAATTTTTGTTCCCTTTATCCTGATTGACCTCGTCGTCGCTACCGTGCTGATGAGCATGGGCATGATGATGATGCCGCCCACGGTTTTTTCGTTGCCGCTGAAACTGCTCCTGTTCGTGCTCGTGGATGGCTGGTCGCTGATCGTGACCTCGCTTGTCCACAGTTTTGGAATGTAACTCAACAAATAAAAATATATGAACGCGGAATTTGCCATTGAACTGCTTAAAACCATGATTTACCAGGGATTGATGATTGCCGCCCCGCTGCTGGCCACGGCCATGGTTGTCGGGCTGGCCGTCAGCCTGTTTCAGGCCGTCACGTCAATCAACGAACAAACAATGACATTTGTGCCCAAGGCGCTGGCAGTAATTGCCGTGCTGCTGGTGTTATTGCCATGGATTGTGAGGACGATGGTGGAATTCACCATCGCGGTTATCCAGAAAATGCCGGAGATGGTGCGATAAATTCCTGCCGTCCTGCGCCCTCATAATTGAAAACAAATTGAAGGTGAGAACGAGAATGAGGCAAAAAATGAAATGGAAATAGATTTTTATAACTGGATGCTCGTGTTCATGCGCGTTGGCGCTTTCCTGCTTGTGCTGCCGTTTTTTTCGATGACCAATTTTCCGGCCACGATGCGCGTCGCGCTGTCGGCGTTGACCGCGTTGCTGCTCGCGCCAACGCTACCGCCATTCCATGTGGATAAGCTGCCGTTTTTTTCACTTTTCGGTGCGATGGTCCAAGAGGCGTCAATAGGGCTGCTGCTAGGCTTCGTGGCTCGGATGGTTTTTTATGCGGTTGACCTTGCCGGCAACGTCATCGCCAGTGAACTGGGTCTGAACATGGGCGCGATTATGGATCCAATGACTGGAATGTCCTCGCAAGTGCCGGGAACGATTTTATTTTTTCTGGCGGCGGTGGTAATGCTGACTATGGATTTACATCACTGGATTTTGATCGGCTTTCAACGCACTTATTCCGTGCTGCCCATCGGCGGCGCACATTTGAACGGCGAATTGTTCAATGTCGTTCTCAACCAGATCAGCAACATCTTCGTGGTGGCACTGCAAATTTCCGCGCCGGTGCTGGCAGTGTCGTTTGTGGTCACCGTCGTGTTTGGCGTATTGAGCCGAGCCGTGCCTCAGATGAACGTGTTCATTTTGAGCTTTTCCTTCCGCATCGTTGCCGGACTGGTGGTCTTCGGCTTCACATTGCAGCTTACGGCACAACATGTAATCAATTTCCTCAACCGCCTGCCAGACGATCTGTTGAATCTCGGACAACTTATGGGAACGCGATGAATAATATTCTTTCATATTATTGTTCCCGTTCTCGTCTTCGAAAAAACCCATTCATGACGAGGGGAAAGAAACGGATTTGTTTATGAGCGAACAAACCGGCGAAAAAACGGAGCAACCAACAGCGAGGCGGATGGAGGACGCGCTCAAGCATGGTCAGATTGCCCGCAGCGCGGAGGTGCAGACAGCTTTTGTGCTGCTCGGAGCGGTGGCCGCCCTTTCCTTTACCGGACCGGAAATATGGAAACAACTCGTAGCCACCACGGAACTAACGTTCAGCCATCTGGCTGATATCTCCATCACCAGCACTGCTCTTCAAGGGTATGCCGTGGCCGGTTCATTGGTGTTCCTGAAATGCGCTGCCCCCGTGGTTATCGCCACCTTGCTGGCCGGGTTGCTAGCAGGTGCCAGCCAAAATCGTTTCAACACCGCTTCCGAGGCGCTTACTCCCAATTGGGACAGATTGAATCCGGTGGAGGGTTTCAAGCGGGTATTTTCATTCCGCAGCGCTGTGCCGTCGCTGGTTTCGATTGTCAAACTAGCGGTGATCATAGCCCTCACTTATTCACAGGTGCGCACCATTTTAAACGACCCCATTTTCACCACGGCGGTGAGCGTGGGGCGTATGGCGGAATTTCTGGCCCAGACCGGCCTGCAAATTTTCCTCCGCGTCAGCCTCGCACTGCTTGTCATCGCCGCTGCGGACTACGGTTATCAATGGTGGCGCACGCATCAGGATTTGATGATGACCAAGGATGAAGTGAAAGAGGAAATGAAAAGTTCGGAGGGCAACCCACAGATCAAATCCGCCAGACGCCGGCGCCGGTCCCAGAGCAAGGCCAAACAATTGGCGGAGGTGCCCACTGCCGATGTGGTGGTCACCAACCCCACGCACATCGCCATCGCGTTGCGATATGACCGTAAAACGATGCGCGCTCCCAAGGTGGTGGCCAAGGGCATCAGATTGAATGCGCTAAGCATCCGCGAAATTGCGGCCAAACATCAGATACCAGTGGTGGAGAACAAACCGCTGGCACGGATGTTGTTTAAACAAGCGCGGGTGGGTGGCGAGATTCCTGCTCAGCTCTATGCGGCGGTAGCCGAAGTGCTCGCGTGGGTCTATCGGGTAAACCGCTACCGGTATTACGCGGAACAAAATCAGACTTAAAAATATCATGGGTGCGTTAAGCGACAGGATGCGGAACTTGCTGAAATACGGCGATTTATGGCTTGTGGCGGCGTTGTTTGGCACGATCTTGGTGCTGATTATGCCGGTGGTGCCGTTTATGCTGGACCTGTTGTTGACAATCAGTATCGCAGCGTCGTTGCTGGTGCTGCTGGTAATACTTTACCTGCGTCAACCGGCAGATTTTACCGGGTTCCCGACGCTGCTTCTGTTTATCACGCTTTATAGGCTGGCGCTGAATGTGGCGTCCACGCGGTTGATTTTGCTGAACGGGTATGCAGGGCATATCATCCAGGCGTTCGGAAATTTTGTGGTTCACGGAAATTATGTGGTGGGCATGGTGGTGTTTTTGATTTTGGTGCTGATCAATTTTATCGTCATCACCAAGGGTGCCGGGCGCATCGCGGAAGTGGCGGCTCGTTTTACATTGGATGCATTGCCGGGCAAACAAATGGCCATTGATGCGGAATTGAACGCGGGGTTGATCAACGAAAGCGAGGCGCGGGACCGACGCAGGGCCATCGAGGAGGAAGCGGATTTCTATGGCGCAATGGACGGCGCGAGCAAGTTTGTGCGCGGCGACGCGATTGCGGCCATCCTCATCACGCTCATCAATATTGTCGGCGGATTTGCCATCGGCATCCTGCAAAAAGGCATGACGATGAGCGATGCGCTGCACACATATACGATTTTGTCCATCGGCGACGGATTAGTGTCACAAATCCCGGCGCTCATTACCTCGACAGCGGCGGGCGTGCTGATTACACGCGCAACGGCCAAGAACAGCCTTGGTCACGAGCTGGGACGGCAACTGCTGTTTTACCCGCGAGCGCTGACAATCCTTTCCGCGATGCTTGCCATCATGGGCATGATGCCCGGATTGCCTATGCTGCCATTTTGGACGTTAGCAATTATCGTCGGCCTTCTCTCGTATTCCCTTCACCGGCATGGTGGGGTTGCCGAACTGGCTGCAGCGACTCCAAGTTCAAAATCCGCCGTGTCTGGCAGAACAACAACCGGAAAAACTTCCGCTGGCGCTGTCACGGGCACTTCGACCGAGACGCGACCAGCCGACCCAATTGAAAATCTGCTCACACTCGACACGTTGCAAATAGAGCTGGGATTGGGTCTAGTTTCGCTTGCTGACACCAGCAAGGGCGGCGATTTGCTGGAGCGGGTTACAGGTGTGCGCCGCAATTTCGCGCAGGAAATGGGCATGTTGATCCCGCCAATCCGGTTGCGCGACAATTTGCAGCACGGTGCGAACGAATATCGTTTTCTGCTCAAGGGCAATCCAATAAGTCAGGGCCAGTTGATGCCTGGCCAATGGCTCGCGATGAACGCCACGAATACTCAAACAAAGCTCAAGGGCATTCCGACGGTTGAGCCGGTTTTTCAATTGCCGGCGACGTGGGTTACAGATGTCGAGCGCAAGACCGCCGAGGCAGCCGGTTACACAGTGGTGGACGCGGCGTCCGTGCTCGTAACACATCTGGCGGAAACAGTGAGGCGGCATTGCGATGAAATACTCACGCGTCAGGACGTGCAAAGCTTGCTGGACAATCTCAAGAAAACACATCCTGCCGTAGTGAACGAACTGGTGCCCACACTACTGTCCGTCGGCCAGGTCCAGCGAATTTTGCAAAACCTGCTGGCCGAGGGCATTTCCATCCGCAATCTCGCAGGAATTTTGGAAAAAGTTGGTGATTGTGCCACATTCACCAAGAACCCTGATGAACTTTCAGAATACGCCCGGCGGGCGCTTGGCCCGCAAATCTCCAAACCGTTCCAGACCGACGCCGGCCATCTGCGTGCAATCACGATGGACCCGAAATTGGAACACCAGCTTACGCAAGGCGTGCGGCAGGCGGCGGGCGAAACCACGCTCGTGGTGGAACCCAAACTGGCACGTCATGTGATGGAATCGCTTTCCAAATTTGTCCAGCAGATGCTTTCCAGCGGACAACAACCGGTCATTTTGTGTGCGCCGCAATTGCGGCTGGCGTTCCGCCGTTTCTTTGAAAGCACTTTCGGCGACCTCGCCGTCCTGTCCTACGCTGAAGTCCCGCAGCGAGTTCAGGTGCAAAACATGGCGGTGATACCCAGCCCTGCGGAAGCGGCGTGAAGACCCACCGGTTCATAGCCGACAATGCCGCTGGCGCGCTGGCACAAATCCATGCGCAGCTCGGTCCAGAGGCCGTCGTATTGAGTGTGAGGCCCGTCGCGCCACAGGGATTTGCCAGGCTCTGGCAAAGGCGAGTTCAGATTGAGGTTGTGGCCGGAGTTCCGGACAAAACATCCGCACCCCAGCCAGATGCATTTTCCTTCCCAAAAAGCTCTTCCGAAAATAGCGGCGAATTTACGTCCAGCAATGACCGCTGGCGTAGCATCGCATGGCTGGAAGCGATGGGCCTGCTGCCGGTTCACGCCGAACGGCTGCAAACGCATCTCCGCGCCGTGCATGGCGATACGCCGCCAGATTCTCTCGACGAGGAATGGAAAATTGTCAAAGGCGCGCTGTCGCATTTCTGGCTGAAACCTCCGCTATTGGACGACGTTACCCCGCGACCACATGTCTTTATTGGGCCACCCGGCTCTGGCAAAACTACGGCATTGTGCAAGTGGCTGACTCTGTCTTCACTGCTTGAGGAAAGCTCGGCTCGCGTTTGGCGGCTAGACGCCAGCACTGCCAACACGGCCGAGTTTCTGGCAATTCACTGTGAAATGCTCGGCGTGCCGTTGGAACGATTCTGGTCGAAGCCTGAAACCTCCGGTGAATTGTGGTTTGTGGATCTGCCCGGCGTGGAAATCTCTGACGCTCACGCTTTAAATGCTTTACGCGATCAAATCGCATCCTTGCCATCACCGCGCGTGCATCTGGTGTTAAATGCAGCATATGAAATGCCGACGCTGCTGATACAATGGCGCGCATTTGAACGGTGCGAACCCGAGGATTTAATTTTCACGCACCTGGAGGAGGAGCCGCGACGGGTGAAACTGTGGAATTTTGTGTTCGGCACAAATTGCAGCCTTCGCTTCCTCGGAGCTGGGCAAAAAATTCCGGGTGAATTCATAAATGCATCACCAGAAAATTTATTTCCGCTGAAAAGCCTTTAATTCCGCAAAACCTCCAAGTTTCGGCACGTCTTTCTGAGGCTGGCAAAGAGTTTGCTAAACAGCTCTCAGACATCGAATGAAAGCATTGATTATTCTTGGCTCCATCGTGGGATTTCTCATCGGTGCAGGCTTTGGTCTGGCAAGCAGCAGTCCTTGGCCAGCGGCATTTTGGCGTGCCTGTGCTGCGGCCCTGGCAGCCACGATTCTTACACGTTGGTGGACCCGCGTGTGGCTGCAAGGCCTACGCGATTCACTTGATCAACGCCGCATGAAACGTCCGGTTGCAACATCGTTGATTCAACCCGGTAAAAGATAAATTATGAGCACTAGCAGTTGTGAATCCGAAATAGAACGCCCTGCGACGATAGGAGCGGAGCAACATCCTACCGCACAGGAACTCTGGCGGCATTACCATGAACAGACCAACAGTCTTGCTGAAAACGCATTAGTTGAACGCTATTTGCCATTGGTCCGTTACGCCGTCAACCGGCTGGCTATGACGTTGCCAGATCACGTTGACCGCGATGATTTGAACAGCGCGGGACTGGTTGGCTTGTTGCAGGCTTTGAGAAATTATAACCCGGCTTCGGGGACATCGTTCGAAGGTTATGCGAGGCTGCGCATCCGGGGCGCGATGCTGGATGAGTTGCGGCGCATGGATTGGGTGCCGCGCACTGTTCATGAAAAATCCCGGAAAATCCAGGGAGTCATGAACCAACTGGAACAGCAATTGGGCCGTATGCCGGACGATCCGGAAATGGCAAAGGCAATGAAAATGTCGATTGCCGAGTATCACGAGTTGCTTGATGAAGTCCGCCCCGCCCAGTTCATCTGTCTGGATGCCGTTTGCACTTCGGACGGTGATGAGACAGGCACCCTTTATGAAGTGGTGGCAAATCCCAATCAGGCCGGCCCCGTCGAAGAAGTTTCTAACGCGGAATTGAAACGGGTGGTTTTTGAGAGGCTCAAGGATTTGCCCGAAATCCAACGCAAAGTGCTGGCTTTATATTATGGCGAAGACATGCACCTGCGCGAAATTGCCGAGGTCTTCGGCCTGACCGAATCCCGCATCTGTCAGATTCATTCGCAGGCGATTCTTTCCATCCGTTCCTATCTGCAAAGATTTGAGAGCGGACTGGCCAACCGAGACAAATCGTTCCAACGCTCATGATTATTTTAATTGGTTTTCTCGTCGTGGTGTTTTCGGTTTTTGGCGGCTTCGTAATGGGCGGCGGCCATCTTTTCTGGCTGATGCATCCCAACGAGGTGGTCATCATAGGCGGCGGCGCGTTGGGTGCAATGATCATCATGTCGCCGCGCAAGGTGCTCGTGGATCTCGTTCACGGAACCATGTTGTCACTCAAAGGCACACCACACAGCCGCGCCGCCTATGAAGAACTGCTCAAGGTGCTTTACGAACTTTTCTTGTTGGGCCGACGCAACGGCATGATTGCGCTGGAAGAGCATGTATTCGATCCAAAAAGCAGCCCCGTTTTCAACAAATATCCGCTCTTTGCGGCCAACACCAATTCAGTCGAATTTCTTTGCAGCAGCTTGCGTCCGATTATTGACGGCAAAATCAAACCGGACCAGTTGCGGCTCCTGCTGGACGCAGAAATCGAGCGGAAAGAAATAGACCATCTGGCCCCAATCAATGTTCTGACAAAAATCGGCGACTCCATGCCAGGATTCGGCATCGTGGCAGCAGTGCTGGGCATTGTGGTCACCATGGCGTCCATCAACGGCCCCATCGAACAAATCGGGCAGCATGTGGCCGCCGCGCTGGTGGGCACGTTTCTGGGCATTTTGCTCGCTTACGGTTTCGTGAATCCGCTTGCAATGAATCTGGATTTCATCGGAGCTGCTGATTTAGATTTCACCCGATGCATCGCCGCCTGCGTGATTGGTTTTGCCAGCGGCATGGCTCCCATCACTGCCGTCGAATTGGGACGGCGCGGATTGAGCAGCGAACTGCGCCCGACTTCGGATGAATTGGAAGAAATGCTCAAGTCGCTCAAGAGCACAGGTGCCAAAACCTAGCCATGCGCAAACGCGAACAACATCACGGCGGCGCATGGAAAACTGCTTACGCGGACTTCGTGACCGCCATGATGGCACTTTTTCTTCTGCTCTGGCTCACCGCGCAGGACAAGAAAATCAAGGAGGCCGTGGAACGCGCATTCCGCAATCCTTTCTCCGCCGTCAACAAGGAATCCACCGGCATCATTCCAAGCAAGGACACATCGCAGCAGAATAAGCAAAAAGGCAACTTCGATTCCGTGACTGCCGTTGAAATGCAAATGCTGCGGAAAATCACGGAGGATTTGTCCAAGATGCTGGAGCAAAGCCAGGAGCTGGAGCAGAGCGTCCAAATTGCGCTAACGCCCGACGGAGTAAGAATCAATATTTTTGACCATTCGCAAAAACCGGTGTTTGAACCGGGCACGGACAAGTTCACGACTTATGGCGACTGGGTCTTTTCCACGCTGGCCTGGGAAATTGCCCGCTACCAAAACTTCCATATTGAATTGGAGGGGCACACCGAAACCCGGCCCGATACCGACCCGGAAAATATGAATAAATGGGATCTTTCCACTGAAAGGGCCAACGCCGCCCGCCGAAAACTAATCCAAAGCGGAGTGGAATCACAACAAGTGTTCAAGGTTTCCGGTTTCGCTGACACACAACCGATGCCAGGACTTGACCCGACCTTGGAATCCAACCGACGTGTGACCGTTCTATTGAAAGTCGAAAGCGCAGACCAGTCAGCGTCCGACACTTCAGACCAAAACCCGCCATGAACGATCCATTTGTGCCATTAAGTAATGCCACCGTTTCTGGCCGGAACCGGTCGAATCTTCATGTCACCATCGTCAATCAAAATGAAATGCTACAGGCATTTCATCCACTGGGTCGCACCGGCAAATCGATCTCAAGCGGCCAATGCCTGCCACGTGTGACTTTGCAACGCGATGGTGATCGCGTGTCATCCATCCGAATCCAGTGCAGTTGCGGACAGGTCGTTGAACTCACGTGTGCATATGAAGCTTCACCAGTGGGGAAAATTTGAATTTATGAAATTTCCATCACATGCATTTTTATCCCTGAAGAAGATTTCTTCTACGAACGGGGCAAAAAACGCACCCGGCAAATTTTGCAAAGCTGCCGGCAAATTTTTCCATGCAGAATCATTGGGAACGGACAATTATCCATCAAAGCCAACCGTTTTGAGTGATGGCACAATCGCTGCTTCTCAATCCAGCACATGAACGTAAGTCTGTACCAAGCCGCTGCCGCAATGAATGCCCAATCACGCTGGCAGGAGATGATTACCCAGAATCTCTCAGCCGGAACCACGCCCGGTTTCCGCAGGCAAGACGTTTCGTTTGCAGATGTTGCCGCAGCTTCTCCGCTGGACGGTAATGGCAACACTTCAGCAAATTTTATGATTCCGGTAGCCGTGGCCTCCACCAGCTTTCAGCAGGGACAACTTCGTCCCACCGGCGGATCATTGGACTTCGCCGTTGAAGGCTCCGGCTTCTTCACGGTGCAACTGCCCAATGGTGACCGCGCCTATACCCGTGACGGCGAATTTCAACTCAATGCCAAAAGCCAGCTCGTTACCAAGGAAGGCTATCCCGTGTTGGGCAATGGCGGTCCGGTGCAATTTAATCCGGGAAATCCAGCAGCCATCAGCATTTCGCCAACCGGCCAAATCAGCCAAGGCGGGGACATCAAAGGTCACTTGCAGGTCGTGACATTCTCAAATCCTGGCCAGCTAACCCCCACAGACTATGGCTATCTGATCGCCGACCAGCCAAACATGAATCCTACGCCAGTTACCGCTGACACGGCGGTTCGCCAGGGATTTCTCGAGGCCCCAAATAGTTCGCCGACTGGTGAAATGAGCGGATTGATCGACAGCATGCGGATTTTTGAAGCCAACCAGAAAGTGCTCCAGATGCAGAATGACCGCATGGGGCAGACCATCACCTCATTGGGCGGCACTTCATAGAAACCAATAATAAATAAAATATATGCTCCGCGCACTTTACTCAGCCGCCGCAGGGATGGAATCCCAGCAGATGAATCTGGACGTCATCTCCAACAACCTGGCAAACGTCAACACCACTGGCTTTAAGAAAAGCAAGGTTGAATTCCAAGAACTGCTTTATCAGACGACTCGCGCCCCTGGTGCCGACCTAGGCTCCGGCAACATGGTGCCCACAGGAATCCAAGTTGGTCAGGGTTCACGACCCGTCGCCACCGCGCGCATCTTCACCAACGGCGATCTTACCCAGACCGGCGAACAACTCGACGTGGCCGTGCAAGGCAATGGATTTTTTGAAGTGCAAATGCCCGATGGTTCGAATGCCTACACTCGCGATGGCGCTTTTAAATCGGACGCCAATGGGCGGATCGTGACAAGCGATGGGTTGCCAGTTATCGGTGGTTTTCAGCCCGTACCCGCAGGCACAACCAACATCACCATCGGCTCCAATGGCAATGTGACTTATACCGGTGCCACCGGGACGACTTCATTTCAAGTCCAGCTCGTCAACTTCAACAACCCTGCCGGACTCGAAAGCGAAGGCAGCAATCTTTACAAGGAAACTGCCGCTTCTGGCACGCCGGAACTTGGAACACCCGGCTCGAACGGCTTCGGCACCTTAAATCAAGGCTATCTCGAACTTTCCAATGTCAGCGTTGTGGAGGAAATGGTCAATCTCATTCAGGCCCAGCGCGCCTATGAAGTCAATTCAAAGGCCGTACAGGCTTGTGATGAAATGATGCAGCAAAGCAACAACTTGATACGTTGATGAAAACTATAATTCTATCTTTGCTGGTCGCAGTATTCGGAGGATTTGTTTTTCCGGTTTTTGGAGACGAGCTTTCCATAAAATCAACTTCCTTTGCTGGTACGAACGCTGTTTTGGATGAAGCCGGAGTCACCAGGTTGTTGACCAGTGCGCTGCAACAGCAATTCGTCGGCGCAGACGGCGGCGATCTGGATTTGCGATTGACGCGCCCATGGGTTTCGCTAAATACGCAGGCAGGACAATTGACTTTGAAAATCCTCGACATGCCGAACAATGGAATCGCTTCTTCTTTCATCGTCCGTTTTGAAATTTTCACCGCCGACGGCAGCAGTCTTGGTAACTGGCAATATTCCGTTCAGGCGCATCTCTGGCGCGAAATTTGGGTTGCTCGCACCATGCTCAAACCCGGAGAAATGGTGGCGGAAGCGTACATCGCACGCGAACGCCGCGACGTGCTGGCGCTTCACAGTCCGCTGGCCGAGTTTGCCGATGGCGACACGACGCTCGAAGTAGCCGAATCGGTTCCCGCTGGATCTCCCCTGCTCTCCTATTCGGTGAGATTACATCCGGTGATTCGTCGCGGTCAAATGGCGGACGCTCTCATTCAAGACGGCGCGTTGAATGTAATGATGAAAGTCCAGGCGTTGGAAGATGGCACGCCCGGACAATTCATTCGCCTACGCAATTTACAATCCGAACACGATTTCTCCGGCAAAGTTCTCGATGGAAAAACCGTCCTCATCCCGCTCTAAAATGAAAGCTCCCTACCCGATTTTGAAATTAAATTTCCATCGGACACATCTGTTGGCCGTCATCATTTTTTTCACCGCCATGCTGCCGGTCGCCGCGTTGCCGCAGTCACTCTGGCGAGCAGATGCTTCGCAGTCCATGTTTGCCGACAAGCGCGCCGCCGGTGTCGGAGATATCATCACCATTATTGTGTCGGAAAGCAGCACCGCCAGCAAAAACAACTCCACCGTGACGGAGAAAAAGTCCAGCGAGGCTGCGACCATCACCTCATTTCTTTTTCCGGGTTTTCTGGCGCATAAAGCTGCGATGCCGGCCGTGAACTATAGTTCAGACCTCGCACACAATGGCAGCGGCAGTATAAGTGACTCGGAAGCGGTGGTGGCCAAGATCGCTGTGCGCATCGTGGATGTATTGCCCGATGGAAATTTCGTCGTCGAGGGCAAACGCGAGACCGCTTTTAGCGGCGAAAACCAGACAATCGTGCTGCACGGCGTCGTACGCTCCGCCGATGTGGCCTCGGACGACACGGTCCAGAGCTACAATGTTGCCGACGCCACAATTCAGATCATTGGCAAAGGCACCGTCACCGACAGCCAGAACAAGGGGTGGTTCACCCGCATATGGGACAAACTTAATCCATTCTGATCATGCCACTCGTGCCAAGAATATTGCGGCCTAAAGTTCGACGCGCTTGTCGCCAGTCGAAATTACCAATCCGGCATTGCCGTCCGGCAAAATTGGTTGGTTCGATCATTTTTTTAATTTTAGTGCTGCCTGGAATTTATTTCACCAGCGCTTCCGGCGTCCGCATCGGCGATCTGGTGATGGTTTCGGGAGACCGCGACAATCAGATCGTCGGATATGGACTGGTTGCCGGTCTGGCGGGTGACGGCGATCAAAATCCAATTTACACGCAGCAGACCATGGCAAACATGCTCCAGCATTATGGCATCGATATTCCCTCCGCCTCGCTGTCGGCGCTTTCAGCCAAGAACATAGCCGTCGTCATGGTCACTGCAGACATACCGGCGTTCATCAAAACCGGCCAAAGGCTCGATGTTCAGGTGGCTTCGATGGGCGACGCCAAATCACTCCAAGGCGGCGTGCTGCTCCAAACGCCTCTGCTTGGAGCGGACAACAAAGTCTATGCCGTCGCCCAAGGGCCGGTCTCCGTGGGCGGATTCACCGCCGGCACCGGAGGCGGTGGCGGAGCGACGGTCACAAAAAACCATCCCACGACAGCAACCATCATTGGCGGCGCACTTGTCGAACGCGAAATTCCAACAACGATTGTCCATGATGACAGTGTGGAATTGCTATTGCGGGAACCTGACTTCACCTCCGCATCGCGCGTCGCAGCAGCCGTCAATTTAATGTTCACCAACAGCGCCCATGCGGTGGATTCCACTGAAGTGCGGGTGCAAATGCCTGCGGATGCGGCTTTGTCGCCGGTGGATTTCATCGCGCAACTGGAAGATGTTGAAGTTATACCGGCCACTCCTGCACGCGTCATCATCAACGAGCGCACCGGCACTATCGTCGCCACCGCTGGCATACAGATTTCAAGCTGCGCCATTGCTCAGGGTAACATCACAATTAATGTCGCTTCGACGCTCGATGTATCCCAGCCCAATCCGTTCAGTAAAACCGGCCAGACCGCAATAACACCGCGCACCACCACCGAGGTCACGGAAAACAAATCCGCCGTCGTCACACTCCCGGAATTGCCCACCGTGGAAAAGGTCGCAGCGGCCCTGAACACACTGGGTGCGACGCCACGCGACATCATGGCAATTTTCCAGGCAATGAAACAGGCCGGTGCATTGCAAGCCGAGTTGATAATCAAGTGACATGAATGCCGCCCCAATCCAGAGCAAAATCTCGGCCACCGACATTCCGTTGGATATGATCGCGAACAACCGCACCTTGACCCAACCGCAGAAGGTCGCCGAGGTTTCGCGGCAGTTTGAAGCGCTGATGCTGCGGCAGATTTTACAGGAAACGCAGAAAACAGTCATTCCGTCCACTTTCTCGGACAGTTCCACAACAGCAGATATTTATCACGACATGGTCATCAACCAGATAGCGGACAGCATTTCGAAGTCAGGCTCATTGGGGCTGGCGAAAACGCTCGAGAGACAACTCGGTCATCAGCTTTCATCGACTCCACAAGCCGGAAAAGGATATGCTGCGGGCACTTCGCCCGCCACTTCCACAGAAACGGAAACGACCCAGCCAAACCATTTGACCGCCACCGAACCATTTCAAAACATTGCAACTCACCACCCATGAAAGACCTATTGAACAACCTCGTTGACTCGCTCCGGGAAGAATTAAAGGAATACGGCGAAATGCTCGCCCTGCTCGACCAGCAGCAGGAAATGGTCATGCGCCGAGAGACGCAGGACCTGCTCCAATGCGTCCAGACCATTAACGCACAGGTGGAAACCATTTCCGTTGCGCGGCTGGAACGCGAACAACGGCAGCGCAATCTGGCGTGGATGTTTGGTCTGGCCGAGGATGCTCCGTTCGCGAGCCTCGTGCCGCATCTGCCTGACGAATACAAACCACTCGTCCAGGCGCTCTTTCAGGAAAACAACGAACTGCTCAAACGCATCCAACGCCGCGCGCGACAAAATCATCTGTTGTTGAGCCGGATCGTTGAATTGATGCAACGACTGTTTGATCCATTTTTCCCCGGTACACGGACAACAACCTATGACGTCACGGGCGTTCTGTCAGGCACCGGTCTGCCGCAACATTCCCTTTACGAAGCCGTTGGATAAATACCATGCTCGGACTTTTCAACACGTTGAATCTTGGAGCCCGCTCGATGATGGCGGAGGAGTTGAGCTTGGAAGTGACAGGCCAAAATCTCGCGAATGCGAATAATCCTGCCTATACCCGGCAAACGGTTCAGCTTCAAACGAGCACTCCCACGCCCACCAATCTCGGCCTGCAGGGCACCGGTGTTGATGCATCTTCGATTCAGCAGGTCAGCGACCCGTTGCTTAACAGCCAGATTCAGTCCGAGGCAAGCGTCGGCGGCTATTGGAATTCGCAGCAGACCGCGCTGGAAAACGCCCAGACACAATTGGGTGAGTTTCTCAATTTGAGTGCGTCGGGCACGGGCAGCACAACAACCAGCACGACAAGCTCACCCGATTTGTCCGACCAGTTGAACAACTTGTTCAACGCCTTTCAAAGCGTGGCGACCAGCCCCACCGACCCGACGGCGCGTCAATCGCTCGTCAACTCGGCGCAGTCGCTCGCGTCCAGTTTCAACCAGGCTTCTCAAAATCTAAATGTGCTGAATGGCCAGCTTAACACATCTGTCGGCAATGACGTCACCTCTGCCAACCAGCTTCTCTCCGACATTACCAGCCTCAACGGCCAGATTGCCAAGGCCACGGCATCCGGCGGCACGGCCAATGACATGGTTGATTCTCGAGAACAGGATTTGGAAAATCTCGCAAAATTGACAAACACTCAAACAACCACAAATTCTGACGGGACCATCAGCGTCAGCATCGGCGGGCAGCAACTGGTTTCCGGCAGCAAGCTCTCGGACACGCTGGCAACTTATGATCCGGGCAACGGCCAGTTGCAGGTCCAAACCGCCACTTCTGCGACGCCGCTCACTCTTTCCGGCGGTTCCATCCAGGGAACGATTGACGCACGCGACGGGGCGCTGGGCACCCTGCGCAGCAATTTGAATACGATGGCCTCTACGCTCATAACGCAGGTCAACTCCATTTACAAAAATGGATACGATCTCAACGGCAATACCGGGGCAGACTTTTTCACCGGCACCGGATCAGGCAACATCGGCGTGAATTCCGCTTTGCTCACCGATCCTTCGCAGGTTCAGGCCGCAGGCGTTGCCAATGCCACCGGCGACAACTCGGTCGCGCTGGCGCTGGCGCAGCTGGGAAGCCAGTCCGTAAGCGCGCTCAACAATCAGACCTTTAGCAGCGCCTGCTCTCTGGACGTTGAGAATTTTGGCAATGCGCTGTCCAATGCCAACGATCAGGTGAACAATTATAATTCCGTCAACACCATGTTGTTGAACCAGCGCGACTCGGTCAGCGGCGTTTCGTTGGAACAGGAAATGGCGAATTTAATCACCTTCCAAAAGGCCTACGAAACCTCGGCGCAAATCATCACCACCGTCAACGAGATGTTGACGACGGTGGTGAATATGAAGACCGGTTGATTTTGATTAACCTTCAAACCTAATAAATTATGCGCATCGCCGGCACCTCATACACGGATTCAATGGTCACCAAGCTGAATCTCCTGTCCGCGAAGGAATACCAGCTTCAGAACCAGGCTTCGACCGGTCAGACCATTTCAGCTCCGGAAGACAATCCGGCGGGCATGGCGCAGGCACTGAATTTGCAGGCCCAAAACAGCGCCGTTACTCAATACTCACAAAACATTTCCACACTGCAAACCAATGCAACCGTCACTGGCAATGCCCTGACCTCGCTTCAAACCATTACGGAAAAAGCCAGTGAAATCGCCACCTCTGCGGACGGCACCAGCACGCCGGCGCAGCTACAGGCGGACGCCACCCAAGTCACCCAGTTGATCCAAGAAGCCGCACAGTTAATGAACACCCAGAATGGGAGCCAGTATGTTTTTGGCGGCACAAACTCCAGTCAGGCCCCTTTTACGGTAAGCACCGATGCCAATGGCAACGTCACTGCCGTCACGTATCAGGGCAACACCAGCGTTTCGCAGAGTGAAATCGCGGACAATACTTCCCTGGCTGTAAATGTGCCCGGCCAAAATAACAGCGGTTCCGGCGCGCGCGGTGTGGTAAGCGACAGCCGCTACGGCACGGATTTGTTCAACCATTTAATTTCGCTGCAAAATAATCTGCAATCGGGAAACACAAGCGCCATCACAACAATCGACGCGCCGAATTTGAGCAAGGACGACGACAACATTATCTGGCAGGTTGCAAATAATGGCGCAACGCAGTCGCGGTTGCAGGCAGCGGCTTCATTTGCCACAACACAACAAACCGGATTGCAGCAGAGCCTTTCAAATGTTGCCGGCGCGGATTTGGCACAGACACTGACGCAGTTAAGCCAGGCGCAAAATGCCTACCAAGTCGCTCTCCAGACCAGTTCGCAAATCTTGCAGCTTCAGCAATCTGTATTGAATTCACTGCCTTAAACCTATGCCGCTCCTCCAAAACCATTTTTCCAGGCTACACATGGCAATTTTAGCCGGGTGTGGGTCAAAATTGCCGGGTTACTCAGCGCAGAATTATAATTTCGGGCAAATGGCTTTTTCAATCAGCCCGTTTTTCTTTGGATTTAAAGCTAATAAACCATCAAGAGACGCCAAATGGCTTGATGGCACAGGCGTTGCTAAACAAAATTTACCATGAATAGTGCAAACGTGATAGAAATAGAGGAACCGGAAACGACCGAGACCGCCGCTTGCTGCGAAGTGCGGATGCCAGCGGGGTTGCTTGGATTTGAGCATATCAAAAATTTCCTGCTCATCGCCAAACCTGCCGAAGCGCCTTTCCGCTGGCTGCAGGTGAAAAACAATCCCTCGCTGGCGTTCATCGTCATCGAACCGCTCTATTTTGCGCCGGACTACCGTCCTGACATTCCCCAGGCGGACGTGGATTTTCTTGGATTGACTTCGCCAGATGACGCAGTGGTTTACAATATCGTCACATTGCGCGGTCCCCGCAACGCCACGGTCAATTTGAAGGGCCCGATCGTTATCAACCGGAACACCGGCGTGGCCAAGCAGGTCGTCATTGCCAACGCTGTCGAATACTCCGTTCAACATCCGCTGCCGGTCAACGGGGCCGCCTAATCACCCGATCATGCTAATCCTCTCGCGCAAATCCGGCGAAAGCATAGTGATTGACGGACGCATTCACGTGAAGATTGTGCGCGTTGAGGGCGACGTCGTGAAAATCGGCATCGAAGCACCAGCGGAAGTGCCGGTGCATCGCCGGGAAGTTTACGAAGAAATTCAATGCAGCAACGAGCAGGCGCTCACCCGTCAAAATGTGGCGCTGCCAAAACTGCCTCAATCAACGCCTGCAAAACCGGGAATAACAATTTCAAAAGGTTTATGAAAGTCGAAGAAAAATTTTGCGGCCGCAAAACCGGCCGGACAACAGATTCTGACGCAATCTGGCATGTAACAAATGGCGTGACTGACCACGCGCCACGAGTCGTGTCGGATATGTGTCAGTAAATGGTCAGCGAATTTCGTCCGTCCATAGGACGGGACCGCTGGCTCCTTCCTCGGGCGGGCCGATGCAAATCGGTCCGCCCGTAAAGAAGAAACGAATATGGAAATTTATGAGCGCCGCCAACCTTCTCACACGGAAACAATTTATGAATTCACCAGATTCCGGAGACAGTTCGGTACCAGCCACTCTTTGCGAACACCCGTTGCCCGTAAAATCTGACAAAACCGCTCTTCCAGATGAATTCGAAACCGACGCATTATGGGCGGAAGCAAATTATGAAGCCATTGTAAGGCAATACGAATCACGATTGCATGCGGCGAAAGGTTCCATTTTTCATTTTGGTGCCGGTCGTGGTGAAATGATGGAAAGCCTGCGTCAGCATGGCTTTGCAGTCATGGGTTGTGAGTCATCGACTCATCGGGTGGAACTGGCGCGCCAGACTTACAATTTTGACACGCACACTTTGCATTGTTGCAACGCGGAAGTCTTTTTGCGATGGACCAAACGCATTGGGCAGAAAGCCCAGGCTATCTTTTTCCGTCATGAGCTGGAACACAGCCTTGAATTGCATGCGCTTCTGCGCCGGATGGGGGAAGTTCTAAACGAAAAGGGTTTGCTTATTGCCCTGCTGCCGCTGCCGTATCTAAATCATTCCAGCAAGGCACACTTGAGTTTTTTGAACGAGCTGGCCATCGGCTGCGCGTCCTGCGACGATCATTTTGAAGTTGTGGATGTTGATTTTGATTTTGAAAATCGGTTCATGGCGTTTGTGCTCAAAAAGTCGGCGGGATCCCCACGCGTTCCCGCGCTGCCAGCCGCTGGTTTTGGTTCCGGCGAAACTTTTTATCATGAATCACGCTCGTATCCGCAGATCTCTCCACGGTCATTCAAAAATGCAGATTGATTGCATGAAAACCAGCCCTTATCTCTACTCCCTGACTTTATTTGGCGAAATCATTCTTCCGGCACTGGCGCTGGCTGGCGCGCGCCAGATCGTTGAGATTGGCTCGGAATACGGCGGCTTTACACGGGAACTCCACGCCTTTGCCATCCAAGCAGCCGGCAAGCTCATCAGTATTGATCCCACGCCGAAACCCGACGCATTCAAATTCATCGCCGCCAACCGGGACAATCCGCATTTCCAGTTCATTCAGGATGCCAGCATCAGCGCCCTGCCGGCACTGGCCGGTGCCGACGCCTATGTCATTGATGGCGACCATAATTATTTCACGGTGCGTGCGGAACTGGATTTGATCGCCGCGGCCCGCGGGGACAAACCGCTGCTGGTGTTTGAACACGATGTCTGCTGGCCGTGCGGCCGGCGCGACATGTATTACAATCCCGGCGCGGTCCCATTGCCATTTCGTCAACCTTACTCATGTGAAACTGGCCTCACCCTTGACAATCCCGGGATGATTAATGGAGGTCTGCGGGGCGGCGGCATCTCTTTCGCCTTGCGCGAAGGCGGTCCCGCCAACGGCGTTCGCACGGCCATTGAGGATTTTCTTGCCCACCGTCCCGATCTCCGTTTTGAAGTCATCCCCGTTGTGTTGGGTCTTGGCATCATTTACAGCCGCACGGCGCCATGGGTCGACCGGCTGACAGAGCTGCTGCGTCCTTTCACTTCCAGTCCGCTTTTGGAAATGCTTGAGCGCAACCGTCTGGAACTCTACCTGAAAATTATTGAACTGCAGGATCGACTCCAGTCCAGGCCAAAACCAAACCCGGTGTTGCAACGTCCTGCCATTTTCAATCAACTCACCATCCAAACCCGACAAGCATGACGACCGACAACAAAATTTGCACTTTGAACCAGATGTCATCGTGGCAGTACGACGAGTCGCTGTGCCGAGCCGACAAATTAATCGAGTTGAGCTCCGGTCGCGTGCGTGCCGTTTCCTTCGATTTCTTTGACACACTTGTCTGGCGGCTGGTCGCAAAACCCGTAGATGCCTTTCGTGAAGTGGGCCGCCGCCTGCGGCAAAAGGAGATGCTGCGCTCAACGATTTCAGCCGATGATTTTGAAACATTGCGACGTCTCGCGGAATACAAGACCCGTGAACGTCAGGCGCTCAAGGATGCGACCTTGGAAGACATTCACATCCGCGAAATCTACCAGCAAATGGATTCGATCGTCACAGACCCGGCTGCAGGAGTTGAAATCGAGCACGGTGTGGAAAGTGATCTTTGCATGTTGAATCCGGTCATGGCCGGCTTCATCCACCATCTCCGGCAACGCGGCTTGCGCGTCTTGGTTGTCTCCGACATTTATTTTTCGGGCGACCATCTGCGCCGAATCCTGCTAGCCAATCAATTCGATCCGTCAATTTTCGATGCAATGTTGACCTCTTGCGACGCCGACGTGTGCAAGGGCACTGGCAACCTTTTCCGGCACGCACTTAAAACGTTGAATCTTGAAGCTGATCAAATGCTCCACATCGGTGACAATCCAGCGCCGGACGTTGTCGGTGCCCGCAAAGCCGGCGTGCGCGGATGCCATTACCAGCAGGCCACCCAGGAAACCAACACAATCCTTGAGCGCGAAAAATTTCTGCTCGGCGGGCAAAATCCCGTATTCAATGCAAATTCATTACGCATGTTGGCGGCGCGTGCTTTTCCGGAAAATACGGACGAGGGAAGTTTTGGACGCATGGGCGCCCTTTTGCTCGGTCCGGTGCTGACCCGCTTCGCCACCTGGGCGTGCGACCAGTATCTTGCAAGCGGCGTGAGGAAGGTCGGCGCATTTATGCGCGAAGGAGAATTGTTTGCACAAATTCTACAATGCGAGTCGGACGTGCGGGGTTTGGATCTGGAAATAAAACCGCTCTACATAAACCGTAAGGCCACGGCCCTGGCGGCTCTGGGAGGATTAACGGCTGACGGCGTGATTGACTGGCTCGTGCGCCGCTCCACCCTGCCGGTCAAAACCATTCTCGCCCATTTCGGAATTGCGCCGGAAAGCGCGCGGCATCTGCCCTTTTCGCTCGAAGAAAAAACCGATTCCCGGGAACGGGTGCTCCAGCTGGCCAAATTTCTTTTTTCCCCCGAGATCGCCAGCCGCATCGAGGCCCGGAGCGCAGAAGAACGTCGAAAGGTTCTCGACTACCTCCGTCCATGGCTTGAATCGGGCGATGCCATCGGGTTGTGCGACATCGGTTACAACGCCTCCGCGCAGACGCAGTTGAAACGCATCTTCGATTTGGAATCAAACCGTACCCACATGGTTGGATGCTATTTGCTCACGGGCGAAGGTTCCGCGGCGCGAATTCTTGAATCGCTGGATGTGCGGCATTATCTGGGATCATTCGGGCGACCGGAACATCTTTACCACGCCTTCCTGCGTTCGCCGGCATTTGTTGAACAATCGTTCGTCGCGCCCGTCGGCACCACCTTGGGTTATACCCGTCAGCCAGACGGCAAAGTGACCCCTGTATTGGATGAGGTTCGTTTCGACGAGGCGACCATGCGCCGCCAACGCCGGTTCAAGGAAGGTGTGGCATTGTTCCAAAATCTTTGGCACTGGTTCCGCGCCACCAAACCAGGCCTGCTCGATGGCAAGACGGAATTGTCGCAGCGAATCCTGGAGGATGTGGATTGCGGTTTCACTCCCATCCTTGGCCGGGCCGCCGCATTTCCTACGCAGGCCGAACTGGCGATTTTTGGGTCATTGCCTCTGGACGATTATTACTTCGCCGATTCCTTCAAGCCGATGTGCGGTGCGAGCGACCGGGAGAAACTCCGCAAACAGGGCTACGCGCGCATTCTCGGCGAAGCCGGCATTCACTGGCCGCAAGGCGTTTTTCAGATGGAAAATCCACGGGCCGCTTCCGAATTCTTTTCGTGCGGCAAGGCAATGTTGTTGTGCAACTCAAGCGGCGACAAAGATGGAGTACAGCCTGAATTGGTGATCGTGGTTCCACCCCAGCGCGATACTGTTTCCCTGCGCAAATGCTTGAACCAGTTGAAACCGGTTTCAATCCGCAACAAGAATTGTGAAATCTTTCTGCTGGCGGCGAATGATGACAAGAAAACGATGGCCATTGCGCAAGAATTCGGTCATGAAATCAAACGGCTTCACGTAATGGAACGCCACCCGCAGCAAACCTGGAATGAGCAGTTGAATTTGACCGTGGATAATTCCCCCTCACCATTTGTCATGTTCTTTGATGGGAACACGCCGTTGTCAACAGGCTGGGACGTGGCGATGCTGGACATCATCCGTTCGTCATCCAAGGTGGGCATCGTTTTTCCGTCGCCGCGCCAGTGGCAGGAAAAACTGACGATGCCGGCGCGCGAAAACATCTTGGACGCAATTCCGCAGAGCTTCCTCGTCCGGCGTTCCGCTTTCATCGAAGGACTGGGTTTGCATCAAAAGCTCAATCCGGCTGCTGCGACATGGAACCTTCTGTTTCAAATGCAAGACTTGGAATGGAAGATTGCATTTTGCAGTGAAGCTTTGACCGAAATAAATCCAGCAGCGGCCGGCCGGCTTCCGGCGGCGGATGCCAAATTCCTGAAACACTGCTGGCCTGATTATGTCGAACGGGCCGCCACGATTGCAAAGACGGGTTCCTCCAACACCGCATCATTGAAAATTAGCAGCACAATTGTGGACTGGATCGGATCCTTTCTCGACCATGGCAGCCTGTCGCACGTCAATCGTGAATTTACCAGTGTGCTTCAATCTTCTCCCGAAATCTGTTTAAAGCGAATTTCAAACGGCGCATCGGCGTCGCCTGATTTCAAACATCTGGCCGGCGAAATCTCTGCAATCGCTTCAAAGGATGCCGCAGTCACCATCCGCCACGCCTGGCCGCCGGATTGGAAGCGCCCGCAAACCGGCAAACTGGTCGTCATCCAGCCTTGGGAATTCGGATCGCTGCCGGAACAATGGTTGAAGGATTCTGCCAGCGTTGATCAATTCTGGGTGCCTTCCGAATACGTCCGCCGGGTTTATGTCGAATCCGGTGTGCCGGATGAAAAGGTGGTTGTCGTGCCCAATGGCGTGGACCTGAAAAAATTTCATCCGCAGGTCGCGCCGATGAAACTGGCCACGCAAAAGAAATTCAAATTTCTCTTCGTCGGCGGAACAATCTTCCGCAAAGGGCCGGACCTGCTGCTCAAAGCTTATCTGGAAAATTTCACGGATGCAGACGACATCTGCCTCGTCATCAAGGATTTTGGCGGCAAGACGGTTTATGCCGGGCAAACCTTCGAATCGCAGATCCGCGCCGCGCAATTGCAGCCGAATGCGCCGGAAATTCTATATCTGAACCAGGAGCTTCCACCGGATACCCTGCCCGGTCTTTACACGGCGTGCGACTGCCTGGTGCTGCCATATCGTGGTGAAGGATTTGGTTTGCCCGCGCTCGAAGCCATGGCCGCCGGTCTGCCCGTCATAGTCACCGCCGGTGGTGCGACGGACGATTTTGTGCGCGACACTTTTGCGTGGCGCATTCCTGCCGACCGGAAGATATTCGGACACGAAATCAGCGGCATGAAGCTGGCCGGTGCGGGCTGGCTGCTGGAACCGGATGTTGCCGCACTCGGACGGTTCTTGCGCGAGGCATTTGCCAAACCCGCCGAAACACGCCAGCGCGGACAACTAGCCGCCCAACATGCAAAACAATTTTGTTCCTGGCAAAATTCCGCCCCGATCATGGCACGGCGCATCCACGAACTCGCCGGCGCTGGTATGAGTGCCGGCCAGCTTGCACAGCAGCAAGTGTCTTCCACAAAAACCAGCACGGTCACAAAGGCTAAAATCACCCTGCCACCGTGCGCCCTGTCCGGCCATCTGGCCGAGGCCCGGGAACTGGTCCGCCAAAAAAAATTCCGGGCTGCATGGGAAGCCGCACTGTCTGCATTAGCCAGTCGGCCTTTCCATCCGGAAGCCTTCTTGTTGCTTGCAGAAATCGCGCAATCCGTCGGCGACGGCCAGTCCGCCAAACTTTGCGCCGACCACGCCCGCCGCATCGCCCCGGGCTGGAAACCGGCAAGAAAATTCTTGAACCAGCGCCTCAAAGGCGGTGCCAGACCGGAGTGGCTCAAACTGCCGGAGTCCCTCAACTCTCAACCCTCAACCCTCAACTTGTCAGTCTGCTTGATTGTTAAAAACGAAGAGAAATTTCTCGGACAGTGTTTGAAATCCATCCGCGAGATTGCATCACAAATTGTGGTTGTGGACACGGGCTCCACGGACCGCACGGTAGAAATTGCAAAGGAATTCGGCGCTAAAATCCATGCCTTTGCCTGGTGCGACGATTTCAGCGCCGCCCGCAACGCGGCCTTGGAACATGCCACCGGCGACTGGGTGCTGGTGCTGGATGCGGACGAGGAATTATCCGCCGATGGCCTCGATAAATTAAAACTGGCCATGATCAATCCGGCTGTAATGGCATGGCGTCTTCCCATCGTGGACGTGGGCCGCGAGGCGGATGGTTGTTCCTATGTGCCGCGATTTTTTCGCAACGCGCCGGGCCTGTTTTATGTCGGGCGGGTCCACGAGCAGGTTTTCAGCAGCATCGAAGTGCAGCGCGCAGAATGGGGACTGGAAAACCGTATTGGCGACGCAACTCTCATTCACCATGGATACACGGCCGAAGTGACCCGCGACCGGAACAAAATCGAACGCAACCTCAATCTCCTGAAACGCGCCGTTGAGGAATTGCCGGACGAACCACACTTGTTGATGAACCTGGGCCTGGAACTGGCCCGGTCGGGACAAGAAGCCGGGGCGTTGATGCGCTACGAGGAGGCTTTCGATACTCTCTTAACGAAACCTGCAACCGAAATCGTTCCTGAGCTTCGCGAGACATTCCTGATGCAATTTTGTGCGCGGCTGACAGCGGCGAAGCGGTTTGACGAAGTTGTGCGCGTTCTCACCTCGCCGCTGGCCGGGATGCATGGTGGATTGACGGCCACATTGCATTTCTCGCTTGGGCTGTCGTATCTTGAACTCAGCCGGTTCAGTGAAGGTGCCGACCAGATGCGGCATTGCCTTGCGAAACGCCACCAGCGCAGCCTCGCCCCAATCAACAAGGAAATCCATACCGCCGCGCCGCATCATTGCCTGGCCATGAGTCTGCTCAAACTGGGTGACTCTGACGGGGCAGAAAAAGCCTTCCAGGCCGGGTTGACGGAAAATGGAAGGTTGTCGGAACTGAAAGTGGACTATGCAAAATTTCTTGCGGCACAAAACAGGCCGATAGAAGCGCTGCAACAATTGAACGAGTTGGTGCAGGCCGACGCCCACAATGCTGTTGCGTGGCGGCTCGGCGGCGAAGTTGCATTGAGCAAACCTGAATTTTTGGAATTTGCGCGTGACTGGACGGGCGAAGCTATCCGCCAGTTGCCGGACGACGGTTGCATCGTCGCGCAACGTGCCGAGGTGCTGCTTTTGAGCCAGGAAATAGTGGCGGCGCTGCCATTTTGGAATCGCACCATCAACGGCGAACGACCGCCCCGCGCCGTGGCCGCGCAGATTCTCTGCGCAACGGCGTCTTCGCAGCCGGTTGTGGGACTTAGCGGCCGGGATGAGGAGATCGTCGTGAGCCGGGCGTTTATGGACTGGTATCGGCGGTTGGTTTCCGTCGGAGCGCGCAACACCGTCATCGGCTTGAATTCACGCGTGGAAATTTTGCGTCCAATCCTGCCGGCGGCGGCAGGAATTCTGGATGGCGTCAATGAGGAAACCCGGAAGAACACGCTCGTCTCCGTCTCTGAATAATTTCTTCTCCGCGCTGGGGAGACTTGATCTATTTGGAAAAGGCGAAAGGAATTTGCCAAACCGCAGATAACACCATGGCCCTGATAACAGCAAAACCTGAACATCGGAGGAACCTTTTGCACAGATCTGTCGGCCATCAGAGCCGGTTCAATATACTCCATTTTTAATTTTCTGCCACCGCCGCATTCAGAAAGCCTGTTTTAATTCCGCATTCCAACCCCGGCTTCCAGCTGGCGGCTTCACAATACTTGTGGGGTGATGAAAGCTACTCAAGAAAGAAAGCAAAGCTCTTCTTGATAAGCGTCAAATTTACTTGCTTACATATGAGCCATTTGCACCAAACAATTGGTGCAAAAAAGAAATCTAATATAGCCCACGGCAGACTGCCATGTCGCGTGTAACCAATGATTGCTGTAGCTAGGTAAAACAACAGGCCTAGCATATCGCTGATGAAGTCTATGTGAATGTTCATGGCAAATAATCGCCTGACAGTATCATTAACAAAAGTCCAAGCTCCTGACGGAAGTTGAATTTTTCTGGTTCATGTCTCCATTTTTAGCTCGGTTCAAAAATCAGTCAAACTTTTATTTTCAGGGGTTTGGAGCCGTTTGCACGCCCCTCCGAGCACGTGCCAATTCTTTTTTTTGAGTATGCATACCCACCCACTCTAATTACGGTCCCCATTAAAAATCCGCACAAAATCTGTCCCCTCTCCGCTCCGCACAGATTCCTCGCTCGCGAAAGCGGAAACCTATTCCCTCTCCGTTCCCGGATGGGAAGGGAGAGTCCGACGCCACCCTCTCTAATCGGATTGGAGAGGGGCTGGGGGTGAGGCTGGGTGAGGTAAGTGCGATTATTAAAAATGCAGGACAGGTAAGGGTTAAACGGGAAAGACAATTCAGCCGGAGGCCGGATGAGGTGAACCGCGAAATACACGAACTACGCGAACCGCGAGAACGGATTGGTTTCAATCCCCGGGGATGACCCTTTTACAATTCCGGGGACTGACCCCTTTAGGAACCCTCCAACAGCGATTGGTAGCACTTCTGGCTTATGAAAAAGTCACCCATTATGCCGCCGCACAGATCGTGCTAAACCGGGAGCTTGAACGACAAAATGCCACCCTCTGCCGCACCACCAGCCTCAGCCCCAATGCCGCCTGGGAGCAAGCCTTGGCCGAAAGACGCACGGCCACTCGTCCCTGTCCGCCGGCAACGCTGCTAAACCTGCATCTGGCACTCCATTTGAAACGACGCGTCAACGCCGACCACCAGATCGACTTTCTGGGTCAAAGCTGGCACATTGCCCCAACCAAACGATCGAGCATCACCCTCATCCATCATCCCCTGCGCCAGTTCTGGGCCGTCACCCATGCCCCAGCACCTCCGATTAACACTTGGCCGGAAATCCTCGGAAATTACTCCCTCTAAATCTGTCTCCTTTTGAACTCGCGCAACATTCTCCTTTTGAACTCCCGCCGACACTGCCGCCAATTTCAGTTGTATTTTTATTGGCCGAGATGTAAAAACGCACTGTCAGAACAGAGCCTCATACAAATGAGGCAATCTAAATTCTTATGAAAACCAAACTCCAGTGTTTTTTCATCGGGCTGGCCTTGCTGGCCGTCGTTCATCCTGTGCTGGCGCAACCGGCGTTAGGAATTGTGCCGACGAACAATCAATCCCTGCTTTATTGGCCAGCAACCGCTACGGACTACGTTTTGCAAAGCAGCACCAATCTGGCCTCGACGAACTGGGTTTTTGCCACCGATGACGTCCCGGCGACTTACGGTTCGCAGACCGCCGTGACCGTCACCAATACCTTGACAGCGAGGTTCTTTCGTTTGATGCAAGTTCCGACCACCACAGCCGACGGCATGGCTTTCATTCCCACCGGTTCGTTCACGATTGGTGACACGCTAGATGGGGAGAGCGATGCGATTCCCACGAACGTCTATGTCTCAGCTTTTTACATGGATACGAATCTGGTGAGCTACGGCCAATGGCAGTTGGTATACAGCTACGCCACGAGTAATGGGTATACGTTTTTTGACACGGGAGCGGGCAACGCGGCGAATCAACCGGTGCAGACAGTCTTGTGGTATGATGTGGTGAAGTGGAGCAATGCGCGGTCGGCGCAGGCGGGTTTAACTCCGGTATATTATACGGATGTCGGATTGACACAGGTTTATACCAACGGGAATACGGATGCGGTTTATCCGAATTGGTCTGCGAGCGGATATCGACTGCCGACCGAAGCGGAGTGGGAGAAAGCAGCGCGGGGCGGATTGAGCGGGCAACGGTTTCCGTCGGGGAACACCATTTCGGAAAGTCAGGCCAATTATGATGCCTATCCTAAACCTCCCAATTCTGGCGGTTATACATACGATTTGGGGCCATATACTGGCTTCGACACAAACTTCAACACTGGATATCCCTACACGAGTCCGGTGGGAACCTTCCCGGCGAACGGTTATGGTCTTTACGACATGGCTGGGAATGTAGGGGAGTGGTGTTGGGATTTGTATGCGTGGCCGCCGTATCCGTCTGGCAGCGCTTATTTGGGAGGCACTGATCCACGCGGGGTTGGTTTTGAAGGAGGAAGTGATCGTGTGGTGCGCGGCGGCGATTGGGGCGACCTCGCCAGCCACGCGCGCTGTGCCTATCGCGGGTGGGAGAGCCCGGGCAACAACTACGATAGCTGGGGGTTCCGTTGTGTGAGGCGGCCTTAGTTTTTGCTCTTTTACGCTTTAGCCATTTTGAACTTGTGAGTCCAGACGTGCTCCGTCAGACGGATACACTTCGCCCGCCGCGTAGGTCACCAGGCCATCCACAACCCCGTTGTTGGTGTTTCCACTGGAATCATTGGCATTGTTTTCGGCCTTCAACCACGCCACCGCCCCGGAGGGCAGCGTCGCCGGGCCGGCAAAACTGGAGAAGGCGCATCCCCAAAACAGCGACATAAAAAAGAATCTCTTCATGGTGAACAATTTTTTCAAATTCCTGCAAGCCCTGAATGGCACAACATTGTATCACTCATGACAACTCTCCTGCTAAATACAAAATAAATGCATTCCCAAACCGGGTCGAGAATAATTCCTTCTCCGCAAGATTCCTCGCTCGCGGGAGCGGGAGAGGATGTCCGCAGGACAGGTGAGTGTTAAACGGGAAAAACAATTCAGCGGAAGGCCAGATGAGGTGAACCGCGAAATACACGAAACACGCGAACGGATTTGTTTCAAAGCCGAGGACTGAACCCTTACCGAAGGTTTGAAAAGTGGATGTGGAATACTTGGACTAACCCTTTTAGTGGCTTAACTGATAAAACATTTGTGTGCCAGAGATTGCATTTGTAACCACATTGTTCGTGTTTACTATGACGGGTGCGGGTGATACGGGGTTCCAAACTGCGGGGGCAAGGTTCGTAGTGGATTGCAATGTGAAGCCGATGGCATTCGTCGGCCAAGTCAGGACGACATTGGTGTTCGCTGAATTGATCAGCAACGTGGGGTAGAGAACTCCGAAAGACAAATCGTCCAGGGCAAAGTCGTCGCCTCCTCCACCTTGGGCGTTGATGTAATTGGCATTGATGTCATAAATCGCCAGCGTGGCCTGCTGGTTTGTGCCGGAAAACCAGACGTTAGAAAAATTGGTCCAGACGACATTTGTGGTGAGCGGAAAGCCGCCGCCGAGCTGAATGCCATTGACTTTGAACTGTAAAGTGGCGGGATTGAGCGGGTCTGAAGATGTTGCCCAGCCGGAGAAGGTGTAGTCTGTGTTGGTGGAAATGTTGATTGTCTCGGACCATGCAACCGTGGTTGTCGTGGATCCATCCAGCAGCATCATCAGACCGTTTCCGCTTGTATGGTCTTTGAACGAGGTGTAGCCGGAGTTAAAACTTAATGAGTTTGTCCGAACCCCATATAGTCCGACATTTGCGCCTGAACCGGATGCGACGTAGCTGTAACCGCTGGAGAAGCCTGAATTGGTTGCGCTGAAATCGCCGTTGATAATCAGGTTTTGAGAACGTCCAACCGTGATTAAAGAAAGCGCAAAGAAAAGGGATGCCAGTGTTTTGTTCATTGTCTTTGGTCAAGTTGTTCTGAACCGGGATTTCCAATTTGGGCTGTAGCCCAAGAACCGCATGAGCCTCTTTCATCATTCTCTTCCTGTTCCACGGGTTTGCAAGAACTTTCTTCCGGTCCGTTCCGGTTATTCCCAATCCTTAACACGCCCATTTCCGAACCGAGTCGAGAAGTTTTTGACCGCTCTTGCCGCGCCGAAGTCTGACGAAGGCGGAAACGGATTTGTTTCAATGCCGAGGACTGACCCATTTACACGCCACCGCACCGGAGGGCAACGTCGCTGGGCCGGCAAAACTGGAGAAGGCGCATCCCCAAAACAGCGACATAAAAAAGAATCTCTTCATGGTGAACAATCTTCTCAAATTCCTGCAAGCCCTGAATGACACAACATTGTATCACTCATGACAACTCTCCTGCTGAAGACAAAATAAATGCATTCCCAAACCGGGTCGAGAAGTTTTTGACCGCGAACACTTTCTCCCTCTCCGCCTCGAACGGGGAGAGGGTCGGGGTGAGGTGTCGAACTCAAAGGCTATGAATTGAACCACGCCTGCTTGGCAGGCCGAGCTTCTGCTGCGCTGAAGGCGCTACGGAAATTAGCCTAGGGTTGGTGCGCCGTGCGCAAGCACCTACCCTAGGAAATCGTCCCACAAAATAATTCCTTCTCTGCATCCGATGGGGAGAAGGTGGCCGCAGGCCGGATGAGGTGAACCGCGAAACACAAATCAAAGTATTGTCAGCCATCTTTTAGGAAAGAGTTTACTTGTGCCCTGAGAGTATGCAGAGAATTCAAATCACACTCTTGAGCTAGGCGAAACGCAAAAGATTTTAGATCTGGAACATGGCTTAACTTGAAAGCTTGAAAGATTCGATGAGCAAATAGACAAAGAATAAACTCACCGGAAACATTTATTCCTTGAAGTTTTGACTTAGAGTTAAATTCAAAGATTCCAGAGCACGTTTTAAGTTCTTCGACCATATCGATTTGAACTCCTTGGATTGATGCCTTTCTTTTTACTTGCTTTGCATAATCAGAAACCTTTTGTTCATCAATACTACACTTGTCTGTCGGCAAACAAAAACAGTCAGGCTCGTGACTTGTATTCTTAAGTGAGGCGATATTGTATTTCTGAACGACATAGAACATAGCAAAAGGCTTTGAAAGCAGTTTTACTATCTCATCCCAAGTAGATTGAAATTTGAGGTCACGTTTTACATCGACTAGCTTAAGTCGAGGCTTTTCACTAACGATAAATCTGATAAGAGCCTTCTCCTCCAGAAGGAAATTTTCGATGCAATATTTTTCGAGATAGAAAACATTCGTTTGCTTGTGTGTTCTTCCAAGCAGGTCATCAAAATCTTTGTCCAAAAGATAAACAGACTTGCGTTTGGGTTGTGCAGTGGTCGCATGTTGGATTAGTTTCTGCTTGCCGCGCAATGGGAAGATGTTTTCTAGTCGGATATTAGGGAATAGTTTTGCTAGAATGCAGTGATAAAAATTTTCCGAATCCTCATCTTCAACATAAAAATCTACGGCGTTAAACTGCTGATAAAATACACTTTTAGCAGACTGATACGCGTCCGAGATACTAGGAATGCTTTCCTCGGTAGTTACCATGATTATGCGTTATATGGAAGAAGCGTTGTGCAATACGTTCGATTTTTTCCAACAATTGATGGGGAATGCGTCGCAAGAATCAATTGAGTGTCAGCAGGCATAAGATTTTTTATTGCATCAAGAAAACCATCCTGCCACTTCGGGTGTAACGACAACTCGGGTTCGTCAATGATATAAATTCCGCCAGTGCTGAATTTGATGAATGTAAACAGTGTGAGAAGTTGTTTTTCACCGGACGACAGGAGTTCGACATTCTTTAATTTTCCGACGACGTTTTCCCGCTTATCCAACACCTGAAAACAAATCTGATATGTATCAGGTTTGAATAAAAGTGATTTGGATGAATCCTTGAAGAAATTGTTAAGCGTTAGAAGATAGGACTTAATTGGTTTATATGACTCTTCGGATTCAGTTTCAAACTTTTCTAAGTAGGTAATTAAACGCCTTAGCTTTTGAGATTCTGTCGAGATTAGAACAAGGTCAGCTTGATCGTGCTTTTTAACAAGTAGTTTCTCAAGTTTGTCGAAGTAAAGTTTCGCGGCTTTTTGAATATCGGGGCTTATGGCAGTATTTGACGCAGGGCTTTGGCTCAGGTATTTACCGAATCTTTCACGCCACTTTTGAATTTGAGAAAGCTCAACTAACAAAGGTTTACTCGATTGTTTGAGGTGAGTTACATTGAACGCAGAAAGCATGAATTGATTTCGCAATTTGTTGTTAAGCGAGTTAATCCGACTCAAGTATCTGCTGTAATTTGTATTTGCTATCTCTTGGATCTGCTCAACGGCAGACATGGGAATATTTTGCCTTGGGTCTTTGGACTCTCGTGTCACAGTCCTATCTAACCCCAAAATAAATGGTTTCGGAATCTGCTGTAAGAAAGTATAAGTCTTAAGCTCCCGTTTGTTTGGCTTCATGCCGCTGTAACGGTCCAATGCTGCTTTTTTGAAATCGGGTCTTTCAGTGAAACCCTCTGGGAATGGAAGCAAAAGAATTTCCAAAGGATGAAACGATTTTCGCTTTGCACCGACGCGAACTACATCATATGTCATCAACTTGCCAGTTTGTTGACAGATCAATTCATAGCTGACTGATTTATACGTTATTTTGAGCGAAATCTTGCGGAATTGAGTTATGCAGAGTTGCGGCAGAGATGCGGGGTTCAACATCCAGCTAATAATATTCAACACGCTTGTTTTTCCAGAACCATTTATCCCTACGAGCAAGTTGATGTCACTGTGAAATTCAATTTTTTTGTCAATATAACCGTAGAGACCTGAAATGTTGATTTCCCGTAATGTCATAATTCTTGTTTATCGCAATTTTTGAAGGTTTATGCAAGGCTGAACAGATTTTGGCGTTGAAACCGTTCGCGTGTTTGGCGTGGTTCGCGGTTCAATGCCCGCCATGTCCGCCGCCGCCACCGCCATCAAAACCGCCACCGTGATGGCCTTCAAATCCCCCGCCATGATGTCCGCCTGAACCGGAATCGTGATGGTGTCCGTGATCGTGGTGATGCGGCTGTTCCGCGCTGGAATCGTTGCCGCCCATAAACCAGACCCCGCCATCCTGCATGGAACGACGGCGAAGCCCCCGGAATCCGTGCCGTTGCCGGCGCGAGAGCAGAAGAGCCGGCACAACCAGCACCGCGACACAGGCCAGAGTTATCCCGATGGCTTCCATGATTTGCGCCAGAATCCGCCCATTTCCAAACCCTGTCGAGAAGTTTTTGGCTTCCCAAGCCCGCCAAAAGATAGAGTCCCAAAATCTTGCTGTTCGCTGACGCGAATCATGGTCACGAACAACGCGCTTGTCTCGCCGAAGTCTGACGAAGGCGGAAACGGATTAATTTCAAAGCCAAGGACTGACAGATTTATAATCCCAAAAATACGCCCTAAAAAATTATCACGAAGTATTGCTGGGCCGTGGCCGGACTGATGAGATTGGTCAGGCTGAAATTGCCATTGGCGTCAAAAGCCTGGGAGGTCAGCGGCATCCAGTGAGCCAACGGCACGGTCAGGCTGGTGCTTGTCAATACTTCGAACGTCGCCCCCGGCACACCGTTGTTGCCTGTGATGATCAGGTTGCCTCCGGACGTGCCGACGCCCGTAACCTGCGGCAACAGGGTCACGATGGTGGCGGCGAGACCGGTTCCGTCATGGTTGGGGCTGAAAGGGCAGGATTGCGCGAAATCCAGCACGGTTCCGGCTGCGAACAATACATTGGTGAGGTTGAACGCCGCCACTTGGGTGAAGCCCGTGAAATTGTTTGTGGAGAAGAGCTGGTTCGTTCCATTCTCAAGAATCTCGGCATCAACGGCCATCGGCTGGTCGTCTGAGCGTTCAAAAGACCCCGCAATCCTGTAATGCGAGGTGGCGGGGGCGATCCACCGCACCGAAGCAATGTTGCCTTGTCCGTCAACATCCAGATAGTTGGTGGGAATGAAAACCGAAGAGGCGCCGTCGATCGTGATGTTCGTCGTGTTCTTGATCACCACGCCTGCCGGGGCTCCGCCATTATACCAAGCCACTCCGCTTCCAGTGAAACCCGGCAGGGGCAACGCCGTGGTGAACAGCCTGAAGGTGCCGCTCGTAAAAGCGCTCAAAGTGCCGTAACTCCAGGACCCGTTGGGGTTGGCGTTGGTGCCAAAGTCGGCTACGGCATCAAAGTGATAATTCGTGAACGACGCAGGCGGGTTTGTGTAATAGGCGGCATATTTGCCTGCGGCACCGGCCTGATAGACGGATTGAATCTCCGTCGCCGTGAGCGCGCGGTTGTAGACGGAAATTTCATCAATGGAGCCCAGGAACGAGTCATTGTTATTCTGGTTGAGATTGTCCGCCCGGCCGCCGATGGCGGGTGCCGTGGCAAACGTGTAGGTGCGTAAGTAACTGGCTGCCGGATAAGCCGTGCCATCCAGATAGAACACGACGGTGCCGTTGGTGGTGGTGACGGCGATGTGATGCCATGTGGTGTCGGTCACGGCGGCCGAGGATACCACGTCGTCGTGGTCAACCCAGGTCAGAATCAGGTTTCCATTGGATCCCATGGCGAAGGAATACCCTGAGTTGCCATAGCCAAACATGAGGGCGTTGCCGGCCACGGCATTTGCATCCGAGGAGACGGCGGTGAGGCTGCCCCGTTTGATCCACGTTTCAACCGTGAAATTCTGCAACTGCAGCGCCGGGGAATTGGTCAGCAAAACCATGGCGGAGTCCGCGTTGAAATTAAAAGCCTGCTGCACCTCGCCCGGCACATACGTCACGCCGTTGGAAAGCGTGCCGTTGTTTCCGCCAACAATGTCCACTGCATTCCCGTTGCCCGGCCACCACGCCACAAGCCCCGGGGGCGGCGTGACGCTGTCCTGCGCGAGCGCGGCGGAGAATTGAATGTCGAGGATGGATAGCAAGAACAGCGCGATGAACAGTTTTTGAATGTGTGGTTTCATGTCTCGTTTGATTCGGGGGTTTTTCCAACTGTATGCTGAATACGCCCATTTCCGAACCGAGTCGAGAAGTTTTTGGCTTCCCAAGGCCGCCACCCTGATTTGTAGGAGTCGAGGTGACGAGACTCATTATTTTAATTCCGCATTCAAAACTCCGAATTCCGAATTTGAAATGAGCCTCCTCACGTCGTCTCCTACATTTTAATGCCCGCCATGTCCGCCACCGCCACCGCCATCAAAACCGCCACCGAGATGGCCTCCATGTCAAATCCATGCCATGATGTCCGCCTGAACCGGAATCGTGATGGTGTCCGTGATCGTGGTGATGCGGCTGTTCTGCGCTGGAATCGTTGCCGCCCAAAAACCAGACCCCGCCATCCTGCACGGAACGACGGCGATGCCGCCGTAATCCGTGCCGTTGCCGGCGCGAGAGCAGCAGAGCCGGCACAAGCACCGCGACACACACCAGAGTTATCCCGATGGCTTCCATGATTTGCCGCAGAATCCGCCCATTTCCGCACCGTGTCGAGAAATTTTGCACACGGATTGCACGAATTGTCACGGATTCAATCGGTGTTAATCAGTGGAATTCGTGTCAAAGGTCTTTGCAGACGGCCATCACTTGCACACAGTCTGCCGTCCCAGAAGGGACAACCCGAAAATAGCCCGGCGTTTCAACGCCGGGGTGCTTGCGCACGGCCACCAGTCCCATCGGGACGGCTGAACGGCTGGCGCATGGTTTCTGCCATGCCAGCCATTTCGTTCCGCAAACCTCGGTCGTCCCTGACGGGACTTGGATGTTTGCGGATTTGA
>Ga0302140_10000960_pt1 | contig 37725 bp, 30 predicted proteins | sample I_Bog_E1_1_FD_202095 | JGI IMG/M metagenome (GOLD analysis project Ga0302140, IMG submission 202095) | Peat permafrost microbial communities from Stordalen Mire near Abisko, Sweden - I_Bog_E1_1 | ecosystem: Environmental > Terrestrial > Soil > Wetlands > Peat | place: Sweden: Abisko, Stordalen... | reverse complement strand
GATGACGTTTCGTTTGACGTTGAAGAGGGTGAGATTTTTGCGTTTCTGGGGCCAAATGGGGCAGGTAAAACCACCACAATCAAGATGTTAACGACGCTTTTGAAGCCGACCAGCGGGACTATTTCGCTCGACGGGCTCAACCCCGAAGTCCAGCAGAATGAGGCTCGGAAGCGGTTTGGCATCGTTTTTCAGGACCCCAGCCTCGATGGCGACCTTACGGCTGCGGAAAACATGGAAGTTCACGGGGTCCTTTATCACGTGCCGCACAAGGTTCGCCGACAGCGCACCGAAGAGTTGTTGAAACTGTTCGAGTTATGGGACCGCCGCGACATCCAGGTCAAGAAATTTTCAGGTGGCATGAAGCGGCGCCTGGAGATTGCTCGCGGCTTCCTGCACACGCCGCGCATTCTGTTTCTCGACGAACCGACGCTGGGGCTCGATCCGCAGAGCCGCAACCAGCTCTGGACGCATGTGAAGAAAGTCAACGAGGCAGAGAAAGTAACTGTTTTCCTGACAACACATTACATGGACGAAGCTGACCGCGTGGCTCACCGCATCGGCGTGATCGACCATGGCAAACTGGTTGCTCAGGGTACTCCCAAGGAAATCAAGGAACAAACAAAGACGGAAACGCTTGAAGAGGCATTTCTAGCCCTGACTGGCTCAACGATTCGGGCCGAAGGTGCTGATTCGGCAGATGCCATGCGGCAGTTCGCGAAAATGTGGGGAGGAGCCAAGCGATGAGCGTGATTTACATTCTCTGGCTTCGGGAACTGAAACGCTACACTCGCTCGCGGGCACAGATTATCGCCTCGCTCGGTCAACCGCTGCTCTATCTATTGGTGTTAGGGTTCGGACTTGGCCCCGTGTTCCAGCGCGCGGGCAATGGCAACTACCTGCAATTCATCGCGCCCGGCATTATCGGAATGTCCGTGTTGTTTTCGTCCATTTTTTCGGGATTAGGCCTGCTCTGGGATCGCCAATTCGGCTTTCTCAAGGAAACTTTGGTAGCTCCTATCCCGCGCATTCAAATCATGATAGGGCGCACCATGGGCGGAGCGACAGTTGCGATCATCCAGGGATTGCTGGTGACGACCATCTGCCTGATCGCCGGATTTCGGCCGGTCAGTTTTTTCACTTTGCCGCTGGCGCTCGGCTTCATGTTGCTGATTGCGCTGCTCTTCGCGGCTTTGGGAACGGCAATCGGCTCAACCCTGCAAGACATGCAGGGGTTTCAGTTGATCATGAACTTCCTGGTCTTGCCCATCTACTTCCTGTCGGGCGCGCTATTTCCGCTCACCGGCTTGCCAAAGGCTCTGGCCGCTGTAACCCGCCTCGATCCACTGTCATACGGCATTGACGGCATGCGATCGGTACTTATCGGTCGCTCGACCTTTGATCCGCGCCTCGATCTGATCGTGCTGGTCGTGGTGGGAGCGATGTTGCTCGTCTTCGGGGCCTATCGCTTCTCCAAGATCGAGATCTAACCGCAGCCAATCCATCGAGTTAGGCGAAGAACGCGGCTCCGCTATTTGTATTTGCGTAGGACGCCGAGTACGCGACCCTGAATGGCTACCTGTGCAGCAGGAACGTAGATGGGCTCCATCTCGACGTTGGCGGGCTGCAGGCGCACCACGCTGCCCTCAGAATAAAAACGCTTGAGGGTGGTTTCTGCGCCGTGCACCAGGGCGACGACGATCTCTCCCTGGCGGGCGGTGCGGGTGCGCTCGACTAAAACATAGTCACCGCTGATGATATGCTCGTCGCGCATCGAATCGCCGCGCACTTCGAGAGCAAAAACGTCGCGGTTGCCAACCACATCGTGGAGCGAAATGCTCTCGGAGGTTTCCGACGTCTCGACCGGCAACCCGGCAGCGATGCGGCCGGCGAGTGGCAGGCGGTCGCTTGAACGGGTTCGCGAGCCCGGCGGCAGTACATCGATCGATCGACTGCGATTGTGGACGCGATCGAGGAGACCCTTCTTTTCAAGATTGGTAATGTGCTTGTGTACGGTGGCCAGGCTCTTGAGCCCCATGCCGCGTGCAATCTCTTCAAACGATGGGGAATAGCCGTTGCGGGTCACGAACGACTCCAGAAAATCGATTACTTCTTTTTGCCTTCGAGTAACAGCCATGGGCACAATCAAGCGAATGAATTCTCGCTACCCCTTTCCAGGTTTTTGACTCTCAAGGACGGTCCGATCACGCGAATGACTATAGCATATTGGCGAAATAAAGGCGAAGAGTATTCTGTAGTCAATAGAAAATTTTGATAGCTGGCGGACCAAGCTGGTTACAAGGTGCGATTTTGAGACCATTGCGCCTGGAGCTAGTGCTGCGGCGGGATCCGCGTTAATGTGTTCTTGGAGGACGAGGCGATCTATCCGCCCCGCCGCAATAAGCGGCGTATGATCGCAGCAGAATCTATTCCTTTCAAGCGGTTGGCTGGTCAGCTGCTGGGTGTGCAGGATTGCCCCGAAGCGCGCTGAGCACTGATGAGCGACCGGAAAGAACCGGTGAGATGCGGGTCGGGAAAGCGGTAATCACGGCGGCGGGAAGAGCGCAACGCAATCTTCCAATGCAGACACTTTTTGATCAGCAGGGAACTGAGCGATCGGTTCTCAGCCTGGTCGTCAGGGAAGCGGTGCGGGCGGGGATTGAAGACATCTGCATCGTGGTTTGGCCTGGCGACGAAGAGCCCTATGCCAAGCTTCTGGCGGACGAAGCCGCACGCCTGACCTTCGTAAGTCAAACAGAAGCCAGAGGTTATGCGCACGCAATTTGGTGTGCGCGGGCGTTTGTTCAGGATGAGCCATTTCTTCATTTTGTTGGCGATCATATCTATGTGAGCCCGGAATCGTGCGGAAGCGCCCAGCAACTGGTGGAGACGGCCGTGGCCGAGGATTGCGCGATCTCGGGAGTGCAGGTTACCCACGAGAGCTTGCTGCCGCGGTACGGGACCGTTGGCGGACTTCAGATTGCAGGCAAGCCGGGGCTTTATCGCGTCGACAATGTGCTCGAGAAACCGTCTCCCACGCAAGCCGAACAGTACTTGATTGTCCCCGGCCTTCGCCGTGCACACTACCTATGTTTCTACGGGATGCACGTGTTGACTCCCGCCATCTTTGACATTCTCTCGACGATGCTGGAAGGTGCACAGAATGAGCGCGTTAGCCTGTCGAACGCGCTCTCGCGGTTGGCCCAGCGCGAACAGTATCTCGCCTTGATTCAAAAGGGGCGGCGCTTCGATGTGGGCGTGAAGTATGGCCTGTTTACGGCCCAGCTTGCGCTGGCGCTGAGCGGCCAGGATCGGGACGAAGTACTCACCGAACTGATCGATGTATTGGCTGTGCGCGGAATGTTTTCAGAACAGGGAGCGGGCGCTTGAGCGTGCTTTGGTCGATTATCACAGCGACAGAACCTGAAGTCCGCAACCGCTCTCTCGATTTATTCTGCCGGGATGCGAGCGCCGAGCAATTGCTTGCCGAGGTAAGAGAGCTCGAACATCTCAGGCAGACAGGCGAGAACCTGTATGAGCGGGTTCGTGCGCTGTTTTTTCTTTACGCCATTCACCGCTTCCATCTGCCGACGAAACTAGCTGCACATAGCCGCGGATTTATTCCATTCCATGGCTACGAAAAGCTTCTTCGCCGACGCTACGAAGAGGCGATCTCGGTGTTTCTCGCGACCAGGGAATTGGACGGTGCGAACGACGCTATCTGCAGCGCGCTGGCCGCAGGTTACCGTGGCTTGGCGTTTCAAACCTTGGCGGACCAGGTACGACACAGTGTTCGATCGGTAAAAGGGAATCAGTGGATGTTCCGCACCGGCCATCCTGCCGATTATGCGCTACGCATTCGTCCCGAATTGCTGGTGCGGGATGCGGGTGAGCCGTTCCCGATTTTGCATGAATCGACCCCTGTGCGGATGGACCTGAGTCACAGCGGCTGGAGCGATATCTTCTTTCTCGGCATGGATCTTCCCGAGTGGGCGCGGGTAGTTAACGTATCAATTGATCTGGCCGTACATGGGTCAAGTAAACCGATTCCCAAACCGCCCGTGGAAGCGTATCTACGCGTGATTGACCAGCCCATCATTCGATTGGTCAGTGTGGATCTGGATGCCAGCGTGGAAATTCATGATCTGCAGGAAATCTTCGATTTTGGGCGCGATTACCTTGGTCTGCTCAAGGCTGCGGTGATCGCATCGGGATTAGTACCGCCGGGACTGGAATCATCGGGACAACCGCTATCGCAACTGCTGCGACAGTTATTCGGACGAGATGGCTTGGGGATTGAGATTGTCAGCCACGTAAACAACATTCCCAAGGGCTCGCGTCTCGCCGTCTCGACGAACCTGCTTGCGTCGCTGATTTCAGTCTGCATGCGAGCCACGGGGCAGTCGACAACGCTGACGGGACAATTGACAGAGGCGGAGCGGCGCCTTGTAGCGGCACGCGCGATTCTAGGGGAATGGCTTGGAGGATCCGGTGGAGGCTGGCAGGATTCGGGCGGTGTGTGGCCGGGCATCAAGCTGATCGAAGGCGTGAGGGCGGTTGAAGGTGATGCGGAGTTTGGCATAAGCCGCGGCCGTCTGTTGCCGAATCACCGCATCTTTTCGCAGACCGAGATAAGTGCGGAGACACGTCAGAGGCTGCAGAATAGCTTGGTGCTGGTACATGGCGGCATGGCGCAGGATGTGGGCCCGTTGCTGGAGATGGTTACCGAACGATACCTGCTTCGTTCGGAGGCGGAATGGGCGGGACGTCAGCAAGCCGGCAAATTGCTGGATGAAATCATCGAACATTTGCGAGGGGGCGACGTGCGGGCGGTCGGGCGCGCAACGCAGCACAACTTTGACGGACCGCTGCAAACCATCATTCCATGGGCAAGTAATTTCTATACAGAAACGCTGATCGAAGAAGTTCGCAAGAGATTCGGTTCAGATTTTTGGGGTTTCTGGATGCTGGGCGGAATGTCGGGCGGAGGCATGGGTTTCATCTTCGATCCGGCGCGCAAGCCGGAAGCACAGGAACATCTGGGTGAGTTGATGCGCGATGTCAGCCGGCGACTAGCCGGAGGCGTGCCCTTCGCCATGGAACCGGTGGTCTACGATTTCGAGATCAACGAACGCGGCACGTATTCTGAACTTCTGTGCGGTGACTCAGCAATTCTGCCCGACAAGTATTACGACCTCATTCTTCCTTCGATCTTGAAAAAGGAACTGCGGAGTTTGTCAGTTACGGAGCGCTCCGATCTTGAACGATTTAGTTCCTCCTGGCATAACGGGGCAGGGGCATTGGGTCGAGCGCAAAGCTTTTTGGACCGTCTGCTTCCCCATGACAAGGGCGGAAACGGCAAAAGCGAAACGCTGAACTCTTTGCTCGAACAGAACGGCTTCGATTCGATTCAACATGAGAATATCCAATCTCAGATGCGCGCTGGGTACATCGGACTCGCTCAGAATCGGTTGCCGGTCTCCATTCGGATCGAGGACGTTTCGCCACAGCAGATCTTCGACGCAGCACAAGGAGTGGACGAGAGGTTTCGGCGGATCGGGGAAGAGGCACTGGCGGCGGGCGCAGTCGCTGTTGTGACGCTCGCAGGCGGTGCCGGCAGCCGATGGACGAAAGGTGCAGGCGTGGTGAAAGCGCTCAGTCCTTTCTGTCGCCTTGATGGGAAACACAGGACATTTCAGGAAGTTCACCTGGCGAAGAGTCGGCGGATTAGCCGCGTTTTCGGCCATGCCGTGCCGCATGTCATCACCACGAGTTACTTGACGCACGAACCGACGAAGCAACATCTCGCCAGCGAACACAATTACGGATATGAAGGACCGCTGTACCTTTCGCGCGGACGCGCGGTGGGGCAGCGCCTGGTGCCCATGGTGAGGGATCTGCGTTTCGCGTGGGAAGAGACTTCGCAGCAGATACTTGATGCCCAGGCGCAGAAGGTACGTGAAAGCGGGCGGGCGGCGCTGGTGTCGTGGGCGCAGCAAACGGGAGAGGGGAGCAACTACACTGACAACCTTCCTTTGCAGTGCCTTCATCCCGTAGGACATTGGTACGAAGTTCCGAACTTGTTTCGCAACGATGTGTTGAAGAATATGCTTGAAGTGGAACCTGCGCTTCGGTATCTCATGGTCCATAACGTTGACACCGTTGGTGTGAACCTTGATGCGGCGATCCTGGGTCGTCATATCGCGCAGGGTGCGACGATGACGGTCGAAGTGATCAATCGGAGGCTCGAGGATCGCGGAGGTGGGTTGGCGTCTCTCGACGGGCATGTGCGCCTGGTGGAAGGGATGGCGCTTCCGCATGAGGAAATCGAATTTCAGCTTTCCTATTACAATTCCAACACATTCTGGATCGACATTGACGCACTCTTGCGAGTGTTTGGTCTGGACCGCGCGGCGCTGAGTAACTCAGCTCGAGTGTCTGCGGCAGTTCGTGCAGTTGCTTCGCGCATGCCGACCTATATCACGTTGAAGGATGTGAAGAAGCGCTGGGGCAAAGGACAAGAAGACGTCTACCCGGTAGCTCAATTTGAGAAGCTGTGGGTCGATATGACGGCGTTGCCGGAAGTGGCGTGCGAGTATGTTGTGGTGTCACGGATGCGCGGCCAGCAACTGAAGGAGCCCGCGCAATTGGACGGTTGGCTGCGAGATGGATCGGCTGCTTTTGTTAGCGCGCTGTGCGATTTTGGATAACTGGATTGGTACTGTCGATGTGCTGGGATTTATGCCCAATTCGTTAAGAGCGTTCTCATTCCTCGCAGAGGACACTCGGCAAACTTCGAGGAAATTTATTCAATCGAAAGCTAAGAGATAACCGTGGCAGGGTCGGACGACTGCCACGGCGTTGAGAGAAGAAGCCTGTTGTTGTCGGTAGACCGACGAGGCTTGGTTGAGGTTACCTCACGAATGTGATGATGGCGGCCTGCGTGCTTTCGAGGGGTACTGCGAACGCACCGTCAACCTGGTCGAGGGTGGTGTATGTGGCAGCACCCTGGATGACGCCGTTGGTCGATCCGTCGAAGGTTTGCCCGCACAGGGTGACTTTGGTTGTGGATGTATAGGCGGGCGCGGAAAGATAGCAGACTTGCGCCTTGGTGTATGTTCCCTGGGGATGCACAGTCACAGCCCCGCTCTGGGACTCGTCAAGGCTGATGAGGGTCATTCGTTCGGTGCCAGTCGAATCGGTAGTATCGAAGGCGCTTACTGCGGTGGATGTGCCGGAAGTCACAGTGACGGGAAAGACTTGTGCGGCATGTCCGGTTCCCATTTGAAAGGCCAGGGCGCCATAGTAGAGAGGCATCACCTGTACCAGGGAGTAGAGGTTGGGTGTGCCGTCGGCTATCGATATCTGGGCGATGTTAAATCCGTTGTTCACATCCCAATTGCCAAAGATATTCACGCCGTCGGCTCCCAGCGAGGCGTAGGTATAGAGAGATTTGAGTCCCCAGAGGGCGGACTGAAACTGGCCTGAGATAGCGGTATTGGGCATCCAATCGGAGTTCCATTCTGCGACGCGAAAGGGCATACCGAGTTGGTGCGCTTGCGCAATCAAGGGCTGGGTGGTGGATGGAACCGGATAGGCGGCCGGCAGCAGGAGCGCATCGGCAGCGGGGGATTGGCCCTCGATGTATTGATGCTGGCTAAAGGCGGTGATATTGTTGGCGACAGCGGTGGAGAGAATGGCCTCATTCCACTGCATCGGGCCCCAACTACAGGCCCATGTGGAGCAACTGGGCCCCATGATCGGCAACTGCGGCGACGTGACCGCTCGAATACCGACAGCCCATTGGTTGAAGTTGGCGACGAACTGCGCCTCGGTAAGTCCGTAGCCATCCGGTTCGTTGCCGATTTCCAGTCCCAATAGCGCGCTTTGGGGCATCGCGACGTAATAGGTGGACGCGATGGTTTGGGCTTGCTGCAGCGTTGCGTTCTTGAGGTTAATGCCGAGGTAGAACAGGGCGCCGTTGTACTCGTTCAGTTCCTTGAAGGCCTGAGTGGATTGGGGGCTGGTAAATGTATCGGTGGAATTGCCGCCGATGCGAATGACCATGGGCCCGGAGCCCCACGCGGCAAAGTTGGCAACCAGCTGGCGGTAAATCGGATCGACGCCGGAGGCTTGATCGCCCATCAGCAGTTGGGCACTGTAGCCGATCTCGGGCGACGCCCATTCGTGCGCGAGACCGAGAAACCGGGGCGAAACCGGGAGGCCGTCTGCATCAGTCGCCTCGGCCTCAGCCAGAATGGGGAGCGCGGTGGAAGGCACCGTAACCGCAATAGTTGTAGTGCATTCGACTTTCTTACCCCAGGACTTTACGTGCAAATTATGTTTTCCAGGTGTGGCTACAACATGGGTATCAATCGAAGTTCCCTCAACGACAGAGGACGTGGACAGCGAATCGAGCGAGTAGCCCATGGTTGTTACTTTGACGCCGTCACATGTCTTCGCACTTGCTGAGAGCAAGAACGGAGAAGAAACACTTTCTCGGTTAGTTGGACTGGTTACGGTTGGGTTCGCTATCGTGGGTAAAGTTGAGATTATTAATAATGAAAACGCTACTAAAAGTCTATTAGTAAAGGTCACTTAATCCTCTTCTTAACGACTAATTCCATCTATTGAAAGACCTAGATACATTTCAAGGAACACGCAGGCAAAAAGCTCCCCACTCGTTCTGGCGCAGGTAATTCTTAAGCAGCGCGATATTAAGGAATTAATGCTTTTGAATCTAAGACCATCGTAACAGCGGGTTCGATAGGAAATGTTGTGACCTTCAGCACAAGGCGGATGGAAACGTCGGCGTCAGATAAATATCTGAGATAGAAACGTCGCTCTCTTATGGCAGAAGAATTGGTCCACGGCTTAGAACCAGCGATTCATGTATGGTTCAAATCTAATGCTGAGAGGAACTTCGAAGCGCGCGTCATTTATGAACGCAAGCGCGCGATCTCGCCGATCGGTGTTTTGGGCAGACTTGTAAACGTGGCCAATGGCAGTGACTAAAGTGTTATTCAGGGCCGGTCCAATTCTGCCAGATCACTACTATTACCCAATCGACTTTGCGATCTGCGCTACAGCTGTCCTGTTGAGATCTCGCTTTACGCGCTCACGAACTTCAGCGAGCTCGAAGAGGACTGCAGGAATCTTCGGAAAAGACATTGCTCTCAGGGGCAAACGCGATTCTTTTGTCGAAGAGTCTGAGGTATGGGACCATCGACCGCTACTGAACGCGGAAGGGAAAGCGCGGACGGAATCTCGTCTTTGAACATGCAGGAGATCTGACGCGTAATGCGAAGGTACCAATCGGAAGGGAGGTCCTGACCGTCCGCGTCGAGCGTTAACCAATAGCCAGGGGTTGGCGCATCCTGGCGCCGCGAAACAGCCTTGAAAATGGCAGTGCCCTCGTTGACCTCGTCAAACATTGCAATCTTGACGAATTTTGCATGCGCTGCTTTGGCGTTATAAGCCTGCTTCCATAGGAAATTTCCGCCCAAGCGCGGGATCTCATTGCCGGACTTATCGCGATTCAAGTTGTGCCATGAGAATCCAGGAAAAATTACCGGCATGTATTGCTGATTATTGGCGGTCGTTCTCTGCATATCTGGTTCAAGGTGCGTCGCCTTCCAGGCATCTGCATCCTTGATCGATGAATAGCGACCTACTGTCCATGGCTGCACGATATCGAGCGCCGCATAGACCCGAGCCCAGGCGGGGTCGGAAACGCTATCCGCGGTGAGGGTTCCCCACCCAGCAGGAACGCCACCTATGACCACCGCGCCAGCTTGTTCTTTGAACCAGCTGATTATTTGCAGCGCGAGGGCCGCATTATCGAGATGATACCCGTCGTTAAACCCGAGGCCCCAAATGGAAACGACCGGCTTCCCGTCGACATGGAAGTAGGCAGGGTCGGATGTCAGGTGGAGATCGTTCGAGAGATAGCGCCAGTCCTCCTTTAGGCGGCTGAATAAACCTTCAGGTGTATCTCCGCTGACATCGTATTCGATAAGGAAGTTCCGATGGTGTTTTTCAGCGGCATTGCGCACGTTCTTCAACACCACATCGCCTTCCCCGCGTTGGCCCGGGATCGCGTCAGTAAAGCGCTGCAGGAGAAGCCCGTCGATACCGTACTGTTCCATCCACGACAAATGGGTTTCGACGGTGGCCGCAGGATAGGAGGAGAAAAACCGGGCTGGCCGGCCGTGCACTGATTCAGTTGTTATGGGACAGACAGAGGACGCCGGCAATTCACTTGTGTCCGGATATAAATCAACGGCGATGGTGTCCGCAGTGGGTGCTCCACGCGACCAGTGATTCCAGGTGTGCTGTGGCGATCCGTCGTCGGGGCAGCGAAACCAGCCCTGATAGCCTACAAACACTTTGCCATTGAGAGAGGTTTGCGCAGGACAGAAAGCGACAGCCAAGATGACTACGCAAAGGATCGATTTTCCTTTCATCTGTCTCCTCGTAGTCCTTTGAAAACGGCAATTGTCTCAATGCGGCAATCGAGGTTCTCAGGTTTCCGTGCATCGATTCAGTCGGAAGAAACAACCGAGTTGGAAAGTACGGTAGTTCTGGACCGAAGGCCGAGTACCGCACCCCAATTCAAGACGACCAGCAGGCCGTCAGTAGCAAGGCTGGCCCATGCAGCGCCACGCCATCCAAAGTGGGGAATGAGGTAAAGGTTGACGCAGAAATTAAAAACCGAGACGGTGGCCTGGGTGCCGAGACGAATTCTCTGATCTCCAGATGCAGTCAGTGCATCGCCGGCGCTGATGTGCAAGGCGCGAAAGATTGGAATCAGGCACAACCAGCGCAAGGCTTCCACGCTCTGCGCGAAGCCGGGCTCGACCAAATGAGGAATGATTGGAGCCGCCAGGAACATAACGGCGGCGCAAAGAACGGCAATGGGGACGGTGTGTCTAATAATCCGAATTGCATATCCGGCGGTATTGTTTAGGCCATCAACGCCCAGGCGGAAGAAGCGCGGAAACGCGGCAGCCTGGATGGAATTGAAGGGCATGGTTCCGATGTCGACGATCCGATAGGCCATGGTATAGACGCCGTTGGCAGCGTTGAGACCGAAGTGACCCAACATGACCTTATCGATATCGTTGTAGATCGCTCCTGTCGAGTAGGAGAGCGCGAAGACAAATCCTTCCCCGAGCCGGTCTCTGAGAAGCCGCAAAGAGAAGACGGGAAGACCGAAGCGGCGCGTCACCAGCACGGCGGCGAGTAATGCTGCGACGCAGGAGATGATCAGGGTAGCGACCACCCAGTGGCTGGCAGTGGTGCGGTGCAAGACCATCAACATGGTCCCGGCCAAAACCATCCGCAGGAGATTGGTTAGCAGACTAAGGGCTGCTGTAACTTTCATCATTTCGAAAGCCTGAAACACTCTGCCCGCTGCCTGCGTAAATTGAGCGAACAAACAATCGGATATGGCTAAACAAACCACCATGGCCGCTGAGAAAGAGTGTGCGATGCGGGGTCCGCCCCAGCCCAGGAGAAAGACGAAGGTGGTGCCCAGGAAAACATTCGCCATGATGACATTGCCCCAGTATCGGGCAAAGTTAGAAGGGTTGGGGCATACATAGCGAAGAAATACGGAGTACATTCCGAGCGTGCTGTACTGGCTTAAGATCGAGACCGTGGCAACGGCGCCGACGAAGATTCCATATTGCACGCTTCCCAGCAGACGGGCGAGAAATAGGAAGTAGACTCCTTGACACACGACGGAGAAACCCTGGCCGAAAAACATCCAGCCGGCATTGCGCGCGAGGTCGCTCGAGCGAAGGCGGCGCCACTCCAGGAGAAGCTTATTCACAGGCTTCCTGCATCCGGATCCGTTTTGCGGGATCAGCCAATCGGAGCGAGGCCAGCATAAACATCACCTCGGCTAAACGTCTGCTTTGTAGTTTCTCGGTAACGCTTTCGAACAAATAGACGGCCAAAATCCGGATCGGGATGAGGCAGGCGCAGCATTTCACGAGCTCTGCCCGAAACTGCGAACAGCGGCTCGAAACAATTCTGTAGACAGCCAGACTTGGCAATATCTTCTCCTGCAGTTTGACCGTGATGCGACAGAGGAAAGTCATTATCGAAGTGGCAGCGAAACTCGCGATCGCGGCTACCTGAACGCTTCCGCATTCGTTCTTCGGAATTGGCCGTTTCGAAATGCTCGACGATTCCATCGCTTAAAGATGCAATTTAAGTTAAGCCGACGCGAGATGCCAGACTGAACATTGGCAATGCAGGTCAGGCCGCATCGGCATTCTACTCATTCTGCGCCTGCGGTAGAGCGAAATGCTGGGGCGCGGTATATTCGGGTCGCAAAGAGGGGAACGACTGAATCGAACCCTGGAGTGAGGAGTGGCGAAGAGTGGAATCGTGGACAAAATCCTGCATGCGCTGCAGGAAGACCGACGTATCGAAGCGACGAGCATGATGTTGAATGTCGGCCGGAGTAAAAGTATGCTCGATGCTTTCGAAGTGGAGGATGGCGTCGATCACGGAGTTGACCTGCTGCTCGGGAAAGAACACGCCGGTATCCGAGTGCGCGTCATCAGAGTTGACCCGGACCGTCTCGAGTGAGCCGCCATGGCCGTAGGCGATAACAGGGCGACCGAATGACTGCGCTTCCACAGGTGCGATTCCGAAGTCTTCATCGGCTGCGAAAAGGAAGGCCCGGCAATTGGCATAGAGGGCCCTGCGTTGGGAATCAGACACGCGGCCCAGAAATTCGACAGTCTTGCCTGCGATTGTCTGGAGTTGATTTTTGTTTCTGCCGGTTCCGGCGATGACCAGGCGCCTGCCCAGCGCATTGCACGCGCGAATAATCAGATCAATGCGTTTGCTCTCGGTAAGACGGCCGAGATAGAGATAGTAGTCATCGGTTCGATCAGCGATGTACCCATGATGAGTATCAACGGGGGGATGGATAACGACAGACTGACGCCGGTAGTACTTCCATATCCGCTGCTGAATATGTTGCGAATTCGCGATGAAATGGTCGACCCGCTGAGCAGCACCGAAATCCGAGGTCCGGGCATAGTCTGCGATGCAGGCAAAGAGAGGGCGAGCGGCTCGCGGCAGGCTAGCGTGGAAAGCGGGGCCACCATCCCAGATAAACCTTCCCGGCGTGTGGCAGTAACTAATATGCACAGTATCGATGGGGGTCACGATGGCCTTGATGGGAGGCGAATCAGATGAAATCACCACATCGTATGGCGAGAAATCAAAAGAGCCCACGGCGGCTGGATAAAGAGGGAGAAGCGCGCGGTTGACTTTGTGAGCCAGGGGAATGCGATTTAAGAACGAGCAGTGAAGACGCGACCGAGATACATCGGGTGGCAATGAATCCTTGCCGGCGAAAAGGCAGAAAATGTCGGCATCTGGATAAAGGCGCAATAGTGAAGAAACAACCTTCTCGCCGCCCCCGTTAAGCAGAAACCAGTAATGCAGGATGGCCACTTTCATGCAAGTCTCCTTCCTGATTGCTCGAGCATTGCGTTATCGACAAACGCCTTGAAGCGCTGTTGAAAGATAGATGTATCGAATTGTCGAGCGTGCTTCTGAATCTCCGTGGGCGAAAACTCTGCTTCTCGCTGTTCGAAATTGCGGATGGCCTGGACGACCGCCTCCACACTTTGTTCGGGGAAGAATATCCCTGTATTGCAACCCGGTTCCCGGTCGGCCCGGACGGTCTCAAGAGACCCGCCGTGACCGTAGGCAACTACCGGACGGCCAAAAGACTGCGCCTCAACTGGAACGATCCCGAAATCTTCGTCCGCGGCGAAAAGGAAGGCACGGCAGTTTGCATAGAGCGGCCCAAGCTCGGCATCTGCGACACGACCGAGGAATTCGATGGTCGGCCCGGCGATAGCTTTGAGACGTTTTTCTTCGCGGCCGGCCCCTGCAATCAGCAGTCGGCGCCCAAGCTGGTTGCAAGCCCTGATCAGCAGGTCTGTCCGCTTCTCTTTCCCGAGGCGTCCGACGGAAAGATAATATCCATCGTGTCGACTCGACAGATAGCCGGCCCGCGTTTCTACGGGTGGGTAAATGACGGGGCAACTTCTGCGAAAATACTGGAATGTTCTGTTGGCGATATAACGTGAATTGGCAACGACGTGATCCATGCGCTGCATCGCGCTGAACTCCCACATCCTCACACGAGACGCAGCAACTACGTAGGCGGCACGGGCTAATCCTGATGTTCGCGCCTGGTGATTCGAGTAGAGGTCCCACCACGCGCGCGGAGGAGTGTGACAGTAGCAAATGTGCAAGGCGCCCTGCGAAGCATTAGCCCCCATAATGACCGGGCCACCGGAACTGATAATGAGGTCGTAGTTTCTGATATCAAAGCTTTCGATAACCCATGGGAAAAAGGGGAACAAGTAAAAATGAAACCGGGAGGCTCCGGGAATTTTATTCAGCACGCTCGTCTGCATCGTACGTCCGGAGATGTTGGCGGGTAATCGCCTGGTATCGGAAAACAGCGTGAACAGATCCGCGTTCGGATACATGCCGGCGATAACATCCATTACCTTCTCGCCGCCTCCGGGTAAGAGGAACCATGGGTGCAGGATCGCAACTCTCATTGGTGCTGCCCTCCGGCAATTGCGGTTCTGACAAGACTGTCGGCGACGCGCCGATACTGGGTGGTAATGGCGTGCCAGGTAAAGCGGCGTCGGAACGAGGCCAACCCATCCCTTCCAGTTCTGACTCGAAAATCGGAATCCTGAATCAGCGCCTGAAGAGCGTCGGCTAGTTCGGCGGGAGAATTGGGCGAAACGAGAATGACACCGCCGTCAGCGGCAATTTCAGGGATGCCTCCGACACGGCTTGCGACCACGGGAACTGCGCAGCCCATAGCCTCGATGTTCACATTGCCGAAGGGCTCCTCATAGATTGACGGACAGCACAAAATATCGGCCTGCCGATATTCTTCGGCGATCTGGGTACCTGGCCGGGAACCAACAAACTGCACGGTGGCGGGACTCGATTCCAGCAGTGTTCGAAGATAGGAAGAACTCCCGCCAACTGCGGCTTCGGCATTACCAACGACACGGCATTCAGCCACAATTCGTCTTTCCTCCAAGATCCGCATCGCATCGATTAGTACGTGAACACCCTTCTCGGGTACGATGCGCCCAACGTACAGAATGATGGGCTTCAAGTCGAGGGAAAATTGCGCCTTTCGCGGATAGAACAGCGACTCGTCTGCGCCGTTATGAATTGCGTAAGTATTTCGCAGCCACGGAAAGAGCTGTAAAGCTTCTTTCTGCATCGACGCGCTGACGAAGATGTAGGCATCGGCGATGAACCTGCGAAAGTGGGGACGGCGCGCAAAGAATTCCAGAGAGCTGTGCATATGACAAACGAGCTTCGCGCCCCGACGATGAATGAGCGGTTCCAGGGCCACGCAAAAGTCGGGTTGCCCGTGGCACCAAACGATGTCATCGGGATCCAATTGCGCGAGAAAGGGCTGAAAGATCCGCCTTAGAAGAGGCACCTTAACGCGGAGAGGCAGATAACCACGCCCCCGAATTTTGCTATAGGAACGAAGTGCCGGGAGAATCAAGATTCGATTGCTCTCAATGTTCCAGCTATCGTCGGCTCCGCGACAGACGATGGTTGAAGAATCGTCGAAGGGGAGGATATTGGCAATGCTGCGACTGACCGCACCCCCGGCGACGTCGGCGGAAAACAACTCGCGTTCGGTGAGAATGTGGTAGATCACACGTTCGCCTTCGCGGAGCCGGTTGCCCCTTCGTTTCCGAACTAAAGCTCCGTTAGCGAACATGTCGGCCGATAACGGGCACTGCTGTCTAGATTGCGCAGGCTGCTGCGCATCGAGCTTCATAGCCAACTCGCCCAAGTACTCAAATTCAGGAACAGCGAACAAGAGCTTTGGATGATGGATTCCTTTCACTCCGGAGGTGTGTTCCCGCCGGCTAGTTTCCCGCTTTCGTTTGCCGCATTCGATGAGTTCATAACTTATAGGTCATCGCGGCAAATGGCATAGCATAGTTGAGCTTAATCAAGCGTCCGAAGCGAAGCCTCACAGTTTCAAGTTCTCTGAAAATCGCGGACATCTCAATAGTTGACCACCGCCACGGATATAGCTGATTACTGCCATGCTCCGCCACCGATTTGTTATAAATTCATTGTGATTATGATAGAAACAGGCAATGATGACGGTATGGGAGCTTCTATGGGAGCTTCAGTTGGCAGCCAGGCGACACTGTTTCAGTATTTTCAAATCAAAATAATTTCCGCGATACAACTGAGAGCGCGGAAAGGGTATCTTCTAATTGAGATAGTGCAGAGGCCCGATGCGGACAGATTACTCACGGTTGTATCCTACGATCGACGGGGCTGAACGGTAATCTGGAAACCCGCACGTGCCAAGTGAAATGCCAGTTCAGTTTTCACTTATGGTTCGCGCAACATCGGGTAGTTTCTGTGAATGGTCATCGCCGGTACACTGATTGATATTGCCCCCATTGATCGTGTGGCAGAACCGGGCGACAGTGCAGAATCATGGTTTCAACGTTGCGCTCATATCACCGTCCAAGAAGATGTGAGCGTTTCGAAACCGTAGTCTTACTAACGGCAATTCGAAACACGTACGCTCCTTATCGTCGCGCGCGATTGGAAACGCAATGGTTTTATCAACGCTTCCCGTCCTGAGGCCAAGGGCCTTTTGTGCTACCCGGCGGAACTGCTCGGGGCTTGCAAGGGCGCCTTGCGCGCGTGAAGGCCTGGGGCTTCCAGAACCCGATCGAGTAGAGAACGGTGCTGATACTAAGTCTCCTTGATTTCGTTAAGCAGTTTGGCGAACGGAAAACTTCCGTCTGACATGCGGGAAAAACTGGAGATGGAATGAGAATCATATCCGAAAAGCGTCGCAAGATTTCGATTGCTGTGTGCGATCCGTGCCCCATGATCTTCCTGGGGCTGCAAAGCATATTTCGCGGAGATGCAAGAATCTCCGTCGCGAGTGAGTGCACGAATCTGCGTTTTCTATCTGAGAAGGTGGCGGACGGGGAGGCGGATGTTGCATTGGTGGATTGGGCCATGATCAATTGGCACGATCAGGGTTGCATGAAGATGGTGCAGGAGATCAGGATGAACTCGCTCCTGGTTCTATTAGGAATGAACGAGAGTACGCAGGAGCGAAAAGTCGCACTGGAATTTGGAGTGCGCGGCATCATCAGCAAGCGAAGTAATGCGAATCAAATCCGGAAAGCCCTCTGCAGAGTGGCCGACGGGGGCATCTGGTTGGAACGAGCGGCCGCTGAAACGCTGCTCAATCATGTCTTTTCTCCATCAAGAGCTCCGCATGACGAACAGGGAAGGATAGAGTTGCTGACGCGTCGCGAGCGGGAAGTAATCGCGCTGGTCTGCAGGAGCCTTAGGAATAAGCAAATCGCTGCAATGCTTCGGATTTCGGAATCTACGGTGTGGCATCATCTCACCTCGATTTTCGGCAAAATGCAAGTTGGGGATCGCGTTTCGTTGGTCACCTTTGCATTTCGTCACAACCTGAGTACCTATATCGACAAGGCTGTATCTTCTCCAGTGGCAAGGCCGATTCCGCTCGCGCCTCCCACAAAGACGGCGAGTACTCGGCTGTTGGCCCGCGATCCGGACGACGACTTGCGGACTGAACTTACAGCCTGATTCCCGGCACCTGTTCAGTGGGGCGCCGCCAAGAGCGAAGTTAGCGTTCGCTCCAAACCGAGGTTTAGCGGTTGCTGAATAGTAGAACTCTGCCATACCTTCCTCTCGGTCTGCCATTGATGTCTGACGGCTCACCGGAGACACTAGCAGCATAACGATCTCGGGCCGATTTCTCCGAGGTCACCATGCATTGATGGAAGGGGGTCCGCATGTCTGCAGAGGCGCCGCAATTGATGAGCGTGTACACCCACTTCGCGACGGAACATGCAGCAGAGAAAGCCTATCGCCCGCCTCACCGAACGCCAGAGGTGCTGCCGATAATTTATAGAAGCATCCGTGCGCTAGTTCCGCTTCTCGCAATGGCATCGGATTCGACGGCAGCTCTGTCGACCCATCAAGACTGGGTACGCGCAGCAAGCAGCAGGACCTTTGCGCTCCCTCCAATTCTCATGCTCGTAGTTCTCATGATTGTCTGGAACTGCGTCTTCCGATCGCGCAAGACGGAGGGACGAGACGTGCCTCGCGGGGAGTTTCTTTTGTGGCAATTGTGGATGGTCATCGCCGGCACATTTGCATGTACAGCGATTCTCTGGGTGACCCGAATCGTATTTCCAAGCGCTGGATCGAGCTTGATTTCTCCCAGTGCATTTGCGTTTCATTGTGCAGCAATCGGTGTCGGTTGCGTGTTGGCTGCGGCACTGTCGTATACGATCGCCTACCAGTTGTCACCACCACAGCTCTTTCTGGTAGTAGGAAGCAGACGTAGAGCCATTACTGTTTATCGAAAACTGCGATCGCAAGGAAACTGCCGCGGGAGTATTCTGGGTTTCGTAGATCCCGACGATTCGCACGCCCAATATCTTCCTTGTGACTATCTGGGCTCGCTGGAAGAGCTAGAGGGCATCCTCGTTCGGAATCCCGTGGATATGGTTTACATTGCGCTTCCGCTCAAGTCCTTTTACGACGCGGCACAGGAAGCGATCAGGATTTGCGAGCGTATCGGAGTGGAATACACCGTTCAGCCTGATATTTTCGAGACGCGGAATTACCGGCCAAGCAAGCTAACATTTCGCGAAGTAAGAGGTTCGGTGTACCACTTGGTGCATGAAGACTATCGCCTTCTTCTCAAGCAGGCAATTGACGTTGTATTCGCGCTCATGCTCCTGGCAATCTTGTCTCCGTTAATGATTATTATCGCGACCGCGATCAAGCTGACGAGTCCGGGACCTGCGCTTTTTGTGCAGGAGAGATACGGGCGCAATAGAAGGCGATTTCGGATGTATAAGTTCCGATCGATGGTGTCGAATGCAGAAACACTCATGACCCACGTGGAAGAACTGAACGAGGCAAAAGGCCCAATCTTCAAGATCAAGAAAGATCCTCGGATCACGAAGGTCGGCCGGCTTTTGAGAAAGACCTCACTCGATGAGCTGCCTCAGCTCTTGAATGTTATTAAGGGCGATATGTCGCTGGTCGGTCCTCGTCCCATGTCTTTGCGCGACGTTCATCGCTTTTCAAAAGCGAGCTTGATGCGACGCTTCAGCGTGACACCGGGGCTCACGGGATTGTGGCAGGTCAGCGGTCGCAGCAACACGGATTTCGACGACTGGATCAAGCTCGACCTTCAGTATATTGACGAGTGGTCATTGGGACTAGACTTGAAAATCCTCCTTCGTACGGTGCCGGCCGTCTTGACCGGCACGGGAGCTGCCTGAGAACAAGTCAAGGATGATCGACAGAGGGAACGCTCATGGGCATTCATTGCGTGTCAGTTTATGTTCAATGATAAAAGAGTTGCGATTGTTCACGACAGCATCTTCCCACACAGCGATGCCAAGGATGCTCTCGATGTGCTGACGAACATGTTGCCGAACGCGGATATTTTCTGCGTGGCAGATGGCACGTTTTCTGACCGAGTGAAGGCGCAGCCCGGTGGCGTCGCGTGGATGAAACACATAGCCGCGAGAAGGACATTGTCTGCCGGGAACGTGGCACTGCGTTCGCTGGCGGTTCGGGCAATGGACCTAAGGGCGTATGACATCATCGTTAGCAATTGCGCCGGATTAGCCAAAGGGGCGCGACAGCGGGACAGTGCCGTGCATATTTGCTATTGTCACGCGGCCGCATCCTGGTCGGCCGAGGCACGCTTAGATCAGAAGAAGATGACCGAGCGTTTGCTGCTAAGTCCGGTTTTCGCGGGCTTGCGCTGGATCGATGCGCGGCTGGCGACGCAACCAGATTATTTCATTGCGGCGTCACGTGCCGTTGCCGCGCGGGTGAAGACGGTCTATGGCCGCAATGCCCTGGTCATTTATCCACCGGTCGATACCGCACAATACTATCGCAGCGGAGGACAGGGAAAATATATCCTTGCCATTTCTCCTCTGGTCGAAGAGATTCGGCTGGATACGCTGGTTGCGGCCTGCAACGTCATCGCGAAAGAGCTATGGATTGTAGGCGAAGGTCCTGACCGAAAGCGGCTCGAATCCATCGCCGGACCCACGGTACAGTTTGTGGGAAATCCCGAGGGGGACGCAGTTAGAGATCTTCTTGCACATTGTGCAGCGGTCTTCTGCCCAGGGGTTGGCGAAGGATTCGACACACTGCCGATCAAGGCCAATGCATCGGGACGTCCGGCAATTTCGTTCATGACGGCGAATGCGGGAGAAACCCTTATGGATGGACATACCGGAATTCTCTGCCGGGATAGCTCAGCAGCGGGGGTGGCTGATGCGATCGAGCGGTGCGGTTCCGTTGACTGGGACCAGGAAGCATTGATGGCACATGCCCGGTCTTTCGATGTGTCTGCCTTCCGCACAAGATTCTTTACGCTGCTTGCGGATGTGTGTGGCAACTACCCGGCGCGGGTTTTAGCATGAGAGCGCGTATAGATTTGCTTCATGCATGCCGATGTCAATCTTCAACATGCCTAATCGTTCAGGCCCAAACTGTACTGAAATAGGGAGTGCTAGTTGCCAATCCGAGTCGGTGAGGATACACTAAAATCGCTGAGAGTTAGAACCGGCGATGCAAGACGACTCTTTGGCTTCGCTACTTCCCTGACATACTATTTGTTCCTCTCGTGCTTCTCTTGGCCTGAATGCTTCTTTAGTAAGCGAATGTTCCGCGGCAAGTTTATGCCTCTCTCTCTACGTTTGACGAAGGCTGAGAGTTGGGTCAAATCAACAAAGTTGGACTTGACCGGCGCGTGATGAATTCCGCATGAGGACTACGAATGCCAATGAGGAGCATCAAAGTAGGGGAGGAATTTCAGCGTGTTCGAGATCAGGAAGTTGGATTTCGAACTGCGATTCCGAACTCATCTGCTCACATGTCCGACAAACTTCACATTAGCCTTGGGTTCCAGGATTCTCGCGTTGCGTCGGGCGATGGCATGAGTCCGGTGCGACAACGCAACGACCGATTCGGCTTCTTTAGGCGGGTAAGCCTGCTTGTGGGACAGAAGATGTCTTGGTCGCCGAGTTTGCTTGCCGGCGAATTCCGACGCTACCTTCTCAGCATTGGGAAGAGGCGTGAAGTACTTCGTTTGCTCAAGCACCGGCCATTCTCTGAAATCGTTCAAAACGAACCCAGATTTGCCTTTAAGTATCTCGCTCCAGACTACCTGGCCCGAAGCTTCACAGTTAAGGAACGGGTGTCGTGCTTTTTACATCACTATAGGCGAATATATGCCGCGTTCCCAGAATCCCTCTTAAGGCAGATCCTGCAAGGAGTTTTCACACTCTGTGAAATCAATAAGGACGGCCATCACTTCTCGCTGTCGATTGGCGTGCCTGAACTAATGGGAGATAGGGAGGGAGAATTGTCTCTTGCTATCCAGGTGGATGGTAGAAACGTGTTTATTCTTTCTTTCACTATCGTTCCGGGGTGGGTGGTGAAATCGGAAAGTGCGGAAGTTTTGTTGATTACGCGGATGCAGGGCATGAAAGGATGTCGTTCGCAAATCGGACTTCTTCGCAGCGCCTTAAATGAACACTCTCCGGAGAAATTGCTTTTCGCTGCTTTGCAGGGCATTGCAGATGCGTTTGGAATCGACAGAGTCGTCGGAGTTTGCGTCTCAAATCAGAGATCGTTCAAGAGAGAAAGCGCAGGCGCCTTAATGAGGAAATATGACCATTTCTTCGCCGGACTAGGAATGGTAAAAGCTACAGCGGGCTTCTATTCCGCAGCTGTTCCCATAGACGAGCGACCGATAGCGTCGTATAAAGGGCGATACAGGTCGCACGTAAGGAAACGACGGGCATTCCGACAGCATATTCACTTGGCTTGTGCCGCAGCCCTCTTGGAAGCAACTAAGATAACCGCTCCTTCTTCTTCGGCTGCAGTAAGCTCGACCGAGGGCCAAGGGAAAATTGATCCATTGACTAAGGATGTTCAAACGGACGCAGGTTTGGCGGCACATTCAGATTTTCTCAATCACTCCGTAACCGGTGGGGCGACGTGAGAAGTGAAGATCAGATCCGTCATATCGGCAAGAGTTTTCGGTGGGCTCGAATGCGAGAATTTCATGAAATACTTCCTGGCGATTTGAATTCTGGTCGTAATTCTTTTCGACAATTTCTCTCTTGGAAACGCAGAAGCACTAAGAAGTACAAGGGACCGTGGCAGGGTCGGACGACTGCCACGGCGTTGAGAGAAGAAGCCTGTTGTTGTCGGTAGACCGACGAGGCTTGGTTGAGGTTACCTCACGAATGTGATGATGGCGGCCTGCGTGCTTTCGAGGGGTACTGCGAACGCACCGTCAACCTGGTCGAGGGTGGTGTATGTGGCAGCACCCTGGATGACGCCGTTGGTCGATCCGTCGAAGGTTTGCCCGCACAGGGTGACTTTGGTTGTGGATGTATAGGCGGGCGCGGAAAGATAGCAGACTTGCGCCTTGGTGTATGTTCCCTGGGGATGCACAGTCACAGCCCCGCTCTGGGACTCGTCAAGGCTGATGAGGGTCATTCGTTCGGTGCCAGTCGAATCGGTAGTATCGAAGGCGCTTACTGCGGTGGATGTGCCGGAAGTCACAGTGACGGGAAAGACTTGTGCGGCATGTCCGGTTCCCATTTGAAAGGCCAGGGCGCCATAGTAGAGAGGCATCACCTGTACCAGGGAGTAGAGGTTGGGTGTGCCGTCGGCTATCGATATCTGGGCGATGTTAAATCCGTTGTTCACATCCCAATTGCCAAAGATATTCACGCCGTCGGCTCCCAGCGAGGCGTAGGTATAGAGAGATTTGAGTCCCCAGAGGGCGGACTGAAACTGGCCTGAGATAGCGGTATTGGGCATCCAATCGGAGTTCCATTCTGCGACGCGAAAGGGCATACCGAGTTGGTGCGCTTGCGCAATCAAGGGCTGGGTGGTGGATGGAACCGGATAGGCGGCCGGCAGCAGGAGCGCATCGGCAGCGGGGGATTGGCCCTCGATGTATTGATGCTGGCTAAAGGCGGTGATATTGTTGGCGACAGCGGTGGAGAGAATGGCCTCATTCCACTGCATCGGGCCCCAACTACAGGCCCATGTGGAGCAACTGGGCCCCATGATCGGCAACTGCGGCGACGTGACCGCTCGAATACCGACAGCCCATTGGTTGAAGTTGGCGACGAACTGCGCCTCGGTAAGTCCGTAGCCATCCGGTTCGTTGCCGATTTCCAGTCCCAATAGCGCGCTTTGGGGCATCGCGACGTAATAGGTGGACGCGATGGTTTGGGCTTGCTGCAGCGTTGCGTTCTTGAGGTTAATGCCGAGGTAGAACAGGGCGCCGTTGTACTCGTTCAGTTCCTTGAAGGCCTGAGTGGATTGGGGGCTGGTAAATGTATCGGTGGAATTGCCGCCGATGCGAATGACCATGGGCCCGGAGCCCCACGCGGCAAAGTTGGCAACCAGCTGGCGGTAAATCGGATCGACGCCGGAGGCTTGATCGCCCATCAGCAGTTGGGCACTGTAGCCGATCTCGGGCGACGCCCATTCGTGCGCGAGACCGAGAAACCGGGGCGAAACCGGGAGGCCGTCTGCATCAGTCGCCTCGGCCTCAGCCAGAATGGGGAGCGCGGTGGAAGTTGTGGTGCCGCCACCTGAGGTCGTCGTACCACCTCCGGAAGTTGTCGTACCGCCACCTGAGGTCGTCGTACCACCTCCGGAAGTTGTGGTGCCGCCGCCTGAGGTTGTTGTACCACCTCCAGAAGTTGTAGTGCCGCCGCCTGAGGATGTGGTGGTGCCGCCAGGGCTGGAACCTCCCTGGGCTGTGCTTGTTGTCACGTTTCCACATCCGGAAAGAAGAGCAGTGAATGTCACCCCAGCGATCAAGGAAACAACGATAATTTTACGGGCCATATTTTTCTCTGTATTTCAAGCAAAATCAGTAAATTAAGCGTAAGAAGGCCGTAGAGGGGCTTCCAGCCCGGCGGGTGAACATTAATGCAATTATCTGAAATCTGGTTATAAGATACCGCGGATTCCTATCAATGCAAGTTACTAAAGGGGAATGGAGCCGCGAGGAATTCTGTGCGGTCGCACTAAATTCCCATCTCATGCTGTGCCAGCCACTAAACGACCATAATAGCGGTTGAATCCGAACGAAGCTCTGCTGGAGGGTGATGAGGCTGAAGCGGCCTTCGCTTATAAGGCCGAAATCAGCGGAGAATTCCGCTGTTGCTCCCTCGCATTCGCAAGGCCGACACAGGCCAAAATGTACAACATCCACATGAAATTATTGGGTATGAGCATCTGCACTTCGACGATGGCGGTTACCAACGTCAAGAAGACAACGCATGCTTGCCATTCGACATAAGGGGATGCACCTCTCAGGAAACATACAGTGGCGTCTCTGATGCCGCGAACAAACGTCGCAATCACCAAAGCCAACCCAACCACTCCCAAGGCGAGCCAGACTTCCAGGAAGCCGTCATGAGACGAGGTAACAGCCCACCCATTGGCTAGCGAAATGGTCGCGGATTCCCCTTCGAATCCTCGCCAGAAGGCCATATAGCCATAACCTAGGATGGGGCGCTTCATAATGGCCTCGAAAACGGCCTGCCAAATCGAGGTACGACCGGTGAGTGTTGGATCTTTTCCTACCGAATAAAGCAGAGCGCTTAGGTTAGTCAGTACGAATGCGAAAAACACCGTCCCGGCGAGCACCAGTATAACTATGAGCGGAAAGCGTTCCCTGCTGCGGAATTGTCGAAGGACCATGGAGGCGCCGGCGAATGCGAATAAAGCGAACAACAGCAACCAGCCAGTTCTGCTTTGAGTCATGACAACCAAGAACATAGAAAGGGCGATGTAGGCCGCGCGACCGCCCTTTTGCCAAGAACCCGGCGCCGGTGCATAGAATGCGGCAGACATAAAGAAGACCGTTGATAGAGCGCAAAAATTCTTATGGAAATACATTCCTTGCCATGCTCCCACCCCCCCCAAATATGAAATGCCCATACTCGGGAAGAACAGAATCATAATGAAACTTAACAGTAGACATATCCAACCAAGCATCAACACTATTCGGATCAGCTGTTCCTGCTTAAATTTATGGGCCAGGTAGAACACGAACACAGTGTCAACGGCCAAACATACGGACCACTGTAGTGTCTTCGCGGGCAGATCGGACCATGCGACCGAACCGATCGCGAGCAAGGCGATTGCGCCAAACAGTCTATCCTGCAGCAGCGCCGATATAATTGCCGGGAAATATCGGAAACAAAGAGCGAAGCACAGTGCGAATACGCCTCCGGCCGTAGCAATTCCCTCTAATCCAATAGACTTTCCCGCCAACACGGAATAGGAGCCGACTAGCTGAGAATTAACTGATCCTAATTGAAACCAAAAAGCCCCTGCATCCGCGAAATAGATCAGAGGGACCATGACCACCCAAACTACTGCTAGGTGCGCAACTGAATTCTCATGAACGGATTTCGCATACGGAAACGCTCGAAGAGCGTCCTCTGTGTTTATTGCCATTGTCGCCTCGGTCCGGTTGTAAGGGGTTGCTATCATTGCTTCACCTAACTCGGATTTCCCAGGAGATGATAGAAAAACAGAGAACGATTATGAATGAGCGTCGCTGTAACCATCGCCGAGGTCGAAGGCTGTGGTGCTTAAAGAGTTCTGAAGATGAGGAATTGATATTGCGAGTGATGCACTGTGCGTTGTCATAGCAGAAGGCACTTTACCTCATCTATTCGAGTGATGCGGTGCGCGATTGAACTGATAGTTTGCAGGACTTGCGAAAACGGTCTCACGCTTAGGGAATCGCGTAGATAGCGGCTCCGACGGTCGACGCCGCTATGCTGGAGGCCCCATTGGCGAAGTTGCGGGCAAAGGAAAAGGGGATATAAAGAACGTCACCGGCCATTAGGGGCATGTCCGGTTTCTTGCCCTTCTGGAGATCGCCGATGGAGAATTCCGTATCGCTGTATCCGCCTGCAGCTTGCGCCCTAATCAGATGGGCATGTCGCTCTTTAGCAGTTTTCGTGGCTCCTCCGGCGAGCGCCAGTCCCTGTAGCAGAGTCAATTGAGATTCATTGTTGGACATCACGAAGCCGCCGGGGCGATTGACATCTCCCAGGATGAACACAATCCCGGCGCGAGGCACTACAACGGTATCGCCTGGGTTTACGATGACCTGATTTGTGATTGCCTGTCTGCCGTTGTTAGAGACGAAATAGGAGATAGGATTCTGCGTATCGCCCTGCCGCTCAATGAGAATGTTTCGATTGGCTTCTGGGGTTAAGCCGCCGGCGAGCGCGAGCACGTCGAGTATCGGGCGCGGGGTAGAGATCGGGAATGCACCGCTGGTCTTGACTTCACCGATGATCGATACCTGCTGAGTAGCGAATTGCTCGACTCTGATGAAAACCTCAGGATGGTTCAGGTAATGATGGGCAATGAGTTGATCGTGAATGACGAGAGCTGCCTGGGTCGGAGTCAGGCCGGCGACTTTCACATCGCCAATGCCTGTAATGGGTATCATGCCCTGATCGGTGACGCGTGCACTCTCCTCCATCTCCGGGGTATCTGCGACCTGCACGTGGAGCACATCACCAGGTGCGATGAGGAGCGTGTCACGATCAGCCGCGAGCGCGAGACTGCTCGCCAAGGGAACAAGGACCATTGCTAAAAGAGCAGAGGCAGCTTTATGCACGGGCGTTCTCCTTTTCTGCGGCGTAGTAGTGGTTGCCCGAGTAGCCGAAGTACTCGTTGTATGCAGACGAGCCGCGATCGACACCGTTCAGTACCACGCCGACCCTCGTATCGGGATCGGTGCGGAGCAGATTGTAGGCCCGCTCCAGACTCTTCCCTGTGCTGTAGGCATGGCGCGTAATCAGCAAGGTGATATCGGCTAGCTTTGAGAGCACGGCTGCGTCGGTTACGGCGAGGATGGATGGACTATCAATGAGGATGAAGTCATATTGCCGCGACCAAGCCGCAACCAGATCCTTCATCCTTGCCGACCCCAGCAACTCAGAAGGGAAAGGTGGAGTGGGGCCCGCGGGCAGGACGGCCAACTCCGGCAAATCGGCAAAAGGATGGACGGTGGGGATATCACCGGTGGCCGAAAGCAGGGTGCTGAGCCCTCGCGAATTGTCGAGTCCGAGACGCCGAGTCGCTCCTGGAGCGCGCATGTCAGCCTCGACGAGGAGAACCCGGCTATGGTTTCTCACCAGGGAAGCAGCAAGATGAAGGGAGATGGTAGTTTTGCCCTCGCCTACTCCCGCGCTGGTTACCAGAATTACCCTGGGAGGCTCGGAGCTCCGCGACAGCAATAAGGCCGTTCGCAGGCTACGCAGCGATTCTGAAAAAGGCGTGTTCGATGTATCCAGAGCACTCGGGTGCTGGGCTCCATTTCCATTTAGCAGCAGTGAAAGCGGCCGACCGATTCGCCAGTGATCGCCCGATGGGGGCAAAGCGACCAGAGGGTTGGATACGGGCAAAGTTGCTGCCGGGATAACGGCCATGAGGGGCGTGTTCAGACTGCGCTCGATGATGTCCATACTCTGGACGCGATCGTCGATGGTATCCCAGAAGAGCGCGCCCGCAGCGCCGAGGATTGCACCACCGAGCAGTGATACAGCGAGAAAGAGGGGAATGTTGGGCCGTACCGGCTTGGAAGGAACCAGTCCCGGATCGACGACGGTCACATTGGAGGAATGCAGGCCTTCGATGACGCCGGCTTCCTTCAGATGCTGATAAAGAGTCTCGTACAGGTCTCGACTTTCCGTCGCCTCCTGCTTGACGATGGAGTACTCGATTGCCTTGTTGTTCATCTTATCCGCTGCGGCCCGCTGCCCCTGATAATCGGCCTGCATATTGGCTTCGGTAATCTGCGCAGCGCGGTAGTCGTTCTCGGCGCGTGCGCGGATACGCTTGATTTCCTGGCCAATCGCGGCGCTGATCATCGCAACGGACGCCCGCTCGTCGTCAAGTTTAGGATTCGCTGAACCATACTTCGATGTATCAGCAGCTAGCTGTGTCCGCGCGGTGGCCTCTTGTGCACGGAGATTCTGCAAGAGGCTGAAGGAATTATTGACGCCCTGCGAAGCACCAGAGAGGGAAACCCCCGCCAAGCCTGAAATGGATTCGGGATCGCCGGTCTTTACCATCTGGTAAATGCCGCCTTTGAGGATGCGGTTGGAGGTGGCCTGCGACAGTGCCTGCGTGGCCTGCTGGAGGCGATCGAGGGTTGCGCTGTAAGCCATTTCTTTGCCGGACGCGTCGGTTGCTCCCAGGCTATAAACGCCCGCCCCCGTCTGTAACTCGACCACTCTTGCCTGCAGGTTTTCGGCCTGTTTTTTCAGATCGTCCAGTTGCCCTCCAAGCCATTGCGACGACTGTTTCAAAGCATTGTTGCGAGTCTGATAGGTAAAATCGACGATACCCTGCATGAGCAGGTTGACCACACGGGCGGCCGTCTGCGGATCCGAACTCAGATACCTGATTTCAATTAAGCGAGTGCCTCCGACCGGCTGTATCTTGAGGCGGTCTTCAAATATCTGGAGTACCTGCGTGCGGCGAACGGGTGAGTCTTCTAGACTCGCATTCACCGGATCCGCTGGAGCTCGCGGTGAAATCAGTCCGAGTGCCCATGCGATGGGGTTGAACTTTGGCTGGAAATCTTTCGTATTCTGAAGCTCGAGACTTTCAACGATTTTAAGGGCGAGCGTACTGGACCGAAGAATGTTTGCCTGCGTCTGCAGAGTAATGTTGTCCTGAAGGGCGTCGGCAGAATCATCTTCATTGCTCTTCATCCCACTTAGACCCAACGCCGCAGGGCTTTGTTTGAGCACCTGAATTTCGCCGGTCGCCTCATATCTTCGAGTCATGAAGATACATGCGCCTACACCCAACAGGAAGCAGATCAGGGTAGTTAGCAAGATCGTCGCCCGCCGACGCTTGAGGATGAGAAGCAATCCTGAAATTGTCAGTTCTTGTGAGGCAGATATCTGATTGAGCTTTGACATACCCTAACCAACCTCCAACCGAGTAAATCTGCATTTGCTACTACGAGCATCCACAGCAATGGCGAAACCCCGATTTGCAAGACAACCACATTCAGCCAGCACGATCTCCGTCAGCTTTGACGACCCGCCGTGAGCGATGCTAAGCCTTATTGTCCAAGGTATGAGAGGGACGTGCTAGAGCAGAAAAGCCCCTGACGCGATAGCAGATTTCTGCCTGCTCATCGAGGCGATTCATCTTTTTAGCATCCGCGTTTTAAGTAACAGCGGACTAAATTCGTGTTATATAGGTTGGGAATGACTTCATCAACCCCTGCTATATCGAGCCTCAGAGCTACCCGTGAAAAGGGGCGGTGGGAGTTCCTTGATGCTACTCGCGGCATCGCCGCATTTGTTGTCATCTGCCAACACGGGCTTGAACGCTTCTACTCATTCGGCCTTCCCTGGACGGTCAAACATTTCAATTTCGGCCTGGCCGGTGTCTTCGCATTCTTTCTTGTCAGCGGATTCATAATCCCCACGAGTATCGAACGTTATAACAGCATTAGTCGGTTTTGGATGGGTAGATTATTTCGTCTTTTCCCGCTATATCTGGCGAGCCTGATAGTAATATTGGTGCTCGGCTATTCTCGCGTAGTAATCCTACCTCCAGCCTTCTACTTGCACCCCGTCCGATCAGTCCTGACTAACCTGACGATGATGCAGGAATTTCTCGGCTCTCCAAGCGCTATTGGTGTCTATTGGACATTGGCGTATGAAATGTTGTTTTACATTCTGTGTTCGATTCTTTTTGTCGCAGGGATATTAAAAAAATCGACGCTCTGGGCTTGGATCGCAACGGGAGTGTTTCTTTTTTCTAATCTTTGCTGCGCGTTGCTTTTTCACAGAGCTCTATCGGCCGCCAAAGCGGCATTTATTGTTACTGCATTCATTGGAACTTTGTTTTTTCGCAATTTCAGCGGAAAAGTAACTTCTCGAACTCTATACTCGCTCACACCTTTTGTACTTCTCGCGTTCGGAGTTTCTTTCTGGTTACGCTTCTCAATCTATCCGCAAGCATCCGATCCGAACCAGTTTACGTTTCAATCAGAGATTCTGGCTTTTATCCTGGGTTATTCGTTGTTTTGCGTCGCATTCGTTCTGCGCGACCACGAAGTTCCCAAACCGCTCATTTGGCTCGGGAGGATCAGTTATTCAGTGTATTTGGTTCACACTTTGGTCCTTCCAGCGGTCGGACATTACCTTTCTGGAACTGTTGGCATCATCACATTTTTCGCGGCCACGTTGTGCGTGTCCGAAGTGACTTATCGTTTCATCGAGGCCCCTTTCGTGTCTTTCCAGCACAAAATACTTCAACAGCAACCAACAACTGCGAAAGGAGCCAAGGCCGCTCCGTTAGTACCGAATTGACAGCATTGCAAGCCTCGCACTTTGGCAGCGGGCGTCCTGTCCCGTTTGTTTAATCTCAATGCTGTGCAGCTTTGATTCAGCAATGGCATGTTTTTCTCGGTTCTGCTGCTTTTCGAGATCGATAACGAATACATCTTGTATATAGACATGACTCGATTCCAAACAGAATCAGTATGAGTAGTTTATGACGGATGAAGCGCAAACTGTGACCGAAGGATTTTTCTTATATTCGTTAAGTCCCATTAGGGGACGGCGATTTTCGTGAGACGTGTATGCAGACGGCGGGCTTGCCGAGAATGACACGGAAGCGGCAGACGAGAGGGTTGAAGTTGATGGCGGGTTCTGCCGATAGCAATATTGCGGACTGTCTCGCTCAAGGTGACATGGGGGCTCCGGCAAGGGGAAGAATGATCTCGATTAGAAAGTACCTGGATGGCACAGGAACTGCCGAACCGGCCGCGAACGCGAGAATTCCACTGATAAAAAAGGGGGCACTGAATCTGCTACCGACGATGGTCAAGGCCTATGGAGGTGCACTTTCCGCGATGGGCCAATCAAGCCAGGATGCCTGTCCCGCGCTAGGCACCGAACTGGAAAAGAGCCTTGCGGAAGCGATGAGCGGACTGGTCGCTGAGGTTACGGAACAATCGATTGTGGTCACAAACCTTAGCGTGCGCGAACATCTCGCAAACTGGGGTCGGATGACGGCCAAGCACTATCAGGAGAAGGCGGACGAAGTAAAGGCGATCCTGATGGCCATGGCGGAGACGGTGGAATCGGTGGGACAGCGCGATCAACGTTGCACGGTGCAGATCAACGAGGTGACAGCGCGATTGAAGACCATTGCCAGCCTTGAGGACTTGGACGTCATCCGGGCCTCGATCTCGAAGAGTGCGACGGACCTGAAGGAATCGTTCGACCGCATATCGGCGGAGGGAAAGGCCGTTCTCGAAAAGCTGGAGGCGCAGGTTACGACCTATCAGGTCAAGCTGGAGGCGGCGGAGCAGATGGCGTCGCGCGACTCGCTCACAGGGTTGCGCAACCGTTTGTGGGTGGAGGGAGAGATCGAGCGCAAGATTGTCTCGGGAGCGCCGTTCTGTGGGGCGATTCTGGACATGGACGACTTCAAAAGCGTGAATGATGCGCATGGGCATTTGGCCGGAGACGATTTGCTGCGGCAGTTTGCGACGGAGCTGCGCTCGGCGAGCCGATCGACGGATGTCATCGGGCGCTGGGGTGGGGACGAATTCATTCTTCTGCTGGAGTGCGAGATGAGCTCGGCGGAAGCGCAGATCGAGCGTTTGGCCAAGTGGGTCTGCGGCAGTTACAAGATCGAGAGCACCGGGGCAGTGAAGGAAATCGCGGTCAACGCGTCAATTGGGCTGGCGGAGCATCGGGCTGGGGAGACGATGAAAGAGCTCCTCGATCGTGCCGATGCGGCGATGTATGAGCGTAAGGCTGCGGCCCATGCGAGCGTCAAGGGACGCTGAAGTACCGTAGCTTAGGGCCATCAGCTATCAGCTTTCAGTCCATCTCGAACATGGCGAGGACGAGCTGAAAGCTGACGGCTGAGGGCTGATTTGTGTTCGTCGTCACGTCTCTTCCCCAAACACCCAAAACGGGACAAGTGAATTCCAACCCTCACATCTGGGAATAGCCCAATTGTCATTCTTGATTCCGATCTTGAGTTGTTCCTCATTTCGCGGGAAGGTAAAGAGGAGCCGCGGATTAGCACAATCCAAGCCGATTGGCTCGAACATGTACCGGGATGATACAGAACGCCCTGGTGGATGAGGAAAGGTTGCCATGAGGTTATTGATCGCCGACGACGACAAGGCGCTGGGATTGTTTTTGAGCCGTGGATTAGAGGCCGATGGCCACCGCGTGCACGTGGTCACCGATGGCGGCGCGGCGGTGGAAGCGTTTCGCCAGGAGTTGCCGGATCTGACTATTCTCGATCTCAACATGCCGGTGAAGGACGGAGAACAGGTGCTTGAAGAGATACGCCTGCTCGATGCCGATCTGCCGGTGCTGGTGCTGACGGCGCGGCAAGAGGTGGAGACGCGGGTGCGATGCCTGGATCGGGGAGCGGACGACTTGATGATCAAGCCGTTCAGTTTGCATGAGCTGCGGGCGCGGTGCAGGGCGTTGCTGCGGCGCAAGAGAGAAGCGCGGCTGATGGTGCGGGCCGGAGATCTCGAACTGGACCGGATGGATCATACGGCGCGTCGGGGCGGCGAGTTGATTACGCTCACCAATAAAGAATTTTCGCTGCTCGAACACCTGATGATCAATCGCGGGCAATGCGTATCGCGTGTGGAGTTGCTGGACTCGGTGTGGAAGATGGAACCGGCGCAGACCACCAACATTGTCGATGTCTATATCAACTATCTGCGGCGCAAGTTGAAGGATCCGCCGCCCGGGCACCTCATCCGCACCGTCCGCGGGCAGGGCTATGTGGTTCCCGCCGAGCATGAATTGGCGCTTCCGACATTGCCTACGGTGCTGTCGGCGCCCTTGGCCGCGAGCGTGATTGGCCCGGCCGCGGACACACGGCATCCTCTGGCGCAAGCCTGAACTTAGATAAATAAAGGAGATACACTATGCAGCCTTATTCCTTAGCAGCATTTTCCGCAGCTCCAGTGGCGCGGGTTCGTCCGCGGTCGGCGTTATTGGCCAGCTCCGATTGCAATTTTCGCCAACGGCTTAACCAGACACTTACCGGACTGCGCTGGCAGGTGCGGGAAGTGGCAACCGGCGCCGAGGCGTGGGCCGAGGCTCATTCGTCGATGCCGGAAGCCGTGATTGTCGATTCCTGGCTGCCGGATCTGGACCTGACGGAGTTCCTGCGCGAGTTTCGTGCCTCTTTTCCCCTGGTGGATGTTTTGACCGCAGTAAGCGTGCAGAGTGAAGCAGGGCCGCGGAGCCCGCACCGCCAGGAGTTGCTCTATGCCATGCGCAACAGCCAGGAGACCGACACGGTGGCTTGGAATTCCGCACCTTCTTTGACTGGCTCCGAGATGGCTTCGATTACCGATCTACCCAAGCCTCCCCTGGCGGCGCGGTCTTTGCCGGATGCGATCGCTTCGCTGGCCGCCGTGCCGACTTATTCCAATCCCGACGATAATGCCTCTCCGGCGATTCGATTGGTGGAAAACTCGACGAGGAGCCCGCTGATATCAGAGCGCCTCCCGGAGTTGATCGGCAACCACGCTTCGATGCTTGAGGTAAGCCGGCGTATTCGCCTCGTTGCGGCGCGCATGACGCCCGTCTTGATCGAAGGGCCGACCGGATCGGGAAAGGAACTGGTTGCCGAAGCCCTGCACCGGCTTTCGAACCGCAGCCGCAAGCCGTTTGTGGCGATCAACTGCGCGGCCATCCCGGGAGATTTGCTCGAAGCAGAGTTGTTCGGCCATACCCGGGGAGCGTTTACGGGTGCGGTCCACGGGCGGACGGGGCGGATTGAGTCGGCCGATGGCGGAACCCTGTTTCTCGATGAGATCGGAGAGATGCCGCTGGGACTGCAATCGAAGCTATTGCGTTTTGTCGAGAGCGGCGAGCTGCAGCGGGTGGGCGACAACGAAACCGTCAAGGTGGATGTGCGTATTGTGGCGGCGACCCACCGGCCGCTTTCGAAACACGCGCAGGAGGGAACGTTTCGCGCCGATCTTTACTACCGGCTGGCGGTGTTTCTTATTCGTACTCCGTCGCTGATCGAACACGCCCAGGATCTGCCCCTGCTGGTGGAGCACTTTTTGCGCAAGATGGGGCGCGATGAGCCGGTCAAGAGTGTGGATGGCGGAACCATGGCCAAGCTGGCTGCGCATAACTGGCCGGGCAATGTCCGCGAGCTCGAGCATGTGCTCGAACGGGCGGCTATTCTGGCCGGAGAATCGACGCGGATCACCAGTGAGGAGATCGATTTCGGGCTGTCGGTCAACTGAGTCCGGCAGGTCATGATCGAAACGGGCACGAGTGCGATAGCAAAGCGGAGCGGAGGAGTCACAAACATGCAGATTGAGACCAGGTTGAGCGACCAGGTGGCACGTTATCTCGATCTCGCCGCCAGCCAAACCAAGCTCACGGCAGAGAACATGGCAAACGTTGACACGCCTGGTTACCGTTCGGTGGGCCTCGATTTTGAGGCGGAAATGCGGGAGGCCATCAGCGGATCGGATTTTGGCCGTCCCGCCAAGGCCGCGCAGGTGCGCTTTGAGGACGGGCTCGTCTCGCGACCCGACGGAAACAATGTCTCGATGGATCGCGAAGGGCTGAACCTGGCCGAGGAGCAGTTGAAGTTCAAGACCGGCGTGGCGCTTCTTCGCCAGCAATATCAGACGGTGATGGATGCCATCCACGCCGACAAGTAGTCCGGACGTGACAACGGCGAGACCGGCCAGGAAAACAGACCAGGAAAGATTCACGGATACCGGAAACAGGAAAATGGTGGGGAAGAAGCATGAATCTCTTCGGATTGATGGAAACCTCGGGCAGTGCCATGCAGGCGGAACGGATGAGGGCCGAAGTGGTGGCCGCCAACATGGCCAACGCGGAGACGACGCGAACCGCGACCGGGGGGCCTTATCATCGCCAGCACGTGATTTTTGCAGCCAATCAGAACGATCCCGCATTCTTGAAGTCAATGACCGGTGCTATAGGGACCGGCGTGAGCAGCGATGGCGGGAACGCGATGATAGCCCCTACCCTGGCCATGCCGCCCCTGTTGCCGTTCGCGCCGCCCAGTCCGGCCGAGCCTCCGGGCGGAGTGCGTATCGCGCAGGTCGTCGAGGATCCGGGTGCCCCGCTGCGGCGCTTCGATCCCGGTCATCCGGATGCCGGGCCGGACGGATATGTCCAATATCCGGACATTAATCCCCTCACAGAGATGGTGGATCTCATGGGGGCGACGCGTGCATACGGACTCAACAGTTCAGCGGTGCAGGCCGAGAAGGGCATGATTACGTCGGCCCTCGACATTGCCAAGGGATAGGCGTCTCAGGCAAACGACGGCTGGGCAGATTTCGATGGAGCGCAAACGATTCAATTAGGGGAGGAAAGATGATCGCTTCGATGAGCGCAGTTACAGGTGCGGCTTCGACCGTCACCAGCCTTTCGAATGGGCTGGGGGGAGTGAACGGCAGTGGCATGGCGCTGGCACCGATGGCTGGAGAGAGCACGGCACCGACCCCTTTTGGCGACCTGCTGACGAGCGCGGTGGGCGAGGTGAACCAGCTGCAGGATCAGGCCAAGACGGTGGTGACCGGGCTGATCAATGGTTCGGGCGTGGACGTGCACGAGGCCATGATCTCAACCCAGAAGGCGAGCATGGCGTTTGAATTGTCGCTGGCAGTCAGGAACAAAGCGGTACAGGCCTATCAACAAGTCATGAGCATGCAGTTCTGAGACGGTCGGAAGTTTCTTAGTCGTTCGGCTAAAACGCAGTAAACAAGCAGGGAAAGATGGCTACAAGCATGCCCGTGGGCACACAGTTGGAGAAGGCCGCAGCGCAGATGCCCGGCAAAGTCTCCGTGACCGGAGCCGCGACGGCCATGTGGACGCGGCTGCGGGTCCGCTGGGCATCGATGCTGCCGCCGCAACGCACCGCGGTGGCGATTGCGGGATTGCTGCTGGGAATCCTGGCCGTTGGCTTGATGTGGTTTTCGCTGCGCACGGACTGGCGGATTCTGTATGCGGGCCTCGATGCAGAAGACGCGCGGCAGATGGGCATGGTGCTGACTACGGCCCAGATTCCCTTCGATGTCGATCCCAACGGGGGCATACGCGTGCCGGCCGGGCAACTGGACAAGGCCCGTCTGGCGACCGCGGCCAAGGGCGGAATCAAGAGCGGACGCATGGGGTTTGAGATCTTCGATAAACCGAACTGGGTGGGTTCGGAGTTCGATGAGCAGGTTAATTATCAGAGGGCTCTCGAAGGCGAGCTCGAACATACGGTCGGATCGCTGGCGGACGTCGAGTCGGCGCGGGTGCACCTGGTGATGCCGCACGATTCTCTGTTTCGCGAACAGGAGCGGCCCGCCAAGGCGTCGGTGGTGCTGAAACTGCGCCATCGTTCGCTCGGGGATGGAGAGCCGGACGCGATTCGCAACCTGGTGGCGTCGGCAGTCGATGGACTGACCCCGGACCGGGTGGTGCTGGTCGATGCGGCGGGACACTTGCCGCTGGGACCGAAGACCGCCGAAGCGCTGCAGTTGACGGCCGAACAGGCGCTTGAAGAGAAACTGATCTCGACGTTGGAACCGGTGACCGGACCGGGGAATGTGCGCGCGTCGGTGACCTTGGACTACGATGGCGCGGCCACCGAGCAGACCGAGGAGACCTACGATCCCGACCAGACGGTTACGCTCACCATGCAGCGCACCGAGCAAAGTTCGGGACCGCAGCCGCTGCCTGCCGGCATTCCTGGAACGGCATCGAACGCTCCCAATTCGCAGGCGCTGCCGGTGTATCCGCAACTGAATTCGCCACCGCAGACGGCCAAATCGGAATCGGGAACCTATGGGGCTTCAAAGACGGTGCGCCACACGGTTGAGAATCCTGGCCGGGTGAGACGTTTGACCGCTGCGATCGTGGTGAACGACCGCCTGATGCAAGCTCCCGCCAAGGGCCGGGCGGCGGTGTGGCAACCGCGCTCAGCCGATGAGTTGCGTAACCTGACGACGCTGGCCCAGGCAGCAATCGGATTCAACACGGGACGGGGCGACATGTTGACGGTAGAAGACCTGACGTTTGACGAGAACCGGACGCTGACTTCGGTTTCTCTTTTGAGCAAGATCCTGGATGCGGCCGACCATTCTCCGGTGCTGGTGAAATGCGCTGCACTGCTGATCGGGATACTCCTGGTATTGATGTTCGGCGTTCGTCCGGCGCTACGAAAACCCAAGCCCGTTCTTGTCAAGCCGCCTGAGCCGCTTAAGGCGCTGCCGGCAGAGGCTGGAGGCGGTGATCCGGCGGCTCCAGGTGCTCCAGGAGAACGACTGACTCCGGGCAGCCACCCGAGCACCCAGATTCCGCCGATTCCTCAGATTCCCACAGCGGAACAGACCAAGCAGCAGGAGATTCTCGAACAGGTATCAGACCATTTGAAGCGCGAGCCGGCGCAGAGCTCGCGGTTGTTGCAGAGCTGGATTCACTCCGACTAATA
>Ga0302140_10000959_pt1 | contig 37780 bp, 37 predicted proteins | sample I_Bog_E1_1_FD_202095 | JGI IMG/M metagenome (GOLD analysis project Ga0302140, IMG submission 202095) | Peat permafrost microbial communities from Stordalen Mire near Abisko, Sweden - I_Bog_E1_1 | ecosystem: Environmental > Terrestrial > Soil > Wetlands > Peat | place: Sweden: Abisko, Stordalen... | reverse complement strand
TCACTTTATCCTGATAACCTCCAGTTGGTGACCCAAACCGAGGTGAGCGGTCAATGGGATGACCGCCGGTTAAGCCTCAATTGGCGGACGGACCTAGGGACAGTGGGCACCTCCGTGCTGGAGCGTTCGCAGGCCGATCAGCCTTCTGAGTTGAACGCGCAGAGCATGAAGTGGGAAGAGTTCAAGGCGTATGTAGCGCAGCTTGTCGAAAAGCGACACTTGTTCCGAGGCCAGAGCCAAGCTTGGCGGCTAAGAACAACGTTCCACCGAAGAGGTCGAGCGAATCTGCTGAGATTCGTTAGGGATGACATCCAGGTTCTGCACCGCCGGCTCAGCGCACGGACTAAGCACGTGTTTAACCTGGCGAACGCAGATGAGAACGGAGCATTCTTTAACCTTGTGCAACACCATGGCTACCCAACGCCTCTGCTTGACTGGACGTATTCTCCGTACGTTGCGGCGTTCTTTGCGTATCGGAATCCTCCGAAACTTGAAGCAACCGTGCCTAACGCGCCAAGCAAGGTCCGAATATTCTTATTGGATGAACTGTGGAGAACTGACATCAGTCAAATCATGACGCTCGATAGAGATTTCCCGCATTTTTCTGTGTCTGAGTTCATCGCAATTGAAAATGAACGTGTGATTCCCCAGCAATCTGTCTCGACGGTTACAAATGTAGACGATATCGAGACATATATCAGGTCCAGGGAGAAAGAATTTGGGAAGTCTTATCTGTCGGCGATCGACCTGCCAGTCAGCGCACGGGCCCACGTCTTGCGCGAATTGGCGTACATGGGCGTAACCGCCGGATCATTGTTTCCTGGATTGGACGGTGCATGTGAGGAGCTAAGGGAACGCAATTTCTAGCGCCAGTTCGAAGCCAGCCTTGTTGCCTTCACTTAGTTCCTGCCCCCCTGACACTACCTGAGGGGTAATCGCCTGATGCGAATTCTTTCGCGATCGGCCGAAACTGCCGCACCTTCGGAAAGGGCGGTCTCGCATTGCAGGTATACCGACCTGATCAGATCGGCTTGACCCGTCGCACTCAAGCCTTCAACACGCAGGAACACCGCTGAGGGCCGTCGTGCCAGGGCTGAGGCGAGGTGCGCGGAAGTCGTGATCCAGAGTCACGCATATTCGGCATCGTTCCCTGCGACCTCCAGAATCTCCTGGACCTCGGCCCGCGACATTTCGATTTCGGAGACGTAGATTACATCCAACCCGCATTAGCGCAGAATCGCCGCTGCAAGAGGAGCCAGACCTCGGTGGGAGTCGGGACGGCCCGGAAGGCTACTGATGGGAATGAAAGTGGCCGGAGCGTGGTGGGGCGGACTTCAGTCTGCAGACCGGCTTCAGCCGGTCTCTCCGGAAAGTGATGCGGGGCTGAAGCCCCGCGCAGAATGAATTCTGCCCCACCACTCAGGCCGTGACATTCGCGTGAGCAAAACTCGCCTCATGCCTCTTGATCGATGTCGAGTCTCTCGTCATCGACCGTGGCGGCCGCATAGCGCAGCGCCTGCTGGAAATCCTCGGGTTCGAGATAAGGGTACTCGGCCAGGCTCGCGGCGCGGTCGGGATAAGTCGCAAGGAGTTCGAGAACGCGGCGGACGGTAATCCGCATCCCGCGGATGCACGGCTTGCCGCCGCATTTCCCCGGTTCGATCGTAATCCGATCAAACAGATCTACCGTAGCCACGCGTCCAGTTTAAACGAAGTATGAACCTCGGGTTGATCCTCGTGGCTGTGACATTACCGAAGATTGCCATCTCCTGAGGATGAGAGAATTCCCTCACGTACGGGATGAGTTCGCGATACGCGTCGTTCGGAATATGTGAATCCCAATGGTCGCTTTGGCGGCGAGCACGAAAGCGAGGGACAGGCCAACCGCGGCGGGAGCCGTTCTCCAGACGGGCTCCTTTCCACAAAGAGCCCATTGGAGAGGGAGTGACCCGGGCCCTCTGGCGCGCGAACGCGGGCACGAGTTTGCGAATGACTCTCGCGTCAGCGGCGGTGTCGAGACTTGCATTGGCTGAGACGAAGCACCCAGTCGGGAGCATCAAGGTGCGCGGCCCCGTGGAGTCTTGACGACAGCACATCCAGTCGGTTTGGGGAAAACAGAATCAAAAGCGCGCTTTCGATTCGGTTCAGCAAATTACTGATTTTAAAAGGCGAGAGTTGCAAAAATCAAAAGCGCGTTCTTGTTTTGCCAGCCTCGGCGGTACCAGATGCAACCGTGTGCAGGGCTGGACCCCGGGTTGGCGAAAAGGCCCGTTCAGATCGCGGCGCCGCAGCTACAGAGCTTCGACGATCAGGCACTTCAGGTACAGAGTCTCCGGCACGGTGAGCAGGACCGGATGGTCCTGGGCCTGCGAGCGGCGCTCGAGAATGCGCAGCGTTTTGCCCGCTTCGAGCGCAGCCTCGGCGAGAGTCTCGAGCAGCGCCGCTTCACTGATGTGATAGCTGCACGAGCAGGTGACGAGCACGCCGCCCGTGTCGAGCAGCTTCAGGGCTTTCAGATTGATCTCGCGATAGGCCCGCAGCGCACCCTCGACGGCGGCTTTCGATTTAGCGAATGCGGGAGGATCGAGCACGACGGTCTGGAACTTGCGGCGCGCCTGCACACAGCCCGAAAGGTAGTCGAAGACGTCGGCTTCGCGGAAGCTGATGTTCTCGATGTGGTTTTCCGCCGCGTTGGCGCGCGCGGCTTCGAGCGCCGCCGGAGCCGACTCGACGGCTTCCACCAGGTCGCATTTGGACGCAAGATGCAGCGCGAAGCCACCCGTCGAGGTGAAGCAGTCGAGCGCGCGGCCGTGCGCCCAGCGAGCGGCGGCGACGTAGTTTTCCCGCTGGTCCAGATAGACGCCCGTCTTCTGTCCGTGCAGGACATCGGCGAGCAGCGTGAGGCCGTTCATGTGAACGGGCACGCGGCCCGGCTCTGCGCCGAGCAACATCTCCGGCGTTTCCGGGAGCTTCTCATGTTTGCGCGAGGGCACGTCGTTGCGCGCCACGATGGTCGCCGGGTGGAGCAATTCCTCCAGACAGGAGACGATCTCGCCACGAGCCCGTTCCATGCCTTGCGTCAGAAACTGCGCGGCGATGGAATTGCCGTAGACGTCCACGATCAACCCGGGCAGCAGGTCGCCCTCGGCGTGGACCAGCCGGTAAGCATCCGAGTTTTCCACGACGCGCTTGCGATGGTCCACGGCCTGCTTCAACCGGCGCAGGTAGAACGCCCGGTCGGGAAGTTCGGCGTGGCGGGAGAGCAGGCGCAGCGGGATCTTCGATGAGTCGCTGTAGTGCGCGACGCCGACGTTGCGTCCGCGCTGGGTGACCACGCGCACGCTGTCTCCGCCCTGCGCGCCGCCGCGTCCGGCAATGTCAGCCTCGTAGATCCAGAGGTGGCCCGCCTCGATGCGCTCCTCGCCGCGCCGGCTGACAAGGACGGCGGGCAGATTCAGTTTTTCGTTCAATTTATTTCCGGCGCAGGCTCTCCAGCCGCGCGATCCTTTCTTCGGTCGATGGGTGCGTCGAAAACAGACGCGACATCGAAGCGCCGCTGAAGGGCTTGATGATGTACATGTGCGACATCGACGGTGAAACGTCCATTGGGATTTGCCGGGAACCGGCTTCCAGCTTTCGCAGCGCGGAGATCAGTTTGCCGGGATCGCCCGTGTATTGCGCGGAAGCCGCATCGGCGCTGAATTCCCGCGTGCGCGATATGGCCATCTGGATGAGGCCGGCCGCAATGGGCGCGAGCAGCATCATCGCAATCGCCGCAATGGGGTTGCCCCGATCGTCGTCATCGTCGCGGCTTCCTCCAAAGAAGAACGCCATTTGGGCCGCCCAGGTGATGGCCGATGCAATGGTTGCGGCGACGGAACTTGTGAGAATGTCGCGATTCTTGACGTGTCCCAATTCGTGAGCCAGGACGCCTTCGATCTCGGCATCATTCATGGACTGAAGGAGCCCGCGCGTCACTGCGACGGAGGCGTGCGACGGGTTTCGCCCGGTGGCGAACGCATTGGGTTCGTCCTGGTCGATCACCCACAGTCTGGGCATCGGTAGGCCCATCCGGTCGCACAGCATTTTCACAATGGGGGAAAGGCGCCAGAAGATCTGGGGATTCTCCGTTTCGCTCACGCGGATCGCGCCGCTGGATGTGAGCGCGATCTTCTCGGAAAAGAAATAGCTGAAGAAGTTCATCCCGACCGCGATAAAAAGCGCGATCGTCATCCCTCGCTGGCCCGCCACGACCCTTCCGCCTAAAATCAGCAGACCGCTCATAAGTCCTAGCAACAGTGCGGTCTTTACGCCATTCATGATGCCGATTCGCTCCTTCCCTTCTATTCTCTCCGATGCGGAGGGGACCGCACAGGCTACTCTTGAGTAGGCGAATGCAACAACTGTTTCGAAGCGACAGCGTGACTCTGACCGAAGGCTCGGTCCTGGAACGCGCGTCGCGTCAGGCCCCGGCGCTGCTCGATCCGTCCATCGGATACGCCGGAATGCTGGACTCCCAGCAGGGCCGGCAGATGCTGATTTCGATCTGGAAAGAATACGCTGCGGCCGCCCTGCCGTTTCCGATTGTGATTCATACGCCCACCTGGCGCTGTGGACGTGACCGCATGGCGAAGGCGCGCAGGCCGAAAAGCCAGCCCGAAGAAAACGCGGTGAACCTGCTCCGGGACGCCGTACCCGAAGCGATCATTGCCGGCTTGCTCGGGCCGAAGGGCGACTGCTATGTGCCGTCGGAAGCGCCTGCACGGGAAGCGGCCCGGAAATACCATGCCTGGCAGGTGGAGCGTCTGGTCGATGCCGATTGCGATTTCCTGCTGGCCGCAACGCTGCCCGCGTTGGGGGAGGCGCTGGGCATCGCCGACGCCTTTGCCGAAACGAACCTCCCCTATGTCCTGAGCTTCGCTCTGCGTCCCGACGGTTGTCTGCTCGACGGGACTCCGATAGTGGAAGCGGTCGCGGAGATCGACGCGCGCGAGCGTCCGCCCGCCGGATACTGGATCAACTGCACGCACCCGGAAGTTTTCGCCACCGGCATGAAAGAAGCGCACGACTCAAACGCGGCTGTCGCCGCGCGTGTGATTGGCTTCCAAGCCAACACATCGCCGCGCGATCCGTTGGAGTTCGACGCGTTGACGAGCCTGGAGACGATGCGGCCGGAAGATTTTGCCAGCTCGCTGGCGATTCTCCGATCCGAATTTGGACTGACCGTCCTGGGCGGTTGTTGCGGCACGCGCGCGGTTCACATCCATGCGCTGGCCATGGCCGTGGCTGAATAGGGCATTTCGGAAACCCACTCAAGTAGCGGCAAGGCGGAGCCGGAACAGCCACTCGACGAGCATGGCCGGCAGCAGCATCTGCCGCGAGGTTTCACCCTGCCACATCGTCAGACGCACCTCTTGACCGCCTGCCTTTGGGTTCTGCACGGGTAAGGCGGTGAGAATCGGCTGTGCGCCGAGGCCCCGCGCGGCCACAACGATTTCTGACACCAGGCAGGCATTGCACCTCGTTTTCGTCCTTATCGTGCGTGGAGCAGAGCAGGCCGGCAACAAAAGTCCTCACAGCGGCGATGCGCTGGCACAGGGGTTCGTGCATCTTTAGCGACAGAGCGCGGCGCGGCAAGGGCTGGCCGACCTGCTTACTTGGATGGGGTCAAAGCCTCTTTGGGGGATGATGGAGCGGAGCCTGGGGCCTCTGAACTCTTCTGGGTCAAGGCGCGTTCGATCACACTCGCCATCCCGATCCCCCCATTTTGGCTCAGGACGCGTGCCATACTTTCTTGCGCATACTGCATGACGGAATCGTTGGCTCCGCTGTCCTCTTCGCCGAGGGCACCTTGTTTCATAGACTTCAGCAACTGCGAGATCAGCAGCGATTCAAACTCCTGCGCAACCCGATGAATGCTCTTGGGATCCGTCGTCGTGCATCCGGAGGATCTGGGTCCATTCGCCTCCATGAGTATCTGGCACGACTGATCAGGACTGACTTGCATGTTCAAATAACCTCGATTTCGGCCTCGAGTGCGCCGGCGCTTCTCAGATTCTGCAGGACGGCAATAATGTCGCGTGGCGTCGAACCCACAGCCATCAACGCCCTCACCAGATCGTCCACAGTGGCGCCATTTTTCAAGGTAAGGTTCTTCGCCGAGTCCTCCTTTGCCGCCACCTTCACCTTGGGAACGACAACCGTCTCTCCCTTAGAAAGCGGGTTGGGCTGCGAGGCTTCGTAAGTGGTCTCGATCCGAACCGTCAGGTTCCCCTGTAAGATCGAGACCGGGTGGATCACTACCTCGCGGCCGAGCACAATTGTGCCAGTCCGTTCGTTGACCACAACACGGCCCTGACGATCCGCCTCCAGCGTCAACGCCTCTGTTTCCGCAATGAATTCCACCTCGCGGTTCTTCCAATCCTCGGGCAGTTTCACAACCACCACGCCTGAGCTTTCGCAGTTGGCAACCGGGGCCAGGAAGCGCTTGTTTATTGCAGCGGCCATGCGGGCTGCGGTGGTGAAGTCACTCTGCTTTAGCTGCCATCGAAGCTTCTCGGCCGGCATAACCGAAGGAGCTGGTTGCTCGACAATCGCGCCGCCGGGAATGCGTCCCGCTGTCGGATGGTTCACCGTGGTTCCATTCCCACCGTGACCAGCCATGAATCCGCCTGTGACAACTGGCCCCTGCGCTACTGCGTACACGACGGCGTTGCCACCCTTGAGCGGCGTCATTATTAACAGTCCGCCCTGCAGATTTGTCGAATCGCCAACTGCCGCGACGTGAACGTCCAGCTTTACCCCAGGTTGTGCGAAGGGTGGCAGATTCGCCGTCACCATGACCGAGGCCACATTGCGTACCTGGATGGCGGTGGCTGCGACTTGCACGCCCATCCGCTCAAGAAGATTTGCCAGTGTCTGAGCTGGGAAAACAGGCTGGCGCTTGTCCCCCGTCCCGTTAAGCCCGACGACCACGCCATAGCCGATGAGTTGGTTGTCCCGGACACCCTCCAGCGAAGCCAGTTCCTTCAGGCGGACCGGATTCCCCGCCGCAGTAAACGCCGCCAAGATATTCAGTGCGAGTAGTGCCAGTCCAATCGTAGTTTTCATGGCTAGAAAGGAAGCAGACTCATTAGCATTCTGTACAGGAAGTTCGGTCGTTTTACCGCGTCGTTCACGACTCCTCGCCCATCGATCAGCACTTCCAAATCTGCCAACCGGTCAGACGACACCTGGTTTGCCGGATTGATGTCGTTCCAGCGCACGATCCCCCGAATTGTCACCTTTTGCTTCTCCGAGTTGATTTGAACAAGCTTGCTTCCCTCAACAATGAGATTCCCGCTGGGCAGCACGGCGATAACCCGGGCGGTGAGCGTTGTCGTCAAATCGCTGGTCCGATTGGTGAGCCCCTGAGCGTCCAATTGTGTGTTGCCCGTCGCTCCCACCAGGTTCGCCAACGGTCCGGTTGCTCGCGTCACGCCCGCCAGCGCGGAGATACTGGCGGCAGCCTCGCTTTTTCGCTTCGACGAAGTTGTTCCCGACGACGACGCACTCGAGTGATCGGAGATCACCACGGTCACGAAGTCATTCAGGTTCGCAGCTCGCAAATCGCGCGAGACGTCGGACAATCTGCCTGCGGGATCGTAGGTCGAGCCCGGCGAGAGCGGCTGCTTTTGCGGATGTGCCCTCAAATCCGCCAGAATCTTATCGATTGGCGATGGAGCCGGGGGAGTTTGCTGATTAGTCTTCTGGGATTTTGCCCAGCCCTCTCCGCGAGCGAGACTGAATGCCAAAGTCACTATCAAGCAAATCTGCAATCTCATCTTGTAACTCCTGCGACGAGAGCGCTAGCCTCGCCTTTTCCTGTAAGAAGGACCCGGATACGCTTCCCACTCTCCCTGTTCTGGACGAAAACGCTCTCGCCGCGTCGGCCAGGCTTCTCCGCGATGGCTTGGATACTCACCGATGCCCCTCCAGCCGAAGCGATGACCCGAACCGCTGCGCCCTCCTCGACTACATTGGGAGCCTTCAGCACCGCGGCTTCAATGCTGTCGCCTTTGTTTAGAGCTCGCCGCATTATGGAACCTTCGAGAGATGTCGGCTGAGCTTCCGCGCCGCGTGAGCAGCCCGGCTCGGTAACCACTTCGTAATCGCTAGCACCGAGCACGTCACCCGGTTGCAGGCTGCGCGTTGCCATGAAGTGAACGGTATCCGCCTGATACCGCCCCAGAACTTTAACCCCTATCATGCGATGCGAATCGAATTCGACAGTCCCCCGCCATAAGAAACTGCAGAAACCGTCATTGACGGAGAGTAACTGAAACCCTGATGGAGTCAGCCTCAGATGTCCTTCCGGGACAAGCGATGGCTGGACAGAGGTGATGCCCGCGAGTTGCGCTTTCCCGTGGCCTTGCTGAAGCACGGCTTGAACCTCTTTCATGACGACTTCGGATTGGAGCGGATGTAGCTGTCTCTCCACACAGACACCAGCGGCTGCCAAGTTCTCGCGCGGCGATAACCCCCACTGGCGCATCTCCGCCGCTGCGATCCACCGCCTCGTTCCTGGATCCGGCGTTGAAGTCAGAATTCGGTCCATCGGCAATGTTGGCGTCCGATCAACGAAAGGTAAGAACGCGGAGACTGGAACGGCGGAGCCATCGATGGCCAAACACTCCGATGCTCCTGCCTGCGCGGTCAGCACAAGGAAGAGGACATAGGCGCCTCCGATGTTTGCTTTCAGCATCATGTTGCCCGCATGTTATTGGTCTGTTGCTGCATCTGGTCCGCCGCCGTGACGACTTTGGAGTTTGCTTCGTACGCCCTCTGGCTGACGATGAGGTTGATGAACTCCTCAACCACCGAAACGTTCGACTGTTCGAGATAGCCCTGCTGAATCGAGCCCAGGCCCTCAGTCCCCCCCGGCACCCCAACGGTGGCTGAACCTGAAGCGTCCGTTGGAACATACAGGTTGCTGCCCAGCCCATTGAGCCCAGCGGGGTTGGGGAAGTTGGCTAACTGAATCTGTCCTATCACCTGTGTGGCCGTCTGCCCTGGTAGGCTGACGCTCACGGTTCCATCCTGGGCGATTGTGACGGACTGCGCATCAGAGGGGATCGTCATTTGCGGGTCGAGCATGTCGCCTCCCGCGGTAACGATGTTGCCGTTGTTGTCAAGGTGAAACTCCCCCGACCTGGTGTATGCTGTTTCGCCCGTCGTTCGCCGGATCTGGAAAAAGCCGTTGCCCATGATCGTCATGTCCAGAGGATTGCCCGTGGACTGTGGGCTACCCTGAGAGAAAATGATTTCGTTGGATACTGGTTTGGTTCCCAGTCCCAGTTGCAGCCCGCTTGGGACATAACTCTGAGAACCCGCTGCCGCACCGGGCTGAACCATCGTTTGATAAAGCAGGTCCTGGAACTGGACCCTCCTCGCCTTGAACCCGACCGTGTTCGCGTTCGCCAGGTTGTTGGCGATATTGTCCACGTTCATTTGTTGCGCGGTCATGCCGCTGGCCGCGCTGGATAAGGCCCTTACCATAATTGCTGCTCCTTGCCTAACCGGCCACTCTGGCGACGTCTTCCACGCTGTGGCGGCTCATGTCCTCGCCGATCTGCGCCGCTTTGGTAAGCGATTCGAATTGCCTCAAAGTCTCAATCAGCCTCACTGAGGCCTCAGCCGGGCTGAGGTTCGATTGCTCTTGATATCCCTGGCGAACTTGGGCTGTAGAATCCAGTAGACCCTGGAGAGATTTTGAATCCAGTTGAAACGTGCCGCCCCCCTGTTTTTGGGACGCGGTCTCCGCCGACCAGTCGACCATCTTCAGTCGGCCAACCAACAGGCCCTGCTGCCGCACAGTGCCATCGGGATCTACGGTGACAGGCAGCGATGGATCCACCTGAATCGATTTCCCATCCGTGGTTGAGAACTCGTACCCGTTCTCTGTCAAGAGCTCCCCACCTTTTGTGATGGTGAATCTGCCGTCACGTGTGAACAGCGGTCCGTCCTCTCCATTGACCTGGAAATAGCCCTTCCCGCTCAGCGCCAAGTCTCCCGAGTTTCCGGTTAAACGCAATTCGCCTTGCGATGTGTCTGTCCAGTGGCTCTCGATAACAGGACTAAAAGGCTGAGCGACCCCGGTCCCATCGTCTTGTGCTTCCGCCGTCTCTTCTGACAGATAAAGGGAGAACTGTTCACGGTCCGCCTTAAAGCCAGGGGCGGACGTGTTGGAGAGGTTGTTGGCGAGAAGATCCAGCGACTCTAGTCGAGATCGCATTCCGGCCGCAGCGGTGATGGTGAGAGGATCCATAGACCCGTAACAGCCACTGCAATGAGCATGCCAAGTCTCGATTGCTATTAGATTGAATCACTTGGCCGTGAGTGTTCACATGCCTTCCCGTCTTGGCACATGAGACCTTCGTACGTGGTTCCATATTGGGACAATCGCCGCGCTTGTCGCCGGACACGAAGGGCAAAGGCCTTGATTCTGCGGTACATCCGGATCTGGCCAGCCAGTTGCACACCACATTGACGTGACAGTGGCAGGCGAACATCAATGCGTGACTGGAACTGCTCCCGGAGCAACCGGATCCCATCCAATTGCGTTGTCACGCGGCGTGGCCCCGGGACACTCCAGTGACACCTTCCTCAGCCTCCTCTTTCAGGACCAGATGGACTCGAGGGAGCGTGCCACGTCCGCCACCTCGACGGCCTCGGAATCAGCCGGCAGCGTTGCAGGGGCCACGCAGGAAACCTCCGCTCAGAAGCCACTCTCCCCATTGGCCGGTCCCATTTCCACTGAAACTCAAACATTGTCGAAGCGCAGGAAAGCGACCGACGACTCAGGCGCCGCCGCGCCTGCGGTCGTCGCTCAGATCATCGATTTGTCGGCCGCCGCGCGCTGGCTCCTCTCGTTGACGTGTGGCAATGGCTCGCCTGCAGCCCCTACGGCCTCTCTCGACTCGGGCGTCGATGCGGAGCTGCGGACGAAGCCGTCCGGGCAAGTGGCTGCTGCCGCCAGTCCGGCTCAGGGAGACAATGCGATTACAGATTCTGCGTTTCTCTTCGACCCGCCGGAGAATCCAACGGGTGGCGTGGACAACGCGATCAGGGGCGCAACGCTGGGAACTCTGGAGGCGGCACCCATCGCCGAACTGCGTCTCACTCCGATCGCTATTCCGGCCGCCACAAACCTGCGGACGGCCGTCCAGTCAACCCACTCGCTCACCCCGCCGTCGTCAGCCACATCTTCGACGAGGCGTCAGGAAGATTCCGCCGCCGGCCCGCAACCACAGGGTGTGAGCGGGAGGAATGCCGTCCCAGGAACGCGCGGTGGTGACCTTGACCACGAAGACGAGTCGTCGCTTGATCAGTCCGCCAGCAGTCAGCAGGCGGTCTTCGCAGCGTCCAAGAAGAAAGTAGAAACAGGCAACACACAACGAGACGAGCCCACCGCTGCCCCGGACCCTGGAGGGAGTGATCAGGGAGCGGCGACGTCACCCACCGCAACTCCGCTTGCAGAGCCCCAAAGCACACGCACGGCCACTGAAGCTCCGGCCGCAGCTTCATCTGCCTTGGAGCCGCCGCCCACGGAACCTGCCAAACCTTCCACCTCCTCGGTCGGAACTATTGAACTGCAAGTCAGAGGGGCGGACGAACAGCAGGTTGGACTTCGATTTGTGGAGCGGCAGGGGCGCGTCGAGATTCAACTGAAATCGGGTGACGTGCAAACGGCGCAAGCACTCTCTGACAACTTGGCGGGCTTGAAGACATCCTTGAACGAAAATGGGTGGAACGTGGATAGCCGGATTCAGGACCGGCTCTCTTCTGCGGGCCAAGGATTTCAGCCCGTGGCCTCCGCCGATCAATTTGGTTCACCTCAATCGCTGCGGACGGAGCAGCTTTCAATGGGCCAGATGAACCGGCAAAGCGGATCTGATTCATCCGCAGGGAAGGGGCACTCTGGTCCGCATCAGGATGGCTCGTCAAGCAGGAACGGACAGCAAGCGGAAAACGAGAATACCGGGCCGGATTCAGAGCGGCAGGGCCGACGCTCTGCCAGGGATTCCGAAGCATGGCTCGAATCCATAGAGAGCAACCTGACCCGATCCCCATCTAGACGAATCGCAACTGGAGTTACGAAATGACAATGCAAATTGCTTCCACCACACCGCCCCAAGCCGATTCGGGATCATCCTCATCAAGCAGCTCGACCAGTACAGGCACCAGTGCTCTTGGGAATGAGCAGGTATTTCTGCAACTCCTCGTAGCGCAGATACAAAACCAGGACCCATTAAATCCCATGGACAGCACAACATTCATGACCCAATTAGCTCAGTTCTCAGACTTGGAGCAGCTCATCTCCCTGAATACGACCGTCAGCAATATCGGAACGGCACTGGGCGTCACGTCAGGTGCGCAGCAGAGCACGGACTCCGGCAGCACACCGACTTGACGATTTGGTCAAACAGCGCGACTCGTGAACCCTTCGTGACAATTACTGGAGACTTGTCCTGATGTTTACTTCATTTAACACTGCTCTCTCCGCTCTCAGCGCCGATACTACCGCAATCGACGTCGTCGGTAACAACTTAGCAAACCTGAATACCCCGGGGTACAAAGCGAGCGTGGTCTCCTTTAGCGACCTAGTCACCGAATCGCTAGGTGCGGGCTTGGGCGAGACACAGGTAGGCTTCGGAGTGGCAACTCCGATCACCATCCGCCAGTTCTCCCAGGGTGCGATTGAGTCGTCCAGTGGGGCCCTGGACGTTGCCATCCAAGGTGATGGCTTTCTGGTGGTGAGCGACCCCACCAGCAATGGCGGGACCCTATACACAAGGGGCGGGAGCCTGGAAGTTAATAAAGTTGGCCAGTTAGTTACTGCCACCGGTTACCAGGTGCAAGGTTGGAACGCAGTCGGCGGCGTCTTGGATACGACGACGCCTCCCACAAACATCAGTGTTCAAGCGGGATCACTCACACCGCCAACACCGACCAAAAACATCTCCCTTGACTTGAACCTCGACGCAAGTGCCGTATCAACTCCGACGCCAACGACTTTCTCCACGTCAATCACCGTTTACGATTCCCTCGGCGCTTCTCATGCGGTGTCCGTTCAGTTCACTAAAGATGCGGCAGCAGGCCAGTGGGACTATACCATGACCCTCCCAGCGTCCGACATGGCCAACGGCACAGCCGCGACGCAGTCAGGTACGCTGACATTCGATTCGAATGGAAAGCTGATCTCTCCTGCGGCGCCTAACCCGCCCACCACAACTTCACCGACTCTCACAGTGTCAGGCCTTGCCGATGGCGCATCGGATATGAGTATCGCGTGGAACTTGTATGACGCATCCAATCAGCCGTGCCTCACTAGCTACTCGCAGTCGTCTGCCATCTCTTCGAATTCGCAGGACGGGTCTGCTGCAGCCCAACTGACACACGTCGGCATCGCTGACGGCGGACAGGTCATTGCCAATTATTCCGATGGGCAGCAGGTCGTCGTCGGCCAAGTCGCCATGGCCTCCATTGTCAACCCTGAGTCGTTGATCGCAGCCGGAAACAACAACTACCAACTCAGTTCGAAGTCGGCATTACCGGCGGTCGGTCTCCCCGACACAGGAGGGAGGGGCGAGATCCTCGGAGGATCTGTCGAGAGTTCAACCGTCGACATCGCGAAAGAGTTCACCAACCTCATCGTCTATCAGCGTGCATATGAGGCAAACTCCAAGGTCATTACAACGACGGATCAATTGAGCCAAGACACCATTAATCTGATACAAGCATGACGGCAGAAGATCAGATCAGTTTGCTCGCCGATATCCCGTTGGACATCTCGGTTGAATTGGATCAGCGCATCCTCACGCTCCGGGAGGTACTCGAACTGGAAGCTGGCAGCGTTATCGGGATGCGCAGATCAGCCGGCGAGAACATTGACATTTTGATCGGCGGAATTGTTGTCGCTTTTGGCGAGATCGTAATCATTGAAAACACGATGGGCGTCAGAATCACAGACTTTAATACTGAGGACTAGTTTCGTGAGTGCTCTTGAACAGACCTTGGCTGCTCTCTTCTTCTGCGGGCTGCTGGCAATCTTGGTATGGTTGGTGCGGAAAGGCAAACTTGCCTCATTCGGATGGGCCGGCGCCCAGAGTCAGGGTGCCGGCCAACTAGAAGTGCTTGCTCGCCGCGCATTGACCTCCCAACATACGCTGCACCTCATTTCGGCAGCGGGTGAAGCGTTCCTTGTTGCTACGCACCCCCACGGCGTAGAGATTGCCCCATTCCCGGCCAAACGCAGATTCAATCGCATTTCGGCAGATTCTGAAGAAAGGGAAAACAATTGATCGATTTCCTCCTCATTGCCCCAACTAGGTTGGGGCAGGACGATCTGCTTTCATCGCTGCTGGGCGGATCGTCCGGTTCCGCACTACAAATCGTTGTTTTGCTAACGGCCCTCACAGTTCTCCCCGCGATCCTTGTCTCGGTGACGCCTTTCCTTCGTCTGACGGTGGTTCTGCATTTCCTTCGTCAGGCCCTTGGGACACAAAGCGTTCCGAGCAATCAAGTCCTGCTTGGCTTGTCGCTATTCCTGACAATTGTAGTGATGCAGCCAATAGCTGCGGCATCCTATCAACAAGGTTGGGTACCGTATCAGGCACACCGACTGTCAGGGGAAGAGGCGTGGGATCAGGGCACACGCCCGGTTCGCGCCTATCTGCTTCGCTTTTGCAGGGAAAAGGACCTGGCTCTCATCCTGGAGGTCACGAAAACCCCCCCCCCAAAGAAACCCGACGAACTCGGCCTGAGGATTCTGGCACCCGCCTATGTACTGTCGGAACTGCGGGCTTCCTTTCAGATTGGCGCCGTTCTATTTCTACCATTTCTGATCATCGACCTGGTCGTGGCTTCGCTCACACTTTCGATTGGGATGGTCCAACTGCCGCCGGCGATGATCTCCGCGCCGTTTAAGATTCTCCTCTTCGTTCTCGTCGATGGCTGGAGCCTTGTTGTTGGCTCCTTGCTAAAGAGTGTTAGTTAAGCCATGAATACACAATCGGTCGTTGATCTGATCGCCGGAATGCTGTGGAGCTGCTTTTGGATCAGCCTTCCCCTCCTCGCAATCGGACTCGTGGCTGGGGTCATCATCAGCCTCCTGCAAATCGTGACTTCAATTCAGGACCCATCCTTCTCTGCGGTACCCCGACTCCTCGTTTTCTTTGCGGCCATTCTGCTGATGCTGCCATGGATGATACTTAGGCTCACCACTTACACGTCCCACCTCTTCCAGGACCTCTCCAAGTATGCCCGCTGAGGTGTTCAATACCAGCGCGTTGCTCCGAGTGGCCTCATTGGCGTTGAGGCTCTCGGCGATGCTAGCATTCCTCCCCTTGCCAGGGTTCAAGAGTCTGCCTGCGGCAACACGTGTGTTGCTCGCCCTGTCGCTTGCCGCCGTGCTGGCCGTTTCTGCGTCGCCCGCCCTCTACGAGGAGCGGCTGAACTCCAACTTCTTGCTCAGGCTCTTCGCTGACCTCCTCACAGGAGTTAGCATCGGGCTCCTCTCCACGCTCGTAGTTGAAGCCTTCACGTTCAGCGGACAAGTCATTTCCGTTCAGGCTGGTTTCTCCTATGCTTCGACCATCGATCCGTTCAGTGAAGCCGATTCTGGCATTCTCCCCTCCCTCTTCAGCCTTGCGGCCAACCTCCTCCTCATGCATTCGTCTCTTTACGCCGAACTGATCAGAGCGTTGATGGCGGGGCTGCTCCGCTCTCCCGATCGGGCTCTGCTTCGAGCTCCCGAGACAGCTAGAATCCTCATCGGGTTTTCGACGCATTGTCTGGAAATTGGAATAAAGCTTGCCTTGCCCATAATCGCTTTGCTGTTTCTGGCCGATCTCTGTATCGGATTGTTCGGGCGGTTGCAGCCCCAGATCCAGTTTCTTTCAATGTCGTTCTCGCTCAAGTTGTTGGGATCGATGGCGGCAGTCGCTGCTCTGGTGCCGGCACTCCGTTGGCTTCACCAGCAGTTGTCGGTAAGCGCGGTGGATGTTTTGCATCTCTTGGCAAGGTGAGGCCAGCAAGTGTCCGAAAGCGACCAAAGAACGGAGAAAGCCACGCCTCAGCGCCTCAAAAAGGCGAGGGAGGAGGGTAAGTATCCGACCAGCAAGGAATTCGTGGCTGGTGTGCAGTTCGCCGTTTTCGTTGGGATTCTGGTCTGGGCTGCAGGTTCGTGGAGCGGTTCGCTCCTGCGAGGTACCCGTTCAATGATCCGAGCCGCATTCAATTCGGAATTCTCGGCCGGCAGCCTGAGCCGCATGACCCTTGGAGCCGCATCGCTCTGGCTGATGCCATTGGCCTTTGCCGGACTGGCCCTGGTGGCCACCGCGGTCCTCGCCCAAATGGGAGTGACCGGGTTCGGTCTTGCATCCGCCAGGATCGCTCCGGACTTCAGCCGCCTCAACCCTACGTCGAAATTGAAGGAGATGCCCGGCCGCAATCTCAGCTCCCTGGGCGAGGCAGGCATCTTTTTTGCCCTCATCAGCTACGTCGGGTGGAGAGTCTTCGCGCAATACTCGCCAGAATTCCTCAGTTTGCCTTACCGCACATTAGGCGATTCTCTCTTGTCGGTTGGCGCCGTTTTCTCTCGCCTGTTTCTACTCGCCGCACTCCTAATTCTTGCCTGGGGCGCAATCGACCTGTTCCGGCAGAAGCGGCGGCATGCCAATCAAATGAAGATGACAAAGCAGGAGGTGAGGCAAGAGTACAAGCAGAGCGAAGGAAGCCCTGAGATCAAAATGCGGATCCGGCGGCTACGTCACGAGATCTTGCGGCGGCGAATGATGGCCGAGGTACCGAAGGCCACCGCCATCGTGGTCAATCCAACCCACTACGCGGTAGCTCTCCGCTATGAGCACCTTGCGATGGCTGCCCCCAAGGTAGTTGCCATGGGTAAGAACTTCATGGCAATGCGCATCCGCGAACTGGCAAAGCAGCACCAGATTCCAATCATCGAGAATCCGCCTCTAGCCCAGGCACTTTACAAGAACTGCGAGGTTGGCCAAGAGATTCCCGCCAATCTATACAAGGCCGTCGCGGAAGTGCTCGCGTATGTCTTCAAGATCTTGAACCGGCAGGCTAAATAGAGGAAGAAAACGACACAGTGGGACTTTCAGCGCCAGCAATTTCCAACTCGACGGCCGCGTCCCAGACGGCGACATCTCCACGCTCATTGAAACGGACCGAGAAGGGCGCGTCCGGCGAAAAGGGTGGGTATGCCACACGATGGGAGCATCTCGAGGTTGCGGAAATCGTCGTGCCCGTGTCCGTGTTGGGGATCCTCCTGGCGATGGTCACGCCTCTTCCGACCTTCATGCTCGACATCCTCATCAGCGCGAACATCACGCTGTCCACGGTTATCCTGCTGGTCTCAATGAACATCCGCCGCCCAGTCGAGTTCAGTGTCTTCCCGACACTCTTGCTGCTGATGACCCTCTTCCGTCTGGCGCTAAATGTTTCCTCCTCGCGACTGATCTTGCTGAATGGCGCACGCGGCACCAGCGCTGCGGGGGAGGTAATTGAGTCGTTCGGCGGATTCGTTGTCGGCGGCAGCTTTGTCATCGGCATTGTGATGTTTTTAGTGCTTATCGCAATCCAGTATGTAGTTATCAACCACGGTGCGGTCCGCATTTCAGAAGTGACTGCGAGGTTCACGCTGGACGCCCTGCCTGGTAAGCAGATGTCCATTGACGCCGACCTCAACGCGGGCCTGATTAACGAGCACGAAGCCAGGGCTCGCCGCAAGGCACTTTCCTCAGAGGCGGAGTTTTACGGAGCGATGGATGGCGCAACGCGCTTCACCCAGCGCGATGCGGTTGCCAGCATCCTGATTACAGCCATTAATATCGTGGCTGGCTTTCTGATTGGCGTCTTTCAACACGGGATGCAGCTCAGCCAAGCCCTCGAGACCTACACAGTACTCACAATTGGCGATGGGCTTGTGACGGTCATCCCGGCGCTAATGATCTCGATATCCGGCGGCCTGATCGTCACCCGCGCCAGCTCGGACAAGGATATGAGCGCCGATGTCGGCCAGCAGGTGTTCCACGCGCCTAAGCCTCTTTTCCTCGCTTCTGGCGTACTCCTTGCTATGTCCATTCTCCCGGGCATGCCCAAGATCCCATTCATCGTCTTTGGCGGCGGCGTGGGATGGATTGCTCTTAAACTCCAGCGCGCGGCGAAAGCCGCAGAGCTTGCGCTCGAGCCCGCTCCAGCCACCGCGCCAAAGGAAAACCTGGAAGCGCTGCTGCATGTTGAGCCCTTAGCAGTAGAACTCGGGCTAGGGCTTGTGAAACTCGCTGAAGGAGGAGCGAACTCTCCACTTCTGCGCAGGATCTCCGCAATTCGCAAGCAGATGACCACGGAATTGGGTTACATTCTTCCTCCCGTGCGGGTGACCGACAACCTATCCCTCAAGGCACGGGAGTACGCCGTCCTTGTCCGCGGGACCGAGGTTGCCCGTTTCGAACTTCCTCCGAACTCCGTGCTGGTCATACTGGCGCCAGATGGCAAGCCACCGGTGCATGGGGCGGCCACGAAGGAACCAGCCTTCGGGATCGACGCTTATTGGGTACCGAACGAACACTCGGAAAGCGCCCGGGCGTCAGGGTGCACGGTCGTCGATCCGCTGAGCGTCTTGGGAACACACTTGTCCGAACTGGGCCGGCGATATACGCACGAACTGTTCACGCGGCAGGATGCCAAGCGGTTATTGGATCGCGTCGCGGAAGACAATCCACGCGCCGTGGAGGATCTCGTGCCAAAGCTGCTGCCGTTGTCCACTGTGCAGCGCGTGCTCCAAAATCTCTTGCGCGAGCGCGTTCCGATCCGGGACGGAGTCGCCATTCTCGAGAGTCTGAGCGAGGCTGCAGCCGTAACGCGCAATCCGATCCTGTTGACTGAGTACGTCAGGCAAGCGCTGCGGCGCTCGGTTGTTAAGCCATTCGTCTCCACGGACGGCAATCTTCCGGCTTTACTCGTCGAAGGCTCACTGGAGAGGGAGATTGAACAGGCTGCAGAGCACCAGGAGGCCATTTCGCACTGCAATCTCGCGCCGCATCAAGTGAGGACGGTGATCGAAGCCGCCAAAGCGTCGGTCCAGCGGCATGGCAGCTCTTTTGCGCTCCTGACGAGTGCGGGCGCGCGGTACTTTCTCCGCCAGATTCTTGAGAACCAGTTCCCGGGGATCAGCGTTCTCTCGCACGGCGAGATTCCCGCCGGCGCAAAGGTAATCGCCCTAGGAAGTTTTGGAGGAAATGCTTAATGCCAGTCCGTAAGTCCTTCTTTGCCGAGACAGTAGAAGGCGCCATCGCCGAAGCAACGCGAGAAATGGGAGCTGAGACGCTGCTTATCGATTCTCGTCGGACCGAGCCGGCGGAACGGCACCTAGGTGCGTACGAGGTGATCGTGGAAGGAGATCCACCGCGATTGAAGGAATCCGCCTCAGCGGCAAGGTCGAATCGCAATGAGGATCAGCCGCCCTCGTGCTTCTCCGCTCGCAACACCTCGCGTTCGCCGGAAATGGAGCTGATCCGCCAAGAACTCTCAAGAATGCGCGATCTTCTGGCCCGCTGCGCCGTGCGGATGGGGCCGGCACTTCCAGCTGAACTGCTACCCATGGGCGTGCAGCTTTCGAATGCGGACTTCTCGCCAGCACTAGTCGAGTCCCTGCTTCACACGGCGACCAACCAAGCGACCGACGGCGGCACGAAGTTGAGTGAAGCCGGACTGCAGCGGGCCATTCTGAGTGAGATTGGGAGTCGCCTGCGGGTGGACGCTGAGATCGGGGCTCCAGGAGCAGCCAGAAGAATCGCCGCTCTCGCCGGCCCAGCAGGAAGTGGCAAGACGACTACACTTGTCAAACTCGCCGTGCGGATGGGCTTGGCCAAACATAGTCCAACTCTGATAATCAGCACGGATACTTACAGGGTGGCCGCTGCTGACCAGTTGCGTGCTTATGCGGCGATCCTTGGCGTCGCGTGCGAAGTCGTCGAAACACCGGGCGCGCTTGTCCGTGCCCTGGAAGAGCATCGCACCAAAGCGACCATACTTTTGGACCTGCCAGGCATAGGTCCGCGCGAACCCGAACTCATGAACGAGTGGTCAGCCGTGATTGCGCGCCCGGAAATCGACGTTCATCTGGTGCTTCCAGCAACCATGCGATGCACGGATTTGCTCCGAATAGCACGGCGCTTCGAGCCTGTGCGGCCCTCACATCTGATCTTCACTCACCTAGACGAGACGACGTCCTGCGGTGGCATTCTCAGTCTGGCAATAGAGATTGGGAGGCCAGTGTCCTTCCTTTGTGCGGGCCAGGGCGTTCCAGAAGACATCGAGCCTGCCACACGACATGCGCTCCTACGCCTGATCGGCGCGGAACCTCTTGCGGCCGCGGCCGCCGCCGCTTGAAACATTCGAAACAGGGGTCTTATATGAATCCGTATCAGGGACAAGCGGCGGCGATAAGTGCCGAAGAGCGGGAGCATCTCATTCTGCAACACATGCCTCAAGTCAGGCTGATCGCGCGGCGCATCCACGATCGTTTGCCTGAAACGGTCAGTCTGGAGGACCTGGTTTCCACCGGCGTCGTTGGTCTAATCTCCGCAATTGACAGATATGACGCAGGCCACGGCGTAAAACTCAAGACTTACGCGGAGTATAAGATCCGCGGCGCGATACTGGACAGCCTTCGCGGGCTGGACTGGGCACCACGGCAGCAGCGGCATCGCAGTAAGCTGATTGAGGGCGCGATAGCAAAGCTAGAACAGATCCTCCATCGCTCTCCAGGCGAGGAAGAAATCGCCCGTGAACTCGGCGTTTCCCTAAAGGATTACCACGATTGGCTAACTGAGATCCGAGGGCTGAATCTAGGGAGTTTGGAGAGCCACCCCCCAGAAGAAGATGGTCGAGAACTACTGCGCTTTGTCGCCGACGATGAAGAGGCGTGGCCTTCGAGTCTGCTGGAACGCTCTGAACTGAGGCGCATCCTCGCGCAGGCGATCGCCCGCATGCCGGAGATTGAGAGAACTGTGCTGGGTCTCTACTTTCAAGAGGAACTGACTCTGCGCGAAATTGCTTCCATGGTGAGACTCCACGAATCCCGCGTCTCCCAATTGAAGACCCAGGCCATCGCGAGGCTCAGATCGTTTCTCCAGAAAAAATGGCCTATGGGACGTGGTGCAGCGGTTTAGGCAATCCCGAGGAACGGTGCGCAACAAATGACTGACTCGGTCGTAAGATGGCTCGCCGAAGAGTGGTCGGCCGCGCTTTCCAATGCGCTGTTCGCCATGACAGGAGAGCATGCGGAAACCTGCGCCGGTCCACGTGTGGAATCACCACCGGAAGGACTCGGCTGGCAGGAGAATCTGACGATTGCCGAGGGGGCGCGCGTTCTGGTGCGCCTGCCTAAAGCGGTCTGGAAAGCGGTGGGCGCGCGGATTCTTGAGGCGGCCGGCCTCGACAGTGTGGACGACGCTTCATCGAAGGACGCCTTTCTGGAAGTCGTCAGGCAGAGCCTCTCCCAAATCGCCACAAAAGTGGGTGACCGCGCAGGAGTTGAGGTCGAACTGAAGAGTGGGCGCGAGGTTACGAGCTACTCGCAAGGATTCCAGTGGCAGGAGATTTCGCTTGCCTTCGCAGGTGCATTGCCGCCCTGCGCAGTTGGCATCTCGCCTGAACTGGAAGCCGCTCTGACCAACCAAGTACAGGAGGCGCAGGCTTCGGCCGCTGCAGCGGCGCTTACTCCGCCGGGCGGCGGGACGCCTCTGGAACAACAGGTATCAGCCGTTAGCGTTCCGCGGAACTCAAAGACCCTCGATCTGTTGCTTGAAGTCGACCTCCCCATCGGAGTCTCATTCGGCAGAACACAGATGCGCCTCAAAGAGGCGCTGAAGCTCACGACCGGATCCATTGTCGAATTAAACCGCGCGGTAACAGAGCCTGTTGAGATCATTGTGAACAACTGCGTAATTGCCAGGGGAGAGGTGGTGGTTGTAGATGGCAACTATGGGGTCCGTATCTTGGAGATTGTCAGTCGCGAAGAGAGGCTGCGTACTCTATTCTAATGTCACGAACTACAAGTCTGTTGCCTAAGTGCGGGAACTTTCGCCTCGACGTTGGCGACCGACTGGGCTATGGGGGCCCCTCCAGAGAAATATCAGGGCGATCAACTCTCTATGATGACTTCTGAATTCGTTAATGCACTTACAACTCGAGAAGCAAACATGTGGATAACAGATATTGAAAGACTGATGAACCCGTTAGTCATAGCCGTCGCCGTACTGGCTGTGATTGCATTTCTTCAATTCCGCCTCTACATTGGGCTCCGCCACGCGGTAGAGAACATGAAGAAGGCAAATGAGGAAAAGCTCAAGGCACGCCGTGAGACCAAGGAAAGCCTACGCGCGGAGATGTTGCGCATCAGTGAAGAACTGGTAGACCTGAACCCGCCGGCAGTGCCCGCGGTGGCTATTGGGCAATCGATGAACCTCAGCCGTAGGAATCAGGTACTCCGCATGCACCTCCGGGGGGATTCGCCATCGAAGATCGCCGGCGCACTCAAGATCAGCAGGAGCGAGGTTGATCTGCTTTTGAAGGTTCACCGAACCGTGATACCCGCATCGACATGGTCGCCAACGGGAACTGCTCCGGAGAGTAGGCGAGTCGGCATTATGCCCCTCGAACTAACCTCACTTACGCAGTCGGAAGGGTCAGTTCTGTGATTTCTGAGTCGGAGCAGATACAAGCTTTCGATTTCGGCAGCACTCCACGCTGGGCGGAGTGTAGGCCAGACCTGCCCTCTTCGCAGGAGGCGGAGAATCGGGCATTCTCCCGGTGGGCGTCTACTTGCGATTCCATGGGCGCAAGAAGGATGACAATGAGCACCGCTGGTTCAGTCCGAACTCTTTCCGATAAACCGCGAACGCGCCCGCAGTTGCCTCCATCGGAGGTTTAGGCGACGGCTGGGACGGCCAGGCTGAGCTTCTGGCGTCTGAGGCAAATGCGTACGGCCAAGGTAAGCGCAAATCGATCGAAGACAGGTAACCCTACAATCGCGGTGAAAGAAGGACACCTCCCAGTGGCCGGGCATAGGATGGAACCTTTCCCGCTCCGATGGGCGCTTACAGCTTTGAATGATTCACTTGAGACGTTCGCGACTTAGGGGCAGGCAATTGAGGATCTTCCAGCGTGACTGAAACGCTTAGCTCCTTGTGCTCGCGCATCACGGCGATGGGAATCGTTTTCTTCCCCGCGCTGCGAGCCTCACGCATGGAGTTAGTCACGTCTCGTGGCGAAGAAACATGCTCGTTGTCGACTTTGAGCAGCACGTCGCCCGCCTTCAACCCCGCCTTCTCCGCCGTGGTTCCCTTCACCACCGAACGCACTAGCACGCCGTCTTTCACACCAAAATAGGCCGCCAGTTGAGTGTTCCCCAGGGACTCGGCTTCGACGCCCAGGACAGAGTTGCGCCAGGACATCATCGCGCGCGGGATGTCTGGCAGGGGAATGCTCATTCCCGGAATCTCCGGCATCTCGGGGATTTCCGGCATCTCCGGCACTTCCACATGCAACTCCCCGGTCGAGGGGCCGAAAGCCTGCGCTCTCCGTATACCCAAAGCCACGGATATGGTCTGCTGCGCGCCGTCACGGACAATGGAGAGCTTCACGGTCCTGCCCGCAGGCGTCTCCCGGATGAACCGGACGAACTGCTCAGTTCCTTCCACTCTTTGGCCGTTATAGGAAAGAACGACGTCTCCCCGTTTGATGCCAGCCGACTCCGCCGGGCTGCCTTCATCGACCCGAATCACCTCAACGCCATATTCTTCCTTTAGGTGGAGGGCCTTCGCCCGCTCTCCGTCCACCTCGCGCACGCCCACGCCCAGAAAGGCACGCGACGGCAGACTATCTTGCACGAACACCGGGGATCCGAAGATGGCCTCAGGTGCAACCTGACCACGGCCGAGCCAGGGAGTCAGGACAAGTATCGACGTACCCAGAATTGCTCCGCGAACCAGGCGATTAGATTTCTGCATGACTTTCACCTCACTCAAATGGACGCAGCGTTTCAGCGGGGGTCTTGCCCCTCCGATGTAACATGGCGGGACGCGGCGTGTGCCGCGCGAGGAGACGGAAGTTCGGGCGAGGAACTTACGATCAGTTTCGCGACACCGCAAGAAGACCACGCGGCCGTTCCGCCATCGACCGCGTGTGCTGACGATTTCGGAGCTGCCAACCCGCATACGATGCGGCGGCTATCACCCTCAGTCGATAGATGGAAGTTCTGATCAGAGAACTGCAAGTTGTACATGCATGACCCTAGAACGTGCCCGCGGAAGCCTTCATGGCATGCAGAGCATTGACGCTCCGCTCGCGGATGTAGGGGTTTTCCTCACGCCGCAATACTTCCTGGAGCGTGCTCGCAACATCCGCGCCACGCGACTGCACCAGCAAGTCGATGGCTTGCGCTCGAATCGTCGGACTGCTGTCGTTCAGCACGACACCGGCGAGCACGACCCGCGTCTCCGTGTTCCGGGCGTAGGGCCGGAGCGCTTCCAGCGCCTTGAGACGAACTCCTGAATTCCTGTCTGTCTTCAAAGCTCCCAGCAGCGCTCTGCGAACGGTCTCATCGCCGCACCGGGCTTGGAGCAAGTCGATGGAGTCCACGCGAAGCGCGGGATCCTGATCGTTCACCGCCGCCAGCAGGAGATTGCGAACACGGGCGTCGTTTGGCTCTGTCGGGATCGCGGCCTGCCGGTTTGGTTGATAGGAAATCGGGACCTCCGCAGGCGAGACTGGATTCAACTCTTGTGCGTTGTCAGTCGCGGGCTGAGCAATGGCAGGTTGAGCCGCCGTCAATTGTGGCGCTCCCGGGCGGATCGATTTACCACCCATGAATCCAACGGCGAGAAGCGCGAGCGCGGCAGCGGGCTTCAGCCATGGCGCCGGGGACAGGTTCCGCAGCCATGGCGCCGGTGAGAATCCAGTTCGTCGCGGCGCTTCTTGCCCCAGCCGCTCCGACAGATCGCGCCGGCAGCGTGCGAGTAACTCGGGAGAGACGCTGGCCGACTGGCACTCCAGAAGTGCGTCGAGATGCTCCAGCCTTTGCCGTTCCGCCTCGCACGCCGGGCAGGATTCGAGATGCATCTCGACCGCCTCTTCATCCTCGAAGCCCAACTCGCCACAATTCAGCAGGACCAGCAGGCCTTTCGCGGTATCGCAGTTCACAGCAGACCTCCCAAGTCAGACCGCAGTTTCCGCGTGGCGCGGAAGAGACAATTCTTAGCGGCTTCTTCAGTCGTGCCCAGAGACTCGCCGATCTCCTTCAGCCGCATACCCTGAAAATGGCGCAGTTCAAATACCATGCGCTCGCGAACGGTCAACCCGGCGAGGACCTCATGAATGCGATCATGGACTTCTTTACTGAGGAGTCGGCGGTGTGGATCGGCGAAGCCGCGAGTGTCCGGGACGGAGGCCAACCGGTCGACACTCCCCTCCGCCGTCTCCACTACGGATGGCTCGGTCCTGCGGACGCGCTTGCGGCGCAGAGAATCGACGCACAGGTTGTTGACGATGCGGTAAAGCCAGGTATGAAAGCTGCAATCGAAACGGAAACTGGGAAGGTTTCGGTAGACCCGGAGAAAGGCCTCCTGATAGACGTCGTGGGCGTCGTCTTCAGAGCGCAGCAGATTCATGGCGAGGCGCAGGACGCTGCTGTCATACTGCCGGACCAGCCGCTCAAAAGCATCGTGATCGCCGGCCTGGGCCGCGCGTATCAGCGCGTCTTCATCCATGTGGCTCCCAATTGTTGCTCGGACGGGTGCACATGAAGGCCCAGTGGCCTGGCAGGCCAGAAGTACGTTGGTAGCCAATTCTTCCTCGCCGGGGCATCTCCCCGACGAGTAGACGGTTCAGGATCGAAAACGATAGCGCCGGTTTACTCGGCAATCTCGATGTCGATGCGTTTGTTCGGCGCATCAATCGCGGTGATCTTGAAGCTTCGGATCTGTCCGGCTTTAATGCCTTCCGGCGCGCTGGCGCCTGCCCCGCCCTTCCAGCGGGAGGACAGCATGGCTGCCAGATCGGAGACGTCGGAAGCTTGTGCGGCAGTAGCCTGCGCCGAGGGCTCTTCTTTGATCTTGCAACGCGAGTGCACACCTTCTGCCAGTTCGATCTTGGCTGAGTTGCCGTGCACCTCGATGACGCGGCCCATCAGGGTCTCGCCCACCGCGTGCTCGGAGATGAAGACGTCGGCCGACGTGGGTTCAAGCTGCTTCATGCTGAGGCGGATACGGCGTTTTTCCTTGTCCACTTCAACGATCGCAGCCTTGACAACCTGGCCCGGCGAGAGGGCTTCCTTGGCGTGCAGGATGCGTTTCTCGCGCGTGATGTCGCCGACGTGGATCATGCCTTCAATGCCGTCGCCGAGGTCGACGAAGGCGCCGAACTGGGCCACGCTGGTCACCGGCGCCTCGACGATCGTACCGGGTGCGAAACGGGTCTCCACGGTGTCCCAAGGATTGCCGAGCGCCTGCTTCAAACCCAGACCGATGCGCTTGTCGTCCTTCTTGATGTCCAGAATGACAACCTCAACCATTTCGCCCAACTGAAGAATCTCGCTGGGCTTGCGCACGCGCTTAGTCCAGGACATCTCGGACAGGTGGATCAGCCCGTCGACGCCAGGAGCGATCTCCACAAAGGCGCCAAACTCAGCCAGACGGACAACCTTACCGCGCACGCGATCGCCCGGGTTCAGGTTTTCGAGCGCCTGCGCCCACGGATCCGGGGTCAATTGCTTCAATCCGAGGGAGATCTTCCTGCTCTCGCGATTGATTTTCAGGATCTTCACCTGAAGATGCTGGCCGACGGTCAGCAGATCGGCGGGCTTTTCCACCCTCTGCCAACTCATATCGGTAACGTGCAGGAGGCCGTCGATGCCCGGCAGGATTTCGACGAAAGCGCCGAAGTCTGTCAGGCTGCGGACGCGGCCTTCCACCACGACGTCGGACTGCAGTGTCTCGAAAGCCTGATGTTTGGCGACAGCCGCCTGCTCCTCGAGAATCCCGCGCCGGTCGATGACGACGTCGGGGCGCTCCGGGTTCGCAATATCGAGCTTCGTGATGCGGCACTCGATCGGCTGCCCGATCAGCTTCTGCAAGTCGCTCATTTCCCGCACGCCGCTCCGCGAAGCCGGGAGGAAAGCGAGTACACCGTCCGCCACTTCGACACGCAGTCCGCCCTTCACCTGCTCCTTCACAGTGCCGCTGATGGGGAGTTTGCCCTCAAACGCGGACTGGAGACCGGAGAAGTCGCGTGGTTTCTCAACGTGGATGGTCGACAGGGAGTAGTAGCCGTCGTCCGTCCTCCCGTTGATGTGCACGACGAGTTTGACGCCGGGAGCGAGACCAGGAGGCAGAGACGAAAGGTCGCCGCGGAGGACTCCCTCCATCTTGCGGCCCACGCCGACTACAACGCCGTCGTCCGCTATCGAGAGGACTGTGCCCTCGATAGCGGTCTCCGGACCTTCGACGCTCTTGTGCTCTGCTTCGAACTGGCGAAGTACTTCGCCGAACGAAGACTCTTCAGTGGAGGGTGCAGACTGCTCCAGGGTATGGGGCGATTCAAGGGAATTCATGGAAACGACTCGCGAATCGCTTTCATTGTGACATAACGCATGTATAAGATGGCGGCGTGGAGACAACCGATTTCACGAATCGCCGGTTGGCATGGTTCCGCTGGCAGGATCTGGTATGGCTGCTTTTGTTCGGATCGCTGGCCGCGGTCAGCCCGCTCCAGAACGACGCAGAGTTGGAGTTGCTGGCCGCGCTGGCCCTGCTCCAGATCATCTCGCCGCGTGTGAGAGCCCTGAATACGCGGGCCGGCACCGCTGTCGTGATTGGCTTGAAATTGGTGCTGGGATTCCTCCTGATCGGCGTAACGTACGGCATCGACTCCGACTATGCCCTGGTCATGTTCCTGCCAATTCTGTCGGCGGCGACGACCTACGGGGCATTCGGAACCTCGCTGGTCACGCTTCTGGCCTGCGCGGCTTACCTGGTTTTCGTGCCAGTGGCGCAGGCGCAGGGGTACATATTTAAGCCGGAGGCCATTCAAAATATCCTGCTCCGCGTTCTGTTCCTACCGCTGGCGTGTTATCTGACTTACGGGCTGGCGGAATCGAATCGCATTGAAGCTGAGCGTGCGCGCGCCGCAGCCGACGAACTCGCGCGCGCCAATGAACGATTGCGCGAGGCCGAGGCCTCGGTGCGACGCGGCGAGCGACTTGCAGCTCTGGGCCAGCTTTCCGCCGGCCTGGCGCACGAACTGCGGAACCCGCTGAGCACGATCCGGACGTCGGCCGAAATGCTGACGAAGCGTCTGGAGGGTTCCAACGCCGTAGCTCAGGAACTGGCAGGCTACATTGCCAGTGAAGTGGACCGGACGAATCTGCTGGTCAGCCGGTTTCTGGAATTCGCCCGCCCGCTGCAACTCCGCCTGTCGGAAGTGGACATCCATTCTCTGCTCGACGAAGCCATCCTGAACTTTCAGAAGCAGGATCCGGCCCGTGCCCTGACTATCCACCGCGCCTACGACCCTTCGCTGCCCGCAGTGCAGGGCGACGCAACGTTGCTCGAGCGCGTGTTTTTCAACCTGATTCAGAATGCCGCCGATGCTTCGCCCGCCGACGGAGTGGTGACAGTGAAGACCCGCGCGCTGGGCTCCAGCCTGGAGGTTGCGGTGATCGACCGTGGCAGCGGAATCCGGCCGGAGCACCGGGAGCAGATTTTTAATCCTTTCTTCACGACAAAGCCCAGCGGGGTGGGGCTGGGCCTGCCCATTGCAGCCAAAATCGTAGACGAACACGGCGGCCGTCTGGTCGTGCAAAGCGAGCAGAATCAAGGATCTACATTCGTTGTTCAACTCCCCTTCGCACAGTCCTCCGCGCGCACGAATCTCCGGCCTCAATCTTTGTAAACTCGCGGCCGGGAACTCTACCGATTTTGGAATAACTTTCATTTTCCTCCGAACTTTTCAGCGCCGGGTCCGTCTACACAGACACGGGAACGGTGCGCCCAATGGTGTCCGGTCCGTGAAAAGAGAAATGAATGAGGCAATTCAGGATGAGCATGCCCGCATTCAACAACCTCGGACGGTTAAGCGCCGTCCGTCCCACTCCCGCTGTTCCAATCCCGGAGGTTCCCAAAATGCAGCAAGTTCGCTTAACCCGCAAAGAGAAAGAGCTTCTCGCGATGCTCACTCAGAATGCCGGACGCTGTGTCAGCCGTGAAACGTTGCTTCGCACGATTTGGCAGTATTCGGAGGGGACGCGAACCCGTACAGTGGACGTCCACGTTCAGCGTCTGCGCCGCAAGCTGGGCGCAGCCGCCGATTCGCTGAAAACAATCGTCCGCCAGGGCTATTGCTGGTTCCCCGAGCCCGAGACTTCAGGCGGATTCAGCGCATCCTGAGCAGGCGCTCGTCCGATTGAAGGCCAGCTTGGACTGTTGCCATATCACCCGGATGCGAGATGATAAGGGCGAGCATGGAACCTCGCATCCTCGTCGTAGAAGATGAAGAGAAACTCCGCCGGGTGATCGTCCTTCACCTGGAGGATGCTGGCTATGAGGTGGAATCCGCCGGCGATATCTCCACCGCCCTGCGGCTGGCGGAGCGCGCCAGCCTGATCCTGACCGATATCCGGCTGCCGGCGGGTGGCGTTACTCCGCTGCTCGATGGTCTGGACCTGCTGGCCGCGATACAACGCCAGAACGCGCGCATCCCGGTGATCGTGATGACGGCTTACGGCTCCGTGGAGATCGCCGTGGAAGCGATGAAGCGCGGCGCGGCGGAGTTTCTCACCAAACCCTTTACTCTCGATCATCTGCTGACCGTGGTTCGTAAAGCGCTGGAGGTCCAGACGCTGCGCGAAGAAAACGTGCGGCTGAAGGAAGAACTGGGGCACCGCTACCGGTTCGACTCCATCGTCGCGAACAGCTCGAAAATGCAGGAGATACTCGCCGCGGTGGCGCGCGTTTCGGCCACCCGCTCGACGGTCTTGCTGTGTGGCGAGTCTGGCGTGGGCAAGGACATGATCGCGCGCGCCATCCATCACCACTCGCCGCGCGCCTCCATGCCATTCGTCAAGATCAACTGCACGGCCATTCCGGAAAGTCTGATGGAAAGCGAGTTGTTCGGGTACGAAAAGGGCGCCTTCACGGGCGCCGCGGCGGCCCGGGCGGGCAAGTTCGAGCAGGCCGACGGAGGCACGGTGATGCTCGACGAGATCGGCGACGTGCCACCGGCTATCCAGGTAAAACTACTCCGGGTATTACAGGAGCGTGAGTTGGAGCGTCTCGGCAGCAACAAGACCCGCTCCGTGGATGTCCGGGTCATCGCGGCGACGAACGTAGACCTGCGCCGGGCCATCGAGGAGGGCAACTTCCGCGAGGACCTCTACTACCGGCTGAACGTTTTCCCTCTGACCATCCCACCGCTGCGCGAGCGGCGCGAGGACATCCCGCCACTGGCGGAGTACTTCCTGCGCAAGTTTCGAGCAGAACTTGGGTCACCGGTCGAGCGAATTTCTCCGGAGGCCATGCGCAAGCTGGTGGATTACGACTGGCCCGGCAACGTGCGGGAGATCGAGAACGTGATCGAGCGCGGTCTGGTGCTGGCCACGAGCGACGCGCTGCAACCGGAGGATATCCGGCTTGATTTCGCTCCCCGGCGCTCTGCGCCCGCCACGAACGGCGGCAGCGGCGCTGGAGAGTTTCTGGCCGAGGGGACCACGCTCGAAGAGCACGAGCGGCAGTTGATTCGCGAAGCGCTGAAGCGGGCTAACGGAAACAAGAGTCAGGCCGCGCGGCTGTTGGGACTGACGAGAAACGCCTTGCGCTACAGGCTGACGCAGATGGGGCTGGAGTAAACCGCCGCTCAGTTCGCCTGGCGCTGTGAGGCCCAGGCCTGGAACGCGGCGCCCGCGAGGACAAGTCCAGCGCCGGAAAGCGCCCAGGCGTCCATGCGCTCACCATGGATGAGCCAGGACCAGACGGGGTTCGAGACCGGTTCCAGCAGCAGGATCAGCGACGCTTCAAACGCCGGAACATGGCGCACCGCACGCGTCAATATCCAATAGGCGAAGGCGATCTGGATACAGCCGAGATACAGCACGACGGCTACGCTCGAGCCATCGACGTGCATCACGGGGAAGGCCTGCGGCAGGGAGACGAAGAAGACAATGAGGTTCCCGGCCACAACCATCGGCAAGGCGCTGCCTCCCGAGACCCGCGCCGCGGAGCGCAATCCGGCGAGCGTGAGCGCCCACGTCACACCGGAAACCAGCGCGAGCAGGTTGCCCGCGTGCGGATTCGGCGCCGTTGCCTGCGGGGCCGCGTTGCCGCAGAAGAACAGGATCATCCCCGATACGACGAGCAGCCCCATCCAGAGGTCGGCCCGCCGCAGCTTCTCCTTCAGGAATACTGGCCCGATCACGAGCAGGTATACCGGTGCGGAGGCCTGGAGGAACACCGCGTTGGCTGAGGTGGTGAGCTTGTTGGCATGGACGAAGAGCAGCAACGTCGCGGCATAGGCCGCCGCCGCCAGCCACGTGGAGAGCTGCCGGAGCCGGCGTGCCTCGGGCAGGATCAGCAGGAGCATGGCCGCGGCAATGCCGCTGCGAAACGCCGCGATCTGCCAGGCTGTCAACGCCGCCAATTTGATAGCGGCGCCGCCGGTGGCAAACAAGAGCGCCGTGGCGACCAGCAGCAACGCAGGGAAGATCTTGCGAGCGGGCATCTCCATTCATCTTCCCCGATGACGCGGGGCAGCCGGGCGAATGGATGCTCGCGCCAAGCAGACTCGCCAGTCTGAAGGGAGGCCGCACCGAGCGCTTCCTGGTACTCTGGAAACTGGTGTCTTCTCCTCTGAACATCCAGTTGGAGCATTATGAGGGGCCGCTGGACCTGTTGCTGGATCTGATTCGCAGACAGCAGATCAACATCTACGACATTCCGATCGCGCAGATCACCCAGCAGTACCTCGATTACCTCCACCGCGCCATGGCTCTCGATATGGAGCTATCGGCGGAGTTCGTCTACATGGCGGCGACCTTGATCCACATCAAGAGCCGCATGCTCCTGCCTCGCGATCCGGAACTGGACAAGATCGATCCGGAAGAGGATCCGCGCAAAGAGCTGGTGGACCGGCTGATCGAGCACGAGCAGTATCGATCCGCGGCGGCGATGCTGCAGGAAAAGCGGATGATCGAGGAAGCGATCTGGACCAATCCGCAGGTCCAGGGCTTCGTGCTGGATGATCAGGAGCCAGGGCTCGCGGTCAGCCTCATCGACCTGGTGAAGACGTTCCAGCAGGTGCTGGAGCGCGCCAAGCTGAGGCCGATGTATGAGGTGAGCAAGGAAGACGTCGGCGTGCCCGACATGATCCTGTTCCTGAAGCAGATGCTTTCGGCGCTGCCGAAGCGGCAGACGCTGGCGTTGGTGCCGTTGTTTGAGCGGCAGCGCTCGCGGCGGGCGATGATCTGTCTGTTCCTCGCCATCCTGGAGATGGTGAAGCAGCAGGCGATCCACCTGACGCAATCGGAAAGCTTCGGCGAGATCGAGATCCGCCGCGACGAAAGGTTCGATGAAATGCTGGCCGCGGACGAGGATGCGGCGCGCATCGAACAAGAGTATAAGAGTTAGCAACCGCAGAAATACTGAGATGGAAGAAGAGAAGCAACACGAGGCTGCCGGGCAGCCCGGGACAGAAGTATTGGCCGAAGAACGGACCTCGCCGGCGGTGTCCGTTGCGTCGCCGGCGGGTGAAGAGACCGCGCCAGCGCAGGCCGAAATTGCGCCTTTGCCTGAGGACGAGACATCGGAACCGGTCCTCGCCGGGCAGACCGAGGCAGCCACGCCGCAAAGCGAAGTGGCTCTTGCTTCCGTTTCCGAAGACGAAATCGCGGAGGATGTCCTTTCGGAAGAGGCCGGTTCAGCCGAGCCGGACGACGAACTGCTGGAAGACTCGACGCAGCCTGATAGCGGCGGCTCCGACTCGGTTGGTGATTTCGACTTGCAGGCGGACGAATCATCGGCGACCTCGATTAGCGCCTATGAGCTGATCGGCTCGACCGAAGATCAGGCGACCGAGGCGGAGACGGACGCCGCGACGTTGAAGGCGGTACTCGAAGCGATCGTTTACGTGCTTCCGGAGCCGGTGCCGGCAGCCCAGATGGCTGCGGCGCTGAACCAGCCGGTTGAACGTGTGGAGAGCATCCTCCGGGAACTGATGGACGACACCGCGAGACCGGATCGAGGCGTGTTCATCCGTGAGGTGGCAGGCGGATACCAGGTCGCCACGAAGCCGGAGCATCACGAAGCAATTCGTAACTTCGTCAAGAACCTGAAGCAGCCGTTGAAGCTCTCCAACGCGGCGCTCGAAACCCTGGCCGTGATTGCCTACAAGCAGCCTGTGACCGCGCCGGAGATCATGGAAATCCGCGGCGTCCAGGGAGTCGGCGTGCTGAAGACATTGCTCGACCGGAAGCTGATCACAACGGCGGGCCGGAAGAACGTCATCGGCAAGCCGATCCTCTACAAGACGACCAAGGAGTTCCTGACGCAGTTTGGATTGAACCGCGTTTCGGAGCTGCCGACGCTCAAGGAATTTGAAGAGATTCGCCGGCAATCGATCTCCGACGACCAGATCGAGGAGCGGCCTGAAGCACATCCGTCGGCGCCGCTGCTGCAGCAGGCCGCTGCGCTCGACAAGACGGACGACGACGCCTCCGTTGAAGAGCACACCGCCGGGACACCATCCGGCGAGACTCCGGAAGAGGCGCAGGCGCAGCTTGAGGCGCCGCCGGAAACCATGATCGAACCCGAGGCACAAGCCGAGGCCGGTCCCGAGACCGAAGCTGAATCGCAAGCCGAGGCGCCGCCCACGCCTGAATCCGGGCCGGAATCACAGGAGAACCATGGCTGAGGAACGTCTGCAGAAGATCCTGGCGCAGGCCGGGATCGCCAGCCGGCGCAAGGCCGAGCAGTTGATCGTTGAAGGCCGGGTGACGGTGAACGGCGAGGTCCTGAAAGAATTGGGCTCGAAGGCCGACCCGGAGACCGATTCCATCAAGGTGGATGGGACGCTGATCCGGCTGCCCAAACGTCACGTCTACATCGTGCTGAACAAGCCGCGTGAGGTGGTGACTACGGTCAGCGACCCGCAGGGCCGCCAAACGGTGATGCACCTGCTGAAGGGCGTGAAGGAGCGGGTCTTCCCCGTGGGGCGGCTTGACTACCACTCCGAGGGGCTGCTGCTCCTGACCAATGACGGCGAGTTCGCCAATCGCATCACGTCTCCGACAGGCCACGTGGAGAAGGTCTACGTCGTCAAAGCGAACGGACATCTCAGCGAAGAACAGCTCGCAGCGTTTGAAGCCGGGATTCCGTTGAGTGGCAAGCGCACGGCTCCGGCGAAAATCAAGCTGATTCGGAAATCGGAAAACCCCTGGTATGAGGTGCGCCTGACGGAGGGCCGCCAGAACCAGATCCGCATCATGTTCACGCACTTTCACCGGTTGGTGGAAAAACTGCGGCGGGTGAAGATCGGGTACCTGACGCTCGGCGGACTGCCGCCGGGAATGTGGCGGTATCTGGATGCCGAAGAGGTCGAACATTTTCAGAAGCTGATTGGCCGCAGCGAGGCGGAGGCCCAACGCCGCTCGCGGAAACCGGCTGCGGCAGGCGCAGAAGCCCACGGCGATGCAGCCAGGACTGAATTCCCCGTTTTGCCCAAAGAGCGCTTCCGGCGTCCCCGATTCCAGGAACCCGAAGCGCCAGGGGCTCACGCGGAATTGCGCGGCGGAGATCGGCCCGTCACTCGGCGGCCCGCGACCCCCAGGCCGGAAGCCGAACCACCTGCTGCGCCAGCGCCCAAAGCGGAGAGACCGAGTTTGCAGCGACCTTCATCTGACAGACCCGCGTCGAAGAGACCCGGCTCGCGGCCTTTCGATGGACCGAAATCTGACCGGCCGTCGTTCCGGCGTCCCACTTCCGACAGGCCGGACACCGACAGACCAGCCTCGAAGAGACCAAGTTCGCGGCCGTTCGATGGACCGAAGTCCGACCGGCCTGCGTTCCGGCGTCCCACTTCCGATAGACCGGACACCGACAGACCCGCCTCGAAGAGACCGGGCTCGCGGCCGTTCGATGGACCGAAGTCTGACCGGCCGCCGTTCAAGCGTTCACCGTCCGATAGACCAGCCTCGAAGCGACCCGGCTCGCGGCCTTACGACGGGCCGAAGACCGACAGGCCCTCGTCTGACAGGCCACCGTCGAGAGGACCCGGCACGCGGCCAACCGGCGGGCCCAAGTCGCGCGGTCCTCGACCTGAGGGACCAGCTACCAGAGGACCTGGATCCAGGCCATCCGGCAGGCCGCCCTCCGACCGGCCCGGTTCTCGCAAACCGCCCGCTCGCAAGCCCGGCCCGCGCAGGAGAGATGACCGTTGACCCCGGAGCAGCAGATCCTTCAGAGCTGCCACACGATCGCCGTGGTTGGCCTGTCTTCCAATCCTCTGCGGCCGAGCTACGAGATCGCGGAATTCATGCAGCGCCGTGGGTACCAGATCATCCCGGTGAATCCGCAAGAAGTGGAAGTGCTTGGCGAGAAGTGTTACGCAAGGCTGGAAGACATTTCTGAAAAAGTGGATTGCGTCAACGTCTTCCGCCGCCCCGAGTTCGTGCCCGCAATCGTGGATTCAGCCATTGCCATTGGAGCGAAGGCCGTCTGGCTGCAGCTCGGTATCAGCCACGACGAAGCTATCGCCCGTGCGGAAGCAGCGGGATTGCTGGCGGTGCAGGATCGCTGTCTGCTGATCGAGCACCGGAGATACTTCCGATAGAGCGCGGCGTGGTGGGGCAGGCTTTCAGCCTGCGCGGGGCTTCAGCCCCGCCCGCTCTCCGGAGAGAAAGGCTGAAGTCGGTCTGCAGACTGAAGGTCTGCCCTACCACGCCCGGGCCACTCTCATCCCCGTGGGTGGCGCGGCGGGCCATCCCACTCCCTCACGCCTCGCGGCTGTGCGCTGGCTGTGGCGAAGCGCGAGCAAGCTACGGTTCATAGAAATCGTGAAACAGCTCAACTTGAATTGGCGCTTCCGCCACCGCTTCGAAGCGCTCCTTGAACCGCTCCGTTTGGAGCGCAAAACCTAAACAGCTTTGGATTTTCAGTTTTTTGTCCTTGTGGAATCAATCATTTACAAACCAAAACCCAAACTCGTTTTGGTTTTGGTCTCCGGCGCACATCGGCTTGCGCCTGCGCGTGCGAGCCTGCAACCCCCGCGGCGCCTGCCGCATCCGCCACACTCCCGGCGCCGCCGGGCCGCGATCCGGTATGGGCTGCAGTCACTCGGTGCGTGGCGCCGCTCCAGCGCGCCGCGAGCCGGCCACCAATTGCATCGCAGTGTTCACCCCACCGGCCAGTTGTAGACCGGGCACGTAGAATTCCGTGATCAATGCATCGTCGGTCGTCTTGAACTCGTCTGGCTTGAAGTCGAAACGAACCTGAACCCGGCTGAGCGCGGCGGCAAACACCGCCCACCAGCGGGCCGAATTGACCGCGTCTATCTCCACCCTGCCTCGCTTGCGGGCCGAGAGCCAGCGCAGGGCCGTGAGCACGTCCTGCACGCGCGCGGCATCGTCGCTCACGTTGTAGGTCAGGAACTGGCTGTCGCCTTTGCGATCGCGGGGCTCGCGGGCTGAACCGGTCTGGAACGCGTCGATCAGCAGCACGGGGCGCTTGTCCTTCAGCCAGCCCTGCACCGCAGCCGATTTCATGGCGTTGGCAATGCCCTTGGAATCGAGGTAGAGCGCCGGATCGCCCTTGCCGTCGATGAACTGGTACGGGATGTGCTCGCCCATGCCTTTGCGGGAAAGCGAACCAGTCGCTTCAACGGTGGTGACGTGGGCCGGCCACTCGACGCCAAGGACGCGCGAGAGCCAATAGCGGAGCTGCGGACGGCGCGCCGAAGAGACCGCCCGCTGCGCCTCTTCCTGCCACCAGGAGAGGATGTCAGTGCGCGACTTGGCCTGGATGTCCGCGGGCGGTTCATGGTTGCCCCAGGCGAGCATCTTCTCGTCCGGCTCGATTCGCACATCCGCCTCGGCGGGAGCGGCTGAACGGTCATAGAAGGTCTTGTTGAAGAAAGCGTACACGGCCTCGCGGCTCTCGCGGTTGTAGTTGTGCGGTGCGTCGATCTGGACCACCTCCACGTTTTGCGGCTGGCCGAATAGCCGGTAGACGGACTGGACTGCGGGGAACTCTTCCTTGGGAACATTCTTCGTCCAGTCGCCCGTTGCAGAGACGATCAGCAGCGGCTTGGGCGCGAACAGCGAAACGATCTCGACGTTGTTCGTACCGACCCGCAGGCCCGGCGCGCTCTCGCAGATGCAGCCCCCCTGCATGAGGAAGCTGACCATGTTGACCGGCGCGGCGGCCTTGACGCGATCATCCACCGCGGTCAGCACAAAAGTCTGGGTGCCGCCGCCCGAGGCTCCGGTAACGCCGATCTTCTCAGGATCCACATCGGGCAGGCTTTGCAGAAAGTCCACGACGCGAATCGAATCCCAAGTCTGAACCGCTAGCGGGTTGAAGCCCCACAGCAACTCCTGCTCGGAGCCAAAGTCGTGCGGCAGTTGGCGTGTGTCGTTGTAGCCCACCATATCGTAGGCAAAGACGAC
>Ga0302140_10000954_pt1 | contig 37844 bp, 34 predicted proteins | sample I_Bog_E1_1_FD_202095 | JGI IMG/M metagenome (GOLD analysis project Ga0302140, IMG submission 202095) | Peat permafrost microbial communities from Stordalen Mire near Abisko, Sweden - I_Bog_E1_1 | ecosystem: Environmental > Terrestrial > Soil > Wetlands > Peat | place: Sweden: Abisko, Stordalen... | reverse complement strand
GACGATCAGCAGGAATCCGACTCCGAGGCGCAGGCGAAGCCGAAAGCGGTGAAGGGCTCTGTCGACGCGGCGCAAGAGATCAGTTTCTTTGCTTAGCAACGGTTGTAGATCGAGGGTTTCGGAGGGAGCAGAGGGCTTCAGCCCTCTGAATGAGGGCGTATTTGCACGGCCTTCAGGCCCGGGTATTCGCAATTCTCCATGATTGAATGGATCTGCAACTGCAATATTAGGAACTTGTTGAAAACCCAGGCTTTGTATCACGGCACAACTTCACCGGGGTCCCCATCGACAGGTCTTGGTCGATGGGGTTGGAGTTCAGTCGTGCCGTAAACGCAACAGAAAAAATGCCGGGCTTTAGCCCCTGAGGGATGCTTCTTGCCATTCTCATCCGAATCTCCGAGTTTTTCCGCAGCCTGTTTAGCCCCTGGGCGTCGAAACCCAGCTTCGAGTTAGTTTTTCAACAAGTTCTTAGTACGACAGTTGCAGATAGTTTTGTCGGAGGGAGCAGGGGGCTTCAGCCCCCTGAAAACTGGCCAAAAAATGGGGGCCTTTAGGCCCGGATTAGAACAATCCGAAACAAGTACAACTGGAGTATTAGACAAAGTTTCCCCCTTAATTTCGCAGATTCTCACCTCAGTGCCTTGCTTTTCCTATGCTTTACGGATATAGTTGACTAACTGGTTAGTTAACATATTGAATACACTCAATCCATCCCGAACCCAGACCGAACGTGCCGACCTGACGCGCGCTCGTATTCTCGAGGCCGCCATCCGCCAATTCAGCGCGAATGGCCTCGCCGGAGCGCGCACCGAGCAGATCGCCGAGGAAGCAGCCGTCAACAAGGCGCTCCTTTACTACTACTTCAAGAGCAAGGAAGATCTCTATTCGGCGGCCCTGGAATCGGTCTTCGAGGAGGTGAGGAGTTCCAGCGCTGCCGTGCTGGAGGCCAAGTACTCGGCTGGCGAGAGATTCCTCCAGATCGTCTTAGGCAACTTCGACCGCTCCCACTCCCACCCGTCTTTGCGTTCCCTGATGCAGCAGGAGATGGTCCGTCTGCACAAGGGCGAGGAGAACCGGCTGGCGCCGATGGCGAAGAACTTCTTCCGGCCGCTGTGGGTTATGGTGGACAAGCTGGTTGAAGAGGGCATCGCCGTGGGAGAGTTGGTCCCGGTCGATCCGACGCAGATGCGCTACGCCGCGCTGGGGGCGAATCTCAATTATTTTCTCTCGGCGCCTCTTACGCGGCTGGCCATGGGCGTGGACCCGCTGGAGCGTGACGAACTAGCGCGGCGACGAAAGGCGGCCATCGAGTACCTGGGTCAGACGATCTTTACCGACCGGCAGAACGGGGCGCGGGTTGCGGCGCGGGTTCTGGAATCTACGCCGATGCCAGTCTCCTCCGATTTGCCAACCGCTGATTCCCGCGACGCAGATCTCAAGAATGGCAATATCGAAACAGCTCAAACGTCTTCAATTGAAGTGAGGCACAAGTGAACGCACGCAATCGAGTTTTTCTGATCCTGGGCCTGCTGACCGTCGGATCGCTGATCTGGTACTTCGTCACCGTGCGCCCAACTACCGATCTGCAACTGATCGGCACGGTGGACGCCAACGAGGTCGTAGTGAGCGCCAAGATTCCAGGTCGCATTCAGACCCTGACGGTCGATGAAGGCCAGGATGTGAAGGCTGGTCAGCTCATCGCAATTATCGAAAGCGACGACCTTGACGCAGCTCGCAAGGCCGCCCTGGCCACCGCGGCCAGCCAGAACTTCAAGCTCGGCGAGACCGTCGAGACCGAGCGCCAGACCCAGGGCGAAACCAGCAGCGCCACAGTCAATGCCCAGGCTATGGTAAAGTCCGCGCAGGCTTCGCTCGCCCAGGCCCAGGCCAACTACGACCACCAGCAGGCCGACACCAGCCGCACCGTGGCGCTGGCCCAGCAGGGCATCATGAGCCAGCAAGCCAAAGACGATGCGGCCACTAGTCTGCAGGCAGCCAAATCCGCCGTCGATACGGCCCGCGAAAACGTTGCCGCGGCCGAAGCCTCTCTGCGCCAGGCCCGCGCCCACGAGATGCTGACCGTTGTCGCCGCCCGCACGGTAGACTCGACCCGCGGCGAAGTTGAAAACGCCCGCGCTCTCGTCGATCAGGCCAAGGTTCAGTTGGGTTACGCGCAGGTCTTCGCCCCTGTCAGCGGCAAGGTCAACGTCCGCGCTGCTCGCCAGGGTGAAGTGGTCTCGGCCGGCGCGGCCATCGTGACGATCACGGACTTGACGCAGACCTGGATCTACGCACCGCTGCCCGAGACCCAGGCAGATGCCGTGCAGCTCGGCGACTCGCTGCGCGTGGTCATGCCATCGGGCGCAACCCTCCAGGGCAAGGTCATCAACAAATCCGCCGAGGCCGACTTCGCCACCCAGCGCGACGTCAGCGCCCGCAAGCGCGACATCAAGACCATCCAGCTCAAGCTGCTCATCGACAATCCCGGCGACCGCTTTGTACCGGGCATGACTGCGGAAGTCTACATTCCCAAAAGCAAATTGGTGAAGCAATGATGGCCAAGGCCAAAATCTCCTCCGAAGCGCAAACCGGCCCGCAGCCGGCCATCGCCGTTGAGCACGCAGTCAAGCGCTACGGCGACTTTGAAGCCGTCAAGGATGTCAGCTTCTCCGTCGCCGCAGGTGAGATCTTCGGCCTTCTAGGTCCGAACGGCGCAGGCAAGAGCACGCTGATCCGCATGATGACTACCCTCATTCCGCTCACCGGCGGCAAGGCCATCGTTGCCGGCCACGACGTGGCCAAAGAACCCGATGCGGTTCGCCGGATGATCGGCGTTATCCCGCAGGCCCTCACCAGCGACCCCGACCTCACGGTTGAGGAGAATTTGAGCATCTACGCCAAGCTCTACAGCGTCCCCAAGGCCCAGCGTGAAAAGAGCATCCAGGAAGTTCTTGAAGCTGTTGATCTCGTCAAGTGGCGCGGCGCGCAGGTCAAGACGCTCTCCGGCGGAATGCGCCGCCGGGTCGAGATTGCCCGCGGCCTGGTCCACAATCCCAGCATTTTCTTCCTCGACGAGCCCACCACGGGCCTCGATCCGGTCTCCCGCATCGCTGTCTGGGAGATGCTCAACAACCTCAGAGCAACCCGCCATCTGACCATGCTCCTTACCACCCATTACATGGAAGAGGCCGACAAGCTCTGCGACCGCATTGCCATCGTCGATCACGGGACTCTCGTTGCCTTGGGCACCCCCATCGAACTCAAGCAAAGCGTTCCGGGCGCCAATGTCGTCGAAGTGCACTTCGATCGCGAAACCACCGAATGGAAAGCGCGCCTTGAAGGCCTGGAAGGCGTCACCAGCGTACAGGCCGAGAGCGCCGGCTTCTATCGCGTACTAACTTCGTCTGGCTCCACAACCACCATGCAGTTGGTCGAGTTAGCCGCCTCCCTGGGCGAAACACTTACCTCTCTCAGCGTGCAAAACACCACTCTTGACGATGTGTTTGTCCACTACACAGGCCGCCAGCTCCGCGATGAGCAGGTCAAGCCGCCGGTCTTCACACTGCCGCCCCGTCCGGGAGCCCGTCCATGAATAGAATGCTAGCCATTATCGAGCGGGAGATGCGCAAGTTCTTTCGCTCGCCCACTCTGATGATCATGTCGCTGATGATGCCCATCCTGCAACTGGTAATCATGGGCAACGCATTCGGTGGAAAGATCACCGGCGCGCGCGTCGCAGTCGTTGACTACGACCATGGCCCGCAAGCAGTGAGGCTGCGCGAATCCTTTGACGCCATCGCCGCTAATATCAAGACTTTCAAAGCCATCGAATACAACGACGAGATGCAGGCCAGGGAAGACGTGCGCACCGGCAGGGTTGACGCCGCAGTCGTCATTCCCGCCCAGTATTCCCGCCGCGTCTACTCGCAAGATGCGCCCCAGATCGGGCTCGTTGTCGATAACTCCGACCAGTTCACCTCCGGCTCTCTTGAAGCCGAAATGCAGTCGCTCGTCGCGGCGCTGACTACACCGGCCATCCAGCCGCGCCTGGCTAACTCCATCGCTCTTGAGATCGTCGAGCTATATCCCTACGTCAACTACATGAAGTTCCTGCTCCCCCTTACCATAGCTCTGGCCATGTATATTTCGGTGATGATCGGCGGTGGCATGTTATACATCGACGACAAGGCGCGGGGCGTGCACGAAGGCTATCTTGTAACTCCAATCACCAAGTTTGAGTTGGTATTTGGCATGAACATCGCCGGTTCGATGAAGGCTGTACTGGCCGGCATCTCTCTCACGGTCATCGGGTCGCTCATGGCCGGTCTTGGAGTGATCTTTCATCCCGAAGCACTGGCGGAGCTTATCTGCCTGATCGTCGTCACCTCCATCGCCTTCAACGGCATGATGTTTCTGATGATGGTCAGAGTCGATGATCCTCTGGTTCCCCGCGCGATGTTCGGTGTTCTCAACACCCTGTTGCTTTATCCATCTGGAGGCATGTATCCCGTCAAGGCATTTCCGCGTTGGCTTCAGGCCATCTCGATCATTGACCCCTTCACTTACTGCGTCCACGGCTTCAAGGCCATCCTGCTCAAAGACGGCGGCTTCGCAGCCATCCAGTTCGACCTCTGGTTCCTTCTCATCTTTGGAGTAGGCACGCTGCTCATCGCCACGCCGCTCTTCAAGCGCACACTTTGAAGAAGTAACTTTAGAGCATTTTTGGAATTACTTTAAACTTCCGTGCCCCATCCATTCCGCGTTTTTCTGCGGAATGGGTGGGATACCTACAAAATCCGGTCTACACAATTCCCGAAAATGCTCTACACTGAGCCTGTGATGCGTCCATTTCTTGCTTCCTCCTTGTTCGTTCTTATCGTGCTGACAGGCTGTCACTCCAGTCAGACCGCCCTGCAGCAAAGCTCCACCCCTCACTTCAAAGTCTACAAACTGCGTGGCAAGGTGGTCTCAACCAACGCAGCCAAGGGCGAAGTTATGCTCAACCATGAGGCCATTCCCGGCTTCATGGAAGCCATGACCATGCCCTACAAGCTCAAGGACGCAGGCATTCTAAGCGAGCTTCATCCAGGCGACGTCATTACCGCCGACGTCCTGGTCTCGCAGGACCCCGACGCGGACGTTTTGCTGGATCACATCGTTGTCGTTGCGCAGGCCAAACCGGATTACAAGCCCGCAGTCTTCTACCATGTGCCCACGCCGGGAGATACGGTGCCGGATTTCAAGCTGCGCAACCAGGATGAACTGCCGATTCACCTAAGTCAATTTCACGGCAAGACGCTCGTAGTTACCTTCATCTACACGCGCTGTCCGTCGCCCGACTTCTGCCCGCGCGTTACGCGCAACTTTGCCGCGCTGGAGAAGCAGTTATCCGCCAACCCGGCGCTCTACAACAAGACTCACTTGCTCTGCGTGAGCTTTGACCCGGAACACGATACTCCGGCACGGCTGCGTGCCTATGGTGCTACTTACATCGGGAGCGACAAGACGAACGCCTTTGCGCATTGGGATTTCGCCGTGCCGGAGAAACCGGTGCTCGCCGAGATGGCGAAGTTTTTTGATTTAGGAATGACCAACGAAGCGGATTCGACAATCACCCACACGCTCTCGACGACGCTGATCGGCCCCGACGGCAAGGTGGAGCGCTTCTATCCCGGCAATGATTGGACGCCGGAGCAGGTGCTCGCCGACGTCAAGCAGTCTGCCGCAAGCGCCGGCTGAAGTAATCAAGCAAATCAAGAGAGCCACGTGCAAAATTTGTCATTGGGGCAGGTTTGAAGCGTCAAGGCACGACTTCAGTCGTGCCCTGACGCTCCTTGCAAACTCCATGGACTTTTGCAACTGGCTCAAGAGCTCAAAAGATAGCACAGAGCTTGACGAAGGCATCCAGCTCGATCAACCGCTGCCCTTCGGGCGCGGGGTCAAGAGCCGCGTGTTCCAGCACCCAGGTGTCTTTGTGAAAGAGAAAGACAGCGTGCAAGCCGGCGGCGAGAGCCGGATTGATATCGCTCTTGGGGCTGTTGCCGATCATCCAGCTTGTTTGCGGCTGTAACCCGTGCCGCTCGATCACTTCGCGATAGCTCGCGGCGTCTTTTTCAGCGGCGATCTCAACAGCAGAGAAGTAACTCGCAAGCCCGGAGCGAGACAGCTTGTCGGCCTGCTCGGCCTCGTTGCCCTTGGTCATCAGGATGAGCCGGTGGCGGGTTGCCAGCTCGGCAAGGGTTTCGGCAACGCCGGGCATCAATTCGATCTCCTGCTCGGCGATGGTGCGGGCGAAGCCCTGAATGCGCTCGCGCTTTTCGTCCGTCATGGGCTCCGCGCTGAGCCGCTCAAAGCAGGCGACCAGTGAGCGCGTGAAGCTCGGCAGCCCGTAGCCGTGGGTGAGGATGGTCTCGCGCTCGACCTGATTCAGCGCTAGGCGCACCTCGACGGGCGAGTAATCGTGGTGGTCCAGATAACTAATGAAGGCCGCGATGGCGCGCTCGAAGTAGACGTTATTCTCCCACAGCGTATCGTCGGCGTCGATCAGCAGCGTCTGGCCTGGCGAGAATCGCGAAAGGATATGCGGCATGGTTTTTCCAGTTATTGGGTCGTGACCTTCTTGGGAAACATCGAGTCGAGCAGCAGCAGGCAGGCGCCGGTGACGACCGACGAGTCGGCGATGTTGAAGTCGGGAAAGTGGTAGCTGAAGATGTGAACCTCGATGAAGTCCACCACCGAGCCGTAAGCAATCCGGTCGTGAACATTGCCCAGCGCACCGGCAAAGACCAGAGCCAGCGCAACCGAGGTCAGAGTGAATCGATCGGCGAGCCGGACCAGCACCACGAGAATCACCAGCGCCATCAGCGAGGTAAATCCGACCAACCCCCAGCGAACCAGGAGAGGCTTGGCGGAGTCGGCAAAGAGAGAGAAGGCCGCGCCATCGTTGGTCCAGTGAGTGATGCGCAAGACGTGTGGGATCACCGGAATCGCGTCGCCCACTTTAATGTGCAGCGTGACCCAGGTCTTGGTCAGCCGGTCGAGCAGGATGATCGCGGCTGAGATGAGCAGCAGCCAGTGCAGGCGTCGGGGTGCGGCGAATTTCACAGTGCTTCCTTCTGATTCGTACGGTTGGGGTTCGTGGTATTCCACCCTGGCCGCGAAAAACAAGAGCGCGACGAGGGTGGGGCACCCGGTAGATGAAAGCGTCGTTCAATAAAAGCGCTTTGTATCAGGGCACGACTTCAGTCGTGCCGAAGAGCGCCCAAAAAACAGCGGGCTTTAGCCCCTGAGGGATTCAATTCATCCGCTTTCGACCATCTATTCCTGGATGGCCTCCGAGGGCGGATCGATTTTCATTTCCTTCAGTGCGTCGCTGCAACGTGTGCAGACGTTTTGCCAGATGCCGTAATTCGATACTTCCGGCATGAAGTTCCAGCATCGGGCGCACTTTGTGCCGGTTGCCGGCGAGACCTCGATTTCAAGGACATCATGCACAGAGGCTTCGACTATCCTGACGCCGGAGACGTTGAGGATCTCTTTGAGGCCAGCGACGTGGCGCTGCAAAAGGGCAAGTTCTTCGCCTGTCGCTGCGATCTCTAACTCGGCCTCAAGGCCCTTCCCGATCTGCTTGTCCTTACGTGCCTCTTCGAGGACACGCAGGGCTTCATCTCGCACTGAAAAGAGCTGCTTCCATTCCTCAAGCAGCGCCGCCGGATCTTCAGAAAAGACATCAGCCAGGGCAGGGAACTGCGCCAGATGAATCGAAGCCTCGCGCCCTTCGACCTTCGGCAGATACTCCCAGACCTCATCGGCGGTAAAACTCAAAATCGGCGCAACCAGTCGCACCAGCGCCTCGGTAATCTGCCACAGCACCGTCTGCGCGGAGCGGCGCTCGTGGCTCGTCGGCGCGAAAGTGTACATGCGGTCCTTGAGCACGTCGAGATAAAAGTTGCTCAGGTCGATGACAGCGAAGTCGTTCACCGCATGGTAAACGCGATGGAACTCAAAGGCCGCGTACCAGTCGAGAACCTTTTCGGTTAGTTCACGGGTCCGCGCCAGCATGTAGCGGTCCAGCGGCAATAGATCAGCCTCGGCAACGCGGTCGCGCGCCGGGTCGAAGCCATTGAGATTGCCCAGCAGGAAGCGGAAGGTGTTGCGCAGCTTGCGGTAGATCTCGGCGCAGCGCTGCATCAGGTTTTCGCTGGCCGCCATATCTTCTCTAAAATCGATGGATGCCACCCATAGCCGGACGATCTCGCCGCCGAGACGGTTGGCGATATCGACGGGGTCCACGCCGTTGCCGAGGGATTTGGACATCGCGCGGCCCTGCTCATCCAGCGTCCAGCCTGCCGTGACGACATGCGAGTAAGGCGCGCGGCCGCGCAGAGCCACCGAGGTCAACAACGATGTGTTGAACCAGCCGCGGTACTGGTCTGCGCCTTCCAGGTAGAGCGACTGCGTGCCTTCGCCGTCTTGGAAGGCGGTGTAGGCGGTATTCAGATCGGGGTCGGCCTCACAGACGGCAAGCCAACTGACGCCAGCGTCAAACCAGACGTCGAGGATGTCGGTTTCCTTGCGGAACCCCACGCCGCCGCAGTGAGCGCAGACCGAGCCGGCGGGCAGCAGCGCATCCGCGGCGGGCGTGCGCCAGGCCTCGATGCCCTCGCGCTCAATCAGGGCGACGACTGCGCGGTTCAGTTCCGCGGAGACGATCGGCTGGTTGCACTGCTCGCAGAGGAAGACGGCGATCGGCACATCCCAGATCTTTTGCCGGCTGATGCACCAGTCGGGCCGGGTGGCGATCATGTTGGTGATGCGCACCTTGCCCCATGCCGGGTCCCAGACCACCTTATCGATCTCTTCGATGGCTAACTGGCGGAAGGTGGTTTCCGTTCCATCGGCGCGTTTCACAGGGGTCTCCATGCCGATGAACCACTGCTCGGTGGCGCGGTAGATGACCGGCTTATGGCATCGCCAGCAGCGTGGGTAGGAGTGTTCAAGGTCGTTTGCGGCGAGCAGAGCGCCGCGTTCCTCGAGCATGGCCAGGATGACCGGATTCGCCGCCCAGACCTTCAAGCCGTCGAAGGCGGGCGGAGCGGTATGGTTCCAGGCGCTGGAGTCCACATGCACGCGGCCGGTCGCGTCCACGCGGCAAGTGGGGTCCAGGCCATAGCGCTGGCCGGTATAGAAGTCGTCCGCCCCGTGCGCGGGAGCAGTATGAACCGCACCAGTGCCGGTGTCGGCAGTGACGTACGTCGCCAGGACGCCCAGGACGCTGCGCTCAAGAAAGGGATGTTGGAAGGTGACGCGGTCAAGCTGGCTGCCTTTGAAACGTGCCAGCTCGGCAGCTTCTCCCAGCTTGCAGGCTGCGACAACTGAGGCGGCCAGCTCGGCTGCAACAATGTAGACAGGCGCGTCCGGCGTTTCGTCCGTCGTCAGCGCGACATACTCAAAATCGGGATGGAATGCGACCGCCATCGACGCGGGCAGCGTCCAGGGCGTCGTGGTCCAGATGATCGTGGAGACTTGGCGGCCCGCGAGGGCCGGGTGGATCGCCGCTGGGTCCGAGGTGAGCCGGTAGCGCACGTAGATTGAGGGGCTGGTGTGGTTCTCGTACTCGACCTCTGCCTCGGCCAGTGTCGTGCGGTCGTGGATGCACCAGTAAACCGGCTTGAGTCCGCGGTAGACGAAGCCTTTTTCGAGGAAACCGTAGAACGCCTCAAGAGTGTGGGCCTCGTAGTCTCGACTCATGGTGCGGTAGGGCTTTTGCCAGCGGCCGAAGCAGCCGATGCGCTCAAACTGTGAGGTTTGCAGGTCCACGTACTTCTGCGCATAAGCGCGGCAGGCTCCCAGGATCTCCGCTGCCGACAGGTCGAGCCTCTTGCGGCCAAGCTGCTCTTCCACCTTGATCTCGATGGGCAGGCCATGGCAGTCGAAGCCAGGAACGTAGGGAGCGTCGAAGCCCGCCATGGTCTTCGATTTCACCACCAAATCCTTCAATCCCTTGTTGAGCGCGTGGCCCAGGTGAATGGGGCCGTTGGCATAAGGCGGGCCATCGTGCAGAATGTAAGCCGGGCGGCCGGCCCCAGCCTTGCGCAACTCCGAATAGAGCCCCATCGAAGCCCAGCGGGCCAGCCTGAGCGGTTCGTTCTGAGGCAGATTTGCCTTCATCGGGAAGGCGGTTTGCGGCAAGGTAAGGGTCGCCTTCAACTCTGGTGCTGAGGACATCGTTACTCCCTGGGTTCTTCCGATCTGGTTCAGGCTCTAGAGCCTGTTATGAACTTTCCCGCGGGCGGCGCTGGGAGCCAATTTCTCTCAGGTCGAGAAGCGAGGAACGACGAATATTGGGTATCTTCGAGCGACGAGTGACGAAGAAATGAGGGAAATTGGCCCCAGCCCTCCGGGTTGCGGCGAAAATCGCGCCATTCTTCGTTGTCATCCTTGACGGTGGACCCGCCACAGCCTTCGGATTCCGCCTCGTCTGGCGCGATTTTCGTCCGCAACGCCGCCCACGCGAAAGTTCATAACAGGCTCTAGTGTAAATGGCGGGAAAGAGAAGATGAACCGGCGACTCGCGGGAGAGGCGCGAGCAACGAAATCCTCCTATTTTTTCTTTCTTTGCTTCCATCCAGGATAACGACTGTGAAAAAGCTCCGTCTATCGTTTATGGGACGCCCGACCACGCCGGAATATGAGAGGATGGATTGCGAGGCGCTTTCAGACAAGACACAAACGGGTGTAGTAGAGGATAATGGAGAGACGGTCCTGGAGACAGGAGTTTCTCCCCCGTTCCGGCAGCAATCCAGGCGCCTAGAGGCCACTGAACCAGCCGCAGATATGGCAAACGATCTAATGATCCAGCCCGACTCGGAGTCCCAGGCCGCTGCAACCACTGCGGCAGGCACCGGTCTTGATATCACCTTCGGGATTCCCATCAAGGAGAGGCCCATCTGGGTCGATCTCTACGAAAGCATCCGCGACGTCTTCTTCCCGCCCCATTATCCTCCGCTGGAGCTGACCTCGACGCCGATTCCGGTGCCGGACCGGATGGCCGTCAAGCGTAACCCCTTGGCTTGGGGCATCGCCACCACGATCAACGTGGCCATCTTGCTGATCGCTCTCTTCTTCGTCGGGAAGAAGATCATTGAAACCGTGAAGCCGCCCCTGATAGCAACCAACATCGATTTGACAGATTTCAAGGGGCCCCAGTCCGACAAAAAAGCTGGCGGCGGTGGCGGCGGCGGCGATCACAGCATCATCGATCCCACCAAGGGCAAGCTACCCAAAATGGAAAAGGATCCGGTGACACCACCGCAGGTGCAGACGGTGGACAAGCCAAAACTGGCGATGGAAGCGGCCATCAACGTGCAGAAAGATCTGGTTCTGCCGGACAATCCGCTTCTGCCGAATATCGGCATGAAGAACTCCGTCAACGTCCAGTTGCAATCAAACGGCCAGGGCTCGGGTAGCGGTATGGGAACGGGATCCGGCGGTGGCTTGGGCTCCGGAAACGGCAATGGCTACGGACCGGGAGAGGGCGGCAACGCTGGCGGCGGACTCTATCGCGTGGGCGGCGGCGTATCTGCTCCAGTTCAGCTCAACGATGTTCAGGCCGAGTTCTCCGACGAGGCGCGGCGGGCCAAGTATCAGGGCGTCTGCATCGTGCAGATTATCGTCGATGTCCATGGCAATCCGCAGAATCCGCGGGTCGTGCGCGCGCTGGGGATGGGGTTGGACGAGAAGGCCATCGAGGCTGTGATGAAGTACAAGTTCAAGCCGGCCATGAAGGACGGCAAGACTGCGGTTCCAGTTCCGGTCAACGTCGAGATCAACTTCCGACTGTATTGAAGGCTCTATGCTTTTGCGCGAAAAGAGCGGAACGCCGAGGCGCTCCGCTCTTTCTATTGGCGCACGCGTTTTACGGACGATCTTCGGAATTGTGCCGCTTGCGAGCTCGAACCGTATGGGGAGGGGGATACGGTTGTTGCGATCGCCAACGATCTCTGCCGCTTTGTATTAAACCTTCCCTTCGCTCAGACAATAGAGGCTGGCGATCGCAGCGCCCACTCGTTACGCTCATTAGGGATCTCGTTTTCGCGGAGGGTGGTCTAGCTTTCCGGACCAATCGATTGAGTGTCCCATCATTTCGCAGCCTCATCGCGGAAAGGTGGGAAGGCTCTCACTCAAATTCCAGATCAGCCCTGGCAAACGCCGACTGCACCTGGAGTCCTGGCTTCATGCCAAATCGCCAGTCCGCTCAATGCGAACTCATCGCATCTCGCTCCTCACGGAGTCCGGGTGATTCTTTGACCTCGGGCTGAATCTTTACAGTGGGGTCATGCCGAACCCACGGCCAAACTGTATTGCCCAGGCACGCGTCCGACCAGAAGGTTTCGCAAAATTTGTTGACACGGGGTTGACACGGAAGGAGTGATTGGGAAGAGTCAGATTTTGTAAACTTGTATCCATTTTATTTTCTTGTATTTAATGGTGCGCCCGGAGAGAGTCGAACTCCCGACCTACTGGTTCGTAGCCAGTCGCTCTATCCAGCTGAGCTACGGGCGCACACGGGTGGCTTCTAGCGAAACCATAGACAGAATATCAGGGTTCCTCGGGCCGTGCAATTTCTACCCCAACGGCGAAGGCATGTCCCTTCACTCCCGCGATCAAGGTCCGCTCGCCAAGGACCCCCGAGTTGTCGGGGACCCTATCGGAGTCTCAGGCTGTCGGCGCGGGCTCCGGGGCCGGCTGAGGGGGAATCAACGGTAATTCGGCTTCGATCTCCAGCCCCGCTTGACGCACCAGATTGGCCACAGCGGCTGCGTTGAGCCGGGTGGCGTCATACTCCACGCACAGAGTGCGAGCGGCACGATCGAACCTGAGCCGGCGAATGCCGTAGACCTCGCGGATATTTGCCAGCGCTAATGACACCGCCTCCGTAGGCGGCACGGCATAGCGAAAGAGGACTTCCACACAGGTCATAAGGAGATCATAGCAAGAATCTACAGGCCATTCAGAAAGGCTCGGATCTCGGGGTTCGACCAATCCGGGTCGCCGACGATCTTGCGGCGGATGATCCCCGTCCGGTCGATGATATAGGTCTCCGGCCAGCCCTCGGTGTGGTAGAGCTGGGCGGCTTTTTGGGCTGGGTCGCGGACGGTGATCAGGTCCACATGGCGGCGCGTGATGAACCGGCTGTAGGCCTCAGGGTCTTCGTCGATGCTCACGGCCAAGATGGCCAGATCGGGCCGCTCGTGGTGGAGTTCGATCAGCGCTGGCATCTCCTCGATGCACGGCGGGCACCAGGTGGCCCAGAAGTTCAGCAGCACCACCCGGCCCCGGTAATTGGCCAGGTGAACTGTATGGTCTCCGTCCGAGACGGTGAAGTCCGGGGCCAGCCGCCCTGTCTGGGCAGGATGCGCGCCCCGGTCGCAGCCGGACGCGAGCGCCAACAGCGCAAGCAAACTGAGAGAAACAAATCGAGGAAGCCGCACATCCCTATAATACGGAGCGAAAGGGTCCCTGCGAAAGGGTGAGGACAAATGCCGAGGAATATCGAGTTCGGAGCGGTTGGAAAGGCCGGCTACAAGCCCGTGCTCGGGCTTTCCGATGCGCCTGTCTCAATGCGGGTGCCGTGGGAGACGGTTCCAGGAACAGTTTATGCCCAGCCGGAGCCGAACGAGTTGATCGAGTTGACCGTGATTGTGCCGGCGCGGAACGAAGAAGACTGCCTCGCCGAGTGCCTCGAATCGCTGGTCACCCAGTCTGAAGACCTATTCAAGCTGGGCCGCGATTGGGAGTTGATCGTGGTGGATGACGACTCCTCCGACCGAACGGCAGAGATTGCCCGCGGCTTTGTCGGGGTCACCGTGATCCAGGCGGACAAGCTGGAGCCGGGCTGGGTCGGCAAGAACAACGCCGTCTGGACTGCCGCCAGGCGGGCGAGGGGGCGCTGGCTGCTCTTCACAGACGCGGATACGATCCACGAGCCGGGCAATCTGCATCGCGCGATGCATGAGGCGGTTCGGCACAACGCGGGCATGCTGAGCTTCTCGCCTCGGCAGATTGTGCAGGGGATTCTGCGGCGGTCGCTGATGCCGCTGGTCTTCAGCGAACTTTCGCTGGCCTATCCGCCGGACAAGGTTTCCGACCCCAACCAGCGGATCGCCGCGGCCAACGGGCAGTTCATACTCGTCGAGCGGGAGGCCTATCGCCGGATCGGCGGCCACCCCTCGGTAGCAGACAAGGTGCTCGAAGACGTCGAACTGGCCTTCCTGGCCAAGCGGCGCAGGATTGGCTTGCGCTTCCGCTATGCCCCTGACTCGGTTTCCACGCGCATGTATCGCTCGACAGCCGCGATGATCGAGGGCTGGAGCAAGAACCTTGCGCTGCTTTTCTCGAATTGCCTGGCGCTGGCGGTGTGGCGTCTACTCGACATCGGCCTCCTCGTCCTCTTGCCCGTCCTGGCCATCTGGCTATGGAACGCGCGCTTCAGCGCACGCTCCTTGCAATGGCTCGGCGCGGGCTGGGTGCTGGCAATCTTGTGGACTCGCAATCTATTTCGCTTCTATGGCCGCGTCGCCAAGTCTAACTTCCCGTTCCTCGATTGCGCCATCGCGCCGCTGGGGTTGCCGTTGTTCGTGGTGCTGCTCTATCGCAGTTGGTTCGAGGTCCACATCCTGAAGCGGGTAAGCTGGAAGGGTAGGGAATACAAGGCGTGAGTGCGCAATTATCTTCTAGCTTGTTTCTTGGCTGCACGCGCCGATTGCGGATTTCGTGAGGCGGCATTTCATAGATGCCGAGAGCTGAAAGCTGGAAGCTAGCAGCTAGAAGCTCAACCGATGAAGCCTTGAACGAGGCTAAAGCATCTAAACCCTTGAGGAAGCAAGATGATTTTCCTGACGCGTCGTGCCACATTCTCAGCTTCGCACCATTATTGGAATCCGGCATGGACCGAGGAGAAGAACCAGCAGGTCTTCGGCCGCTGCGCCAATCGCAATGGCCACGGGCACAACTACACGCTGGAAGTCACAGTTGCGGGCGAGGTTGATCCAGTCACCGGATTCGTCGTCGATCTGAAATGGCTGAAATCTGTGATTGAGCGCGAGGTGCTCGACGCCTGGGACCATCGCAATCTAAACCTCGATGCTCCCGAATTTGTAGCATCGGAATCTGCCGCGACGATTCCAACCACGGAGAACCTTGCTATCGCGGCCTGGAAGCGCCTGGAACCGGCAGTGACAGCAGCCGGCAGTGCGCAGTTGAGCCGTGTCCGCGTCTACGAGACGCCGGAAATTTTTGCGGAATTCAAAGGTGAGGCATGAAAGCCAGCTTCGGCCGCCGCTACACAATCTCAGCCAGTCATCGTCTGCACGCAGACGCGCTTTCCACCGAGGAAAACTGCGCAACGTACGGCAAATGCAATAACCCGAACGGCCACGGCCATAACTATGTTGTGGAAGTGCTGGTGGGCGGAGCGGTGGACCCAGAGACCGGGATGGTCGTCGATATGGTTGCGCTCGATCAGGTGGTACGAACAAAAGTGATCGGCCGTTTTGATCACACAAACCTCAATCTCGATTCTGTCTTTCAAAATCAGGTCCCGACGACCGAGAATCTATGTAGAGCAGTCTTTGACTTGTTGAGAGACGCGCTGCCGTCCGGCGAGTTGGAGCATGTGCGCGTTGAAGAGACCGAGAACAACTTCTTTGAGTGTTATGCCGAGTGACGAACGCGCCCTATTCCCCAGGGCGAAAGGATGAAGATCATGGCACAGCCGATGGCAGTGAGCAAAACCGCATCAAGTCCGGCAAGCATGGGCGAAGGCCTCAGCGAATTCTCGACCGAGGAGATTGTTCGTGAGATTCTCAGCCGCCTGGGCGAGAACCCCAGCCGCCAGGGACTGCTGGCCACGCCTGCCCGCGTCGAGAAATCGTTGGCCCACCTGACCAAGGGCTACAACGAAGACCCGACAATGCTCCTGCGCGGGGCGCTCTTCGACGAGGACTACGACGAGATGGTCATCGTCAAAGACATTGAGATGTTTTCGCTCTGCGAGCATCACATGCTGCCTTTCTTCGGCAAGGTGCATGTGGCTTATATCCCGAAGGGGAAAGTCATCGGCCTCAGCAAGATTCCTCGCCTGGTCGAGGTCTTTGCGCGCCGCCTGCAGGTGCAGGAGCGGCTTACCCGCCAGATCGCCGACGCCATTCAGCAAGCCATTCAGCCGCAGGGCGTGGGCGTGGTCATCGAGGCGCGCCACCTGTGCATGATGATGCGAGGCATCGAGAAGCAGCACTCGTCTACAGTCACGTCGGCGATGGTGGGCTGCTTCCGCCAAAAGGAAACGCGCCTGGAGTTCCTCTCGCTGGTCCGCCAGTCCGGCGGCGAAGGATGAGCCGAGGCCGGGTGCGAGCTCGCGATCTGTGAAAGAGGGCCGGTCAGCTACAGTGAATAGGTGAACGGACTTATAGTCATCGACAAGCAGGGCGGCATGACCAGCCACGATGTGGTGAGCCGGCTCAGAAAGATCACTGGCGAACGCTCCATTGGACATCTAGGCACGCTCGACCCCATGGCTACAGGCGTTCTGCCGCTGCTGATGGGAAAGTACACGCGCCTGGCGCAGTACTTCTCTTCGGCAGAGAAGAGCTATAGCGGCACGATCCGCTTCGGCTTTGCGACGGATACATATGATGCCGAAGGCCAGCCCGCCGGGCCTGATCTCGCACCGGAGCTGAACTCCTCCTTGACCCTCGACCATCTGCGCGCCGCCGCAGCCCGCTTTCACGGCGAGATCAAACAGATGCCGCCAGCCTTTTCCGCAAAGAAAATCGCCGGCACGCCGGCCTACAAGCTGGCCCGTCAGGGTAAGCCTGTTGAACTGAAGGCAGTGATGATTCATATTGCCAGTTTCGAAATTGTCGCTCTCGACGAGCTCGAGGCCAGCTTCACAATGATCGTCAGCGCCGGGGGCTATGTGCGTTCAGTGGCTCACGAGCTTGGCCAGGATCTGGGTTGCGGCGCGCATCTAAGCAGTCTGCGGCGCACGCAGGCCGGGGTCTTCTCGCTGGCCGAGGCGCACACGCTGGACGAACTGCAACCGCTGGCAGGGAACGAGGAAGCTCTGGAAGCGGCTTGCCTTCATCCCCGCACCCTGCTGCCCGAGATGCCCGCGGTGACAGGCGATGCACAGAGTCTGGGACGGTTGCGCAATGGCGCGCAAGCCAATCTGCCGGAGTTTTCCCGTGCGCCGCTGGTCAAGGTCTTTGAAGGGCAGCGCGAACTGGCGGGGATTGCGAAGCGGATAGCTGGTACGCTCTTTCAGCCCGTGGTCGTGATGGGGTAAAAGCAGGGAACGGGGAACAGTTGCCAGGTCGGGTTCATAGACTCCCACCCTTGCGGCAGAAACAAACAACAAGGACGGAGCACGGAGCCTTTTGGGGCTGGACGCTGATCCCTAATCCCTGTTCCCTATTCCCTGCTTTTTCAGCAATGGCCCAAGCGCCGGCAGCAGCGTCTGAGCGATAATCTCCGATCCCTTTGCGGTGGGATGGATGCCGTCGGACTGGATCGTGCCGGCAACGTTCACCAGATTTTTGTAAATCATGGGAACAAGGGCAACGTGGTGCTTTTGGGCCAGATCGCGAAAGACCTGATCGAATTGCCGGATGTAATCCCCACCATAGTTTGGCGGAAGCGTGATGCCGGCCAGCAGTATCTTGACGTGGGCGGATTCGAGAGCCGTCAATACCGTGTCGAGATTGTGGCGGGTCTGCTCCGGAGGCAGGCCGCGCAACCCGTCGTTGCCGCCAAACTCGACGATGACGATCTCTGGATGCAGGTGCAGGATCGTGCTCAAACCCGCGATGGCGTCCTTGGTGGTAGCGCCGCTCGTGCCCTGGTTGCTCACCTTGTAGTGGTACCCGCGCGTGTTCAGGTCTCTTTGCAGCGCGTCGGGAAAGGATTCTCCACTCTGCAGACCGTAGCCCGCGGTGATGCTGTCGCCATAGCAGACCAGCAGCGGCCGCACTGCTCCACTCTCTTGCGCGGTCAAGGCAGGACGGGCGAGAAGAATCAGCCAAAACGAAACAATCAGGGATCGGCGAACGTACACATCAATAGTGTAGGGCAGGGAACTGGGAGCCACACTCTGGCAATTCGGAGGCCGGGCGAGTGATTGAAGTTCGTGACGCGAAGAAATGGATTCAGAACGGCGCGCGGCGTGTGGAGATTCTCAAAGGGATCACACTGACCATTCCAGCCGGCCAGTTTGTCGCCATCGTCGGTGCGAGTGGCAGCGGGAAGAGCACGCTGCTCGGCCTGCTGGCCGGGCTCGATACCCCCAGCTCCGGCGAGATCTGGCTCGACGGCGTGCCGATTCACAACCTTGCCGAGGAGCAACTGGCAGCGGTGCGCGGTGCCAAGATCGGCTTTGTCTTCCAGTCCTACCAACTGATTCAAACGCTGACGGCTCTGGAAAATGTCCTGCTGCCCTATGAGCTGAATCTTCCGGGTAGCGGACTCGAACAGGCCCGGCGTCTGCTCGACGAGGTTGGCCTCGCCGAGCGCATGGACCACTACCCGGTGCAACTCTCCGGCGGCGAGCAGCAGCGTGTGGCGCTGGCCAGAGCCTTTGTCGTCGAGCCTCCGATCGTAATGGCCGATGAGCCAACTGGCAATCTGGACTCCGCCAACGGGCGGCTAGTGCTGGATCTGCTGCTGGAGCGTAATCGCAAGGTAGGCACTACGCTGGTCCTCGTGACGCACGACCCCGAGGTGGCCAGCCGCGCCGACCGTAAGATTGTTCTCAAAGACGGAATGATCGTGGAGGATTCCTTGCCCTTCGCAGTCCCGGTGGCGGAGCAGGCGCAGAATGGCTAAGCGCGCGTTGAGCTGGAAGAGAGCCGCGGCCATCGGCTGGCGCGATCTGCGCTCGGCTCCGGGCAAATTCGGCTTTGTAGTGCTCTCGGTTGCGGTGGGAGTAGCGGCTCTCGTCGGTGTTCGCGGCTTCAGTGACAGCTTCCGGCGTACGCTCTCGACAGAAGCGCGATCGCTGATGGCAGGCGACCTGAGCGCGCGCCTCTTTCATGAGCCATCGGCGGAAGAAGCGAGCCAGATTGCCACCCTCGCGAAGCCGGCCGGAATTCGCACAACCTGGGTCACGGAGACCGTCTCCATGGCTTCCGTCCCGCCGGACCCGGTCCCGATGCTGGTCTCGCTCAAGGCCGTGGACCCCGGCGAGTACCCGTACTACGGTAATGCTGTGTTGGAACCTGCTATGAGCCTGCAACAGGCTCTGGACGGCGATTCAGCCGTCGTGGCCGAGGAGTTTTTAATTCGACTGAATGCGAAGGTTGGTCAGAAACTGCGCCTGGGGGGCAGGGAATTCAGGATTGCCGCGGTGCTCATGCAGGAACCGGACCGCATCACCGCCGGAACGGGACTCGGTCCTCGAGTGCTGATCTCGCAGGCGGCGCTTGCGCGGACTGGCCTGATCGCGCCCGGCACTCGTGCCAGCCAGCGTTTGCTGATGAAGTTGCCAGAGCAAGGCAAGCCTCAGGCCGATCTCGCTGCGCTTCGCAAGCAGGTCGAAGCGACCCTGCCTGACGCGCAGGTGATGGACTTCCGCGAAGGCAATCCGGCGCTGACCCAGGGGCTGGATAACGCCACGGCGATTCTCAGCCTTATCTGCCTGGTTGCCATGGTCCTCGGAGCGATTGGCGTTGCCATGGCCATGCACGCGCATTTGGAACAGCGCATGGACATGCTGGCCATCTTGAAGGCCGTGGGCGCGGGTTCCGGCGATTTGCTGCGCATATTTCTATTGCAAACTCTGGCACTGGGGCTGGCCGGAGGTCTGGTAGGCATCGCCGCGGGCGTAGGCGTAATGGCCGCTCTGCCGGCGGTCTTCGGCAATCTATTGCCTGTCCATGCGAGACTTGATTTTCCCTGGGCCTCGGTCGCGGCCGGCCTGGGAACCGGACTCTTGACCACCTTGCTCTTCTGCTTGCCGCCGCTGCTGGATGTGCGGGCGGTGCGGCCTGTGCTGGTTCTGCGCAGATTGGTCGAGCAGGGTCCGGAAGGCTTCGGCGGCTGGCTCGTTCGCTGGTGGGCGCGCCGTCTGCAACTCGGAATCTCGGCCATCGTTGTCCTCGCGCTGGGCGCTATCGCGTGGGCGCTCTCCGACTCGGCAAAGGTCGGCACTTGGTTTGCCGTCCTGTTCACCATCGCTCTGATCGTCCTGCTGGTTCTGGCCGCGGTCGCGCTCTGGACACTGCGCTTTCTTCTCAATCGAGTCCGTCTCCGGCTGCCTTCATTTCTGCGTCACGGGCTGGCCAATCTCTACCGGCCAGGCAATCAGTCGGCGGCAGTGCTGGCGTCTCTGGGAACCGGCGTGATGCTGATTCTGGCGGTCTATCTGATGCAATCAGCGCTCTTGCGCGACCTGCGCGAGACGGCCTCGCCCAACCTGCCGAATATCTTTCTCATCGACATAACCACCGACGAGGTCGCAGGTATCAAAGAGTTCTTTGCACACCAGCCAGGAGTGAGCCAGGCCAGTGGCCAGGCCTTGGATCTGCTGCCGGTGGTGACCGGGCGGTTCGTATCGCTCAACGGCAAGACGGTGGAGCAGCTCAAGGGCGAACACTATCCAAGGCGCCTCTTGGAGAATGCTGAACTCAGTTGGGCCGACTCGCCTCCAGCGGGCGACAAAGTGACCCAAGGCAAGTGGTGGAGCGATGCGGGCGCGGCAGAGTTGGCTGTGAGCGAAGGCGTCGCCCAACGGCTGCACCTCGGCTTGGATTCGTCGGTGGAACTCGACGTAGGTGAAAGAGTGCGGGCGTTGAAGGTCGCCACGATCTTTCGCGCCGATGGGCAGCACCCAGCAGCGCGCGTCCAATTCGTGCTGCCGTCCGGTCAGCTCAAGGACCAGCCAGCCACCTGGTACGGCGGCGCGCACATCGATCCGAAGCAGGTTGCCTCGATGGAGCGAGCGCTCTTCGCGGCCTATCCCACCGTGACGGTGATCAACATCGCCGATGTGCTCGAGCGGATCGAGAGCGTGGTCGATCAGATTACCTTTGTCGTGCGCTTTCTCGCCGGGTTCTCCATCTTTGCCGGGCTGATGATTCTGGCTTCGAGCATTGCCAGCACGCGCTTCCGCCGGATGCGCGAAGCGGTGGTGCTGAAGACGTTGGGCGCCACGCGGATGCGAATCGTTCGCACCTTCAGCGTCGAGTTCAGCGTTCTGGGCCTGCTGGCCGGGTCGGTGGGCGTGATTTTTGCGAATCTGCTGACGCGAGTGCTTTCGAACGTCGTGCTCAAGCTGGACATAGCCTTCCACGTTGACTGGACGGCAACACTGATCGCGCTTTTCGGCACCGCCATCCTGGCCACCGCGACAGGCTGGATCGCGAGCTATCGGATTCTCGGCCTTCGCCCGCTCGAAGTGCTGCGCGAGGAGTAGAAAGCAGTGATTGAATTGAGCCACACGGTTTGACCAAGGGCGGAGAATCCCCTTATGATGTACGAGTTGGTTTTGGTATGCATGAAGTTTGGCCTACCACTTCCAACGGGGCCGCTAACCGGCCAGCGTTACGGGATGCCCACTCGTTCAATGGTAGGACAGCTGCCTCTGGAGCAGCATATTGGGGTTCGAATCCCTGGTGGGCAGCCAATATAAACTAAACAAAATCAATTAGATAAGAGAATCAGAAGAAATGATCTTAGAAATCAGACTCGTTTATGTCAGCACTGTGTCAGCAAAATTCTTCAAGCCAAAAAACGCGCCTTTGGGAAACCTCAGAGTTCGATTGTCTGGGCTGAGATGTGCTCTGGCGGGTGTTTCGATCCGAGAATGAAACAGGAACCGGCCACGGTCACAGCGGATGTTGTTGCCGCAGCCGGTTCCCGTCTTGCATGGAAAGAGAGGTCTAAGCCATGCAAGCTCAAAAGCAGGGGGGGCTGTGCTCCCCCCTCTCGAAGTCCAGCAATGGGGGCGTATCCCCCACCAGGAGACGACGCGCTCCCCGCGCCGCGCTGGACTACAAGCCAAAATAGAAAAGCCGATGGTCATGCCACCATCGGTGCGCAATTGGCCGCGCATTGACCAGGGTGATTAATCCTGTCGATGCAAGTCGCGGCGGCGGCGGCTGGTGAGCAAGCCAACCCACCAGTCCGACGTCGCTGCGGGCTGTCGCGCAAACTTTCAGAGTTCGTTGCGGCGGTTCTCTTCGATCCTCTGACACGCTCTGAATCGGTCTAAGCATTCCGTCTCTCTGGCGCGGGCCAGGTCGAGCTCGACTTGCTCGTTGCCGATCCGTGCGGCAATCCGGTGACACTCTTCAGAAAGTTGGCCGTATCTCTGTCGCCATGCGTCGATTTCGTTCTGCGGCGGATAGAGTTTCGGGTCCGGCTCTATACATCGGACGCGGTTTTTTTCTGCGGCCTCCAGGTCACCACGGCTGAAACCTAGTCGGCTTTGGCAGCGTTCGCGCTCGGCTACCAAAGGTTTCAATGCGTGGAACGCAACGCCGGACGCGGCGCGGGCTTCTTCATAGCGGGCGACGCGTTCCGCTTTGGCGTGTTCTGATCCAACCATCATTGCCGTGCTATTCGCGTTCATCATGCGAACATGCTCCTGCCGTGCGGCTTCATCGGCCACCAGCGCGTCTATCCGCGCTTGCTCTCTTTGTGTCACCACCAGGCGGGCGGATTCAAGGTCAAGCATGGGCGCTCCCTTCATGTCGTTCGTTTTCGTCGAATTGGCGTTTGCCTTCGCTGTGAGTCTTGCCGCCAAAGCAACTCTGGATGCGGCGGCTGACATCATTCATGGCGGCGCTATTGACGCTGTATGCCCACGATGAACTGTCATCTCCGATAGTCGCCAATGACGGCGCGGCGGGCGGCTTGGGCGCGGCGTCGGCTGCGATGCGTCCGGGCTTGTAGTGGTGTGAGCGCGGCAAGATGACATTGCGGATAAAGCAAGCGGCGGTGTCATCGGACCAGGGGCGAAGCTCGGTAGTCAGTAACTCATGCGCTGTTCTCATTGCGGGCCTCCGTTCTGCGGGTCCGTGGGGATAGGCTCAAACCCTGCCTGAAACGCGCTTGCGCCTAGCTGCGGGCTGGGGCTGGCCACTGTGCTGACAGGGACCGGCGCGGCGTCAGTGGCCGGGTTGCTGATGGGGATGCCTCCCAGTTCTAGACCGCTGGGCTGTTCGTACTGCATACCGCGTGGGATGATGCTCATCTGGTTTACCTCCGTTGGGTTGTTATTGTCTGTTGCTTCCATTTCTGGACTTTCTTGTCGAGCATGGTGACGTAGTTTTTCGTCTCGGCAAAAAATTTCTCACCGTTCGATTCATGGACTTCGATGCACTCACGCAACAGAGCCAAGTCACGGTCAAGACGACTGTGCAGCGGTTCGGGGGCGCGGCCCTCAATGATTGCGAGAAATAGTTCAAATGCTCGATCATCCAGCCTGATTTCTTTCACTGGCGAGGCGCAAATGGTGCGCGTGCTGCCATCTGGCATCGTCAGCCGTATCTTGGGACTTTTCATTGCGCTCCTCTCCGTCCTCATCCTCGATTGGACCTCTCAAAATCGCGGCGAGTAGCTCGAAAACGTGATCAGGTTCGTCGATCCGAACTGCGTCACGAATCCAGGTCAGTTCGCAGTCGAGCGGGCTCTCTGCTTCGTTGTCCAGTAGTCCAGCCAACCTGAAATAGTGCTTGTTGTCGCCGCGAATCGGGCGCACGCTGCCATCCGGCAGATGCACGGTGATTGATTCACCGCCGATCCGCTGCTCAAGCTGCCCGATGCGTCTGCGCAAACCAGCGATCATTGTTCTGCCCTCATCGATGCTTCCAGGCGGTCAAGACGTTTTGACAAGTCTTCAATTTCGACACTCTTCAGTAGCAGTTCCAAAAGCCGTCCGGCTGCGGACACGACCGCTGTTATGGGTGCATCAGGATCATTGACGATCTTGTGTAGCCGCATCCCCGCATCGAAGCCAGCGGTTCTCAGTCGATTGACCGCACCTTCCAACAAATCATGCTTGGCTTGCGCATATTGCTCTTGAAACTTGGGCTGTTGCAGCCAGGTCAACAGCGTGCGCCCCGTAATGCCGCAACTTTTGGCCGCTGCCTCAATCGTCGGTTTAGTAAGCAAGGCAGAGATAGCCTGCGTTTGCAGTCTCGTTTTTCCCGTGTTCTTCATCAGGCTTCACCGCGTTTCAGTTCTCCGGCAAATATCGAGTTGAATGATTCTTTGCCGGTCCTATATTTCTCTCTGCCCCCAACTCCATCTCACGGCGCAATCGTATCTGTCACTGCCGTAGGCTGTGCGAATCCATTCGGCCTCCGCGATCTCCGCTTTGAATCTCCGGTAATCGTGCTCCACAATGGACATGAGGTATCTCCGGTGATACGCCAGCGCCATTCTTTGTAGGAATCTCCATCTCTTGATCTTCTGTTCCTCGGTCCAGCCAGCTACTCTCTGGCGTGTGTACTGTTCCTCGGTCAAACCCGTCAACGTATGGCGCAAGTGCCGGGGAATCGGCGTGAGTCTTACAAGGGCGTCATCGCTGTGGTAGACGGGCTTGCTAGGTTCAGTGCAATCGGCAAGGGCCTCCAGCCTTTTTAAGGTCGGTGGTTTCCAGATCGTTTTGTTATTCCCCGCTTCGACTGGTACGCTGTGCGACTGCATCGCCAATACGTTGCTGCTCATGTTTTGACCTCGTTTCGCAAATTTGACTGACACTGTGCTGACATGATGGGACGGATTGCAATCTCCAGTCAGTTATTAAATTGATACAATTAGTGTTAGCTCGCTTTTGTGATGTAAGAGAGTCTGACACTGTAGCAGCATATTGAATAATCATTATTGGACCCTCCCTTTTCCAACCGATGACAGATGTGACACATCGTCCCTTTTAGAGTGTTCGCGCACGCGCGTGCGCGTAACGTCCATAACAGGAGCATGTGTCACATCTGTCATAGTTGTGTTCTTAAGCCGTATGCCACTGAAGCCACGAGCGGCGGTCGTTGGCTTCGGCGAGACTCCATTTCGCTCTCCGATCCTCTGCGAGAATCCTTTTGGCTTTCCCACGGCCTCCCCGTTGGCTTCTGCCCATTGGCTCCAATCTGCAAACAGCCGTCGTGAGGATTCCCAGTAATCTGTTCCCAATTCGCAGCGTTCAACGATCCATTGCGAAATGGCATCCTCGGCTGCAAAATAGCTCTCCGTCGCTTCAGTGACGGTGATCGGCGCATCCAGTCCGTCACGCTGCCAGATCAGAGCGCCGTCAACCATCCATTGCAGAATCCCGCCCCATTCAGCGCGTAGCTTCTCTGCGAGTTCCAGGTCACGTTTTGCCGGTGGAATCGTCACCTCGAACGGAATCAAATTGAACCTGCGTCGAATCGCCGTATCTACAGTGCGCAAACCGGGTTTATGATTTCCCGAAATGATGAGTTTGAATTGTGGAGTGTACTCAAAAAAGTCTTGCCGCATGAATCTCGCTGCAATGCGGTCCCCGCCTGTGAGCGCCTTCAGCTTGGATTCGGCCCAGTGTCGGCCATCCTCAGTTTCAATTGCAGTAACCAAACGAGCGCCGCAAAGCCCAGCCAGATCGGTGGGATGATGCTCGTTCGATGAAGCAATAAACGCCTCAATTGGAGCACTCCTCGCATAGTCTCCAAGAACGCCAGACACGGTAGACATAAAGACAGACTTGCCATTTGCACCAGTACCATAGAGAAAAAACATTGCCTGTTCGCGGGTCACTCCGGTTGCGGCATATCCGCACATTCGCTGCATGAACCGTTGCAACTCTTCATCTTCGGCAGTGATCTGAGCGAGAAACGACCGCCATAGCGGGCAGTCTCCGCCGGGAATTGCGGCTGTGAGTTTGGTCATGTAGTCAGAGCGTAGGGCTGGACGGAGTGACGCTGTGCGAAGATCGACAACACCTCCAGGTGTATTCAACAGCCAGACATCTGCATCCCACTGTTCAACGGTTGCCGCGTGACGCCGATCTGAGCGGGCCAATCGTTCGACGGCGGCAATTGTCTGCGCACTCCCGATTCTCGCAACTAATGATTTCTCGGTAGTCGCGGCGGTTGCTCGGCAACTGGTACGAGCCAGATCGTAAACCTCCAGAGTGTCATCCTCTGGCCAGTGAGTTCCATCCCAACGATTCCAACGGCCAAGAGACGCCGTATAGCGCAAGTCGCTACCATGCTCGTTTGTGAACCTCAACGCCAGAGCATCATCAGAGAATTCGGCGGGCCGGTCTAGCTCACCGTTGGCAGCGGTGAATACTTCGCCCATTGCATCGTCACCGAGGATGCCTACAAGGTCATCGGGACCGTTGACGCCATCGACAATCGGAAGGTCGCACACAAGCACGTTGCACTTGCGCGTTCTCAACTCGGCTACAAGAGCAGCCCGCGCTTGTCCGACTTTCGGGTTTGTCGCAGCATTGGAATCCAGGAGCACATACACCTTGCGGCCATCGCAATAACTCAAGTCGGCAAGCGGCCCAAGCACATCCACGCGCTCACCTTTCGCGTTTTCAGCTTTGCCGATGACTCCTCTCCAACTCCAGCATCCACCGAGCGCCAGTGTGACGAGATTCATCCCTACACGGTCGGCCCATGAAGTCAGCGCCAACGCCGATTTCTCGGCTTCGACCAAAGCGATGGGCGTGTCCCCATCTTGCAGCTTCAACGCCGCTCCAGGTGGGAAGTACAGGTGCCTGCCGTCACCGTAAGGCGAAACGTATTTGTTCTTTGGCTTGCCGTCTTCGATCTCTGGATTGTCGCGCCGCAATCGCGCCGTGACTCGCTTGCCGGTGAGCGGGCTGAAGTACGGGAAGATGATACCGGCCATATCGCGTGACGGCGGGGCTTTGATGCCGTAATCGTCGCGGGCCTCGCGGTCGGTCACACGTTGAGTGCGGGCCGTTGCCAGTAGCTCCGCCGGAATGCGCAGCTTCTCAAATGCAGCTATGTCGGCTGGTGAGAGTGCGGGAGATGTGGTGCGGCCCGTCAAACTTGCGCCGCCGATAGCGGCTTATGCCCGCGTTTGCGTGCGGGCCTGTTGCCCTCACGAGTCGCCAGCCAGTCCAGGACCGCTTGACGCCGATACAGGATGCGCCCCGCGATAACCACGCGCGGCGGCCCGATCCGCTGGGTGTAGAGCCGATCTAGGGTGCGCGTACTAACACGCAACTCCGCTGCCAGTGCGGCGGGAAAGATGTACTCCGATCCCAAGAGCGGCTGATACTCGGCTTCTCTCGCTTCGCTCACAATTTTTGAAATTTCTCTCTCGCTCATTGGTAAAGCGTGCACGAGTCAGACTCGAAGCGCAACACTTCCGACCTCGTTTGCGACTTCGTCCGCAACGCAAGGCGGAAGAGTTCGCCGCTCAAATCGCCGATGTTTATAAGGGTTCGAGAGCACCATAACCGCACACGCGATTTCTCTTCCGCGATTTATTGCGGAAGAGTCGCAATAGGAATCCGCACTCCTCTGCGTGGGTATGTGGGGCGTTTTGCTGACATGGTGCTGACACTAGATAAACAGGGAAGAGCAAGATCGCATGAATAGGCTCATAAACAAAGGGAATAATAATTATTATTTGCCTAGCGGCTCGCTGCCAAGTTGTCAGTGTTGCGGCTTGATGCCACGCGATTCTCGCCATTTCGCCTGGGCACGGTTCAAGGTTCTTTGAACGCCGAGCGTGAAGCAAGGCTCGTGGTAGGCGCGGCGAAAAGTGCAAATCTCATTGTTGGGATTGCTCCGATTCCGCGTTCTGAGGTCGGTCTTCCAGTGGCCCTCTAAATAATGAGTCGCTCGGAACCTGATCCGCCCCTGCTCATCCAACTCCTCATCCAACTCCGTAAGGATGCGGTCGTACTCCTCTTCGGGAATTCGTCCATTGACTTTCGTTGCTTCGTCGGTTAACCGGCCCGCCACTTCCCAAAACTGCGTCTTCCTCGCAACATAAACCCGCACCGTCTTTCCAACGATCTCGCATACCACATTCTCAAAGTGTCCCGTCAGACTTTTCAAAAGTTCGGATGCGAATCCACGCACAATGAGGTGACGTTTTCCCTGTTCATCTACGAGGCCGCTCCATCCTTCATATTGGCCGCGCGACATTTCTTTCGGGATTTCCAAAGTCTTCCAATCGTCGGGAAGTTCCTCAATGATGAGAGGGTGATTCCGCTTATCCGTGATCCGCTGAGCCAACTCGGCATAGGTACAATTGCCCGGAAGCAATTCGCTGGCCCGAAGCGGTCCCTCGTCCACATAATCGGGGCGGAGAGATGCAACTGGATGCTCTCCCCGCAGTATCATATTAGAACGCGTTGATGTCCCCTTCGAACGCTTCGTGGTCATTGGCCACTGGCCCCCGCCCTCAGTTTTTCATCGTCGGTATAGATGTCGCCCATGACATTGGTGGCAGCGCGTGTTGCCTGATCTTGGACGTGACTATACCTCATCGTCGTTTCCGGCCTTGCGTGTCCCAGCAGCTTGCCGACCACTTGCAAGCTCACGCCATTCGAAATTAAATGACTTGCAAAAGAATGCCGCAAATCGTGGAGCCTAACCAGGAGGCGATACTTGAGCACCTTGTGACGCCGTTTACCCTTGACCTCTTCGACCTCCACAAGTCCAGCGGCTTTGCAGGCTTGAAGCCATGCCCGATGGATCGTGGTTCTACAGCCGCCTTTCGTGCCTGGGAATAAGAAGCCGGTCGGATTCTTGTTGGGCATCATGCTTTTCAGCAATTGAATAGTCGGTTCATTCAGCGATACATATTCTTGCCGCTTCTCCTTGGTGGAACTGGATGGCTTCATCCAGGTGCCGCGCCGCAGGTCGAAGCACTCCCACCGCGCCCCCAACGCTTCGCTCTTGCGGGACCCTGTGAGCAACAGCAACCGCAAAACATTGGCGGCTTCTTGATCCTGATAGCCATCAAGCGCAGATCGGAAGGCGCGAATTTGTTCGACGGTTAGCCAGTTCTCCCGTTTGTCTTCGTGAAATTTCTCGATGCCCTTCGCGGGATTCTCGACCATGAGTTTTTGCTCGATGGCAAAGTTAAACATTGCTGACAACAACGAGCGAACGCGGTTGGCTTGGTAAGGCGTAGCTTTCAGAGAAAAGTGCAGATTAGCAACATCCCGTTTTCCAACCGAGCTAAGGCGAAGTCGGCCAAGCGCGGGCCGGATAATGTTCTCGATCCTCTGCTCCTCGTTGCGGGCCGTAGTGGGCCTGTGCTTGCGCACCCTATCGGACTTCAGGTATTCCTCGGCTAACTGCCCCACGGTTGGCTCCACGCGGCTCTGGATGCGATCCTCCAGCGGATCGTGGCCCGCTTGTATCTTCGCGCGGAGTTGTCCGGCCTTGAGCCTTGCCGCCGTGGCCGACATCTCCGGCCAACGGCCAAAAGTGTATCTCTTCTGCCTTCCAGCGATCCGGTAATCGAGAATAAAACTCGTGGCACCTTTAGCAGTGAGCCGCACCCCGAAGCCGGGTATCTCCCGGTCCCACTGAATCAGACTTCCTTCTTGGGGAGGCTTGATTTTCTTGATGGCTTCTTCAACGATTCGCTGGTTCGTCCGCTTTGGTGTTTTTACCTGTATCGTCCTTGGATCAATGCCCAAGAACTCCGCCGCGAGCGTCGGATTTCTTTTCATCGCGGTAGTCTTCGATTCCATCTGTTTGATTGCCGAATCAAATTCTGGATCGTGTCGCACCGACCTTCGGGCCTTAACAGGAGATAGGATTTCCGGCTCTGCCAAAGTTTTCGACATATCGAAGTTCGAATCCCTGACGGGCAGCCAATTCGCGCTTGACGCTTCTTTTTGCTTTCCCACTTGCCCTCCATGTCAGCAATATGTCAGCACACTGTGCGCATATCAGACTGACAACAGGCACAAGTGTCAGACTATCGGGCATGGTATGTCAACTAAAATAAAGGGATTGGCGTATAAGTCCTTTGGTCTGTGTCAGCACGATAAGCCAAGCTTCATGACTCTGGAGCAGCATATTGGGGTTCGAATCCCTGGTGGGCAGCCAAAATTCAAATCTAAGGCAGTTTATTGCAGTTCATAATGGTGCAGAGAAGTACACCCATTCGCAAACCTAAGCCAATCATTACAAGATAGATACTCGTCTTTTGTGGTTCCTCGTGGCACGATGAGAGCCAAACGGGAATGGGGATTGGATTTGCCAACATTGGCCGACTTCCAGGGAGTGACCCAGGTGTGGGCGCAAATCAATAGATTCCCGAACACTCCACTGCGCACGCGAAAGCCCTTTAAACGTGCCGCTTTTTAGGGTATTTTTCGGTGAGGTTTTCCGCCCACTCCGCAAATGAAGCTTAGAATGCGAATTGAAATAGGGCCAACCCACCGGGATCGTTAACCGCCAAACCAAATTCTCGGAAGAGGTTTTATGACAAGCACAGCGAGCAATCTGCAGCCGCGGCGTGAGTTTCTCAAACTCGCCGCTCTTACCGGCGCGGCAGCGCTCACGGGACATGTACCGGCAGCCTTAGCGGAACAAAACGCCGGTCCACAAGCAGCGATCCGAGGTGACGGGGATGACAAGATGGAGTTCCTTCGTGTCAGCGGCCGTCACATAGTCAATGCGAAAGGGAAACAGGTTCGCCTGAGGGGAACGTGTCCGGGCGGCTGGATGAACATGGAGGATTTCATTAATGGGCACCCGGGCGCGGAGCATACTCTCCGAACGCAGATGGCGGAGGTGCTTGGTCCGGCCAGAGCGCAGTTTTTCTTCGAGCGCATGCTGGACTACTTCTTCAATGAAGACGATGTGATCTTTCTCAGGAACGCCGGCGCCAGCGTCGTCAGGATACCTCTCAATTATCGACACTTCGAAGACGATTCCGCTCCCTTCAAATACACAGAGGCCGGTTTTGCCCGTCTCGATCAAGTGTTAAGCCACTGCGAAAGACATGGTCTTTACGTCATTCTGGACCTTCATTCGGCGCAGGGGTGGCAGAATGTCCACTGGCATTCTGACAACGCATCGCGCATCAGCCTTTTCTGGGAGGTTGCGTTCTATCAGGATCGCTTCGTTGCCCTCTGGCAGGAGTTTGCGCGCCGTTACAAGAACAGGGCAGTGATCGCCGGCTACGATGTACTGAACGAGCCTTGTGCGAACAACGCCCTGGGCGACTATCCATGGAACGTGGGTTCCAATTACAGGCCCAACTTTGACCGTATGAACGCCGTCTACCGGCGCCTGGTTACGGAGATTCGCAAGATCGATTCCAGGCACATTATCTTCCTTGAAGGGGATGACTACGCAAAGGACTTCTCGGGGCTAGAGAAACCCTTCGACGATAACCTCGCCTACAGTTCGCATAACTATACTGTGCCTGGCTTTGGACCTGGACGATACCCTGGCACCATCCATCCGCGATCGGCTGCGGCGGGCAGTGCTCAGGACTGGGATCTGGCAAAACAGGAGCGAAACTTCCTCGATGCCGAGGGAACGAAGTTCACCCAGCAGCATAACGTTCCGCTGTGGGTTGGCGAGTTTGGGTCTGTCTTTAACGGGCCTGCCAATGAGAGTGGTGACCGGCTTCGCGCGTTAGATGATCAGATTGGCATCTTTGAAAGTCATGAGACGCACTGGACAACGTGGAATTACAAAGATGTTGGCGTGATGGGTATGCTGACACTCAACCCTGCATCTCCTTACATGGAGCGCATCAGCGACCTTCTTCGTAAGAAGCTTGCTCTTGGCACCGACGATTGGATGAAGTGGCTGCCGTCAACGCCGGTAAAGGACGCAACGGCTCAGCTTGCTGACCAGATTTGTCAAGTGGTTGGTGATCCGCAGTTGGATGCGCGACTCAATGTACGGTGCATGAGTCAGACCCTATTGTGCTTTTACACGGGAACCCTGATGCAGCCGCTCTACGCCGGCCTCTTCAAAGGCCTGTCCGAGAATGAGCTGGATCACATCCTATCTTCTTTTTCGGCAAAGCAGTGTGTGCCAAACCAAGGTCTGGTGGACGTCCTCAGTAAATACATGGCCACGCCAGCTCAGGGGTCGAGTATTGGCGGCTGATTCCCAGCCGACGCAATGCCGAGATCACGATATTCAATCGTGAGCCGCTTAACATTGCTGTCGAGTTATCGTACGAAGGGAATCGCCCCCTTTCCGACTGTAGGATTTATTTCACGCCGTCCATGAGATCAACACCAGACTCGCTTGATCATCGACAACAGTCATGACCTGGGGATGGACAGTGGGATGGATCAAAACTTCCGCCGCTATCTGGTCGATCAGAGAAAAGGGCAACTCAAAAGGGAATCACCGCTCTCGATATTGAAAGTTCCACTGAAAGAGAAGCCGCCCACACATCGGACGGCAGATCGTCGCGACAGCGGGATTGGCAGTTCGCCTTGTTTCCCGATCGTCTTTAATGCTTTGCAACGTCGAGATCGATGGTCAACTTCACTTCATCTCCCACTACAGCCGTCGGGAATTTCGTCGCGATTCCGAATGCCGTGCGGCTGATCGTAGTGGTACCTGAGAAGCCAGAGTGAGGCTTCTTGTCCATTCCCGGAACAGGTCCCGTCGAACCCTACAGTTGCAGGACCACCGGCTTGGTCACGCCATGCAGGGTAAGATTGCTGGAGACAATAACGCAGATCTGAGAAGGCAGAGAAACAGGAAGGTCATTCAGGAGCCGGATCGCGGCGGCGTAATTCCAGCGCTCAGCTAGCATCCCGGCCGCCCGTCCCTTCAGTCAATCACGTCTGATTCTAGGTACTTGTAGCGGCTGGTGCGTCGACTGAATACCCTATTTCATTGATCCAAAGTTGCTCTGGCCCTAAATCTCTGTTGCGTTTCAATTTATGACCCTCTTGTTGCGCTGTCGCCGATCTCAAAAGGCAACAAATCCGACCCATTCTTGCACCAACAAGGACGGGAAGGGAAGGGGCAATTAATGTCTCATCCCATCCTGCTTATCCTCTGTATGGACGTTCGCAGATGATGCCGCCGGCGCGGTCAACCGGACGAGAATACACACGCCGCGCATCCATGCTTTGCTTGGCGCGGGTGCCGAAGAAGGCTCCGGCCTCATGCATCGCGTACAGCCTGACGAAGTCCAGGTATCCGCAATCCACGATGTAGAAACTCCCGCCTCCATGAGAACAATGTCGAGCACTTTGACATCGTGCAGCTTGCCGTTGCTGATGTGAGTGAAGGCGGCGATCCACCTCCACAATGCTCAGACTGTGTCTTGAACAAAACGAGACCGGGCCACATCATTGCATTCCTGAATGAGAGCCATAAGTGGGGACACGTAGTCTGAAACAGCAAAAAACGGTCTTCGCCGTTGTTGCCGAGAGGTTTCAGGGGGTTTGCCGGTGATTGTCCGAGCGGAACGGCCGGCCTTTCACAATCCCTGTCCCTTCGCGCACAGTCACGAGTTGGTCGGCAGCAACGGATTTGAACGACTCAACAAGGCCGGAGGGCCAGCGGATCTCAACATCCGCGGTTGCTGCCTTGCCCAATCCGAAGTGCAGTCGCGGGTCGTTGGCCGAACAATAGCTCGTCTGACTCATGAGCTCCTGTACCTGCACCTTGCCGCTGTAATGCACAAGCGCGCGGGCGCCGATGGCGCTGCGGTTGCTTTTCGTTCCTTCCAGGCGAATCTTGAGCCAGTGATTGCCTTTCGGTGCGTCGTTGCGGATCAGCGAAGGCGGATCGTTCTGGTTCATGACCAGGATGTCCATGTCTCCATCGTTGTCGAAGTCGCCGAAGGCGCAACCGCGGCTCACGTGGCGCGCCGCCATAGCAGGGCCTGCCTCCTCTCCCAGTTGGGCGAATTTGCCGTTGCCTAAATTGCGAAAGAGAATCGGCTGGCTGCGGGCGGGAAACTTCGCGAAGACGCGCTCGAGTTCCGGGTAGACGTTGCCGGTGACGTAGAAGATGTCGGGCCAGCCGTCGTTGTCGAGGTCGAGCATCCCCGCGCCCCAACTGACAAAGCGGCGCTCGACGCCGATGCCGGAGGAGTTGGACACGTCATCGAACTGCCCTTTGCCAAGGCCGTGATAGAGTCCGCTGGACTGCTGTTGATAGTGAGTCCTGAAGATGTCGATGTGGCCGTCCAGGTCGTAATCTCCAGGAGCGATGCCCATCCCGGCCATTGCCTGGCCATCACCGCTGACGGCCAGGCCGCTCATCAGGGCATCTTCGCGAAACGTGCCGTCGTGGTTGTTCAGGAAGAGCAGACCCGGTGTCGAGTCGCAAGCCACGAGAATGTCGGGCCAGCCGTCCTCATCGATGTCCAGCGCCACGGCGGTGAGTCCATAGGAGGTTCTGACGGAGTCGATGCCGGAGGCCTTGGAGACGTCGGTGAATGTGCCGTCGCCGTTGTTGCGGTAGAGAGCATGCGTGGGCACCGGCAGGCCGCGCGGTCCACAGTAGACGGCCACTCCCTCGTAGGAGCAGGTCGCTACCAGTGTGCTGGGTTTGGGAGCAGTTGCCAGATCGAAGTCGACGTAGTTGGCGACGAAGAGGTCGATGTGGCCGTCGCGATTGTAGTCGAGAAAAATGCAGCCGGCGCCGAAGCGGTTTCCAGGGTGCAGCAGGCCGGCTTTGGCCGTCACGTCGGTAAACGTGCCGTCGCCGTTGTTGCGGTAGAGACGGTTCTGGCCGTAGTAGGTGAGGAACAAGTCTTCAAAGCCGTCGTTGTTGTAGTCGCCGACGCAAACGCCGACGGCCCAGCCGGGGTCGGCGAGGCCGGCTTTGGCGGTCACGTCGGTAAACGTTCCGTCGCGATTGTTGTGATAAAGCCGGTTGCCGGAGCCGGGCGGAGTGCCTTCGAGCGTTCGGCCTCCAAGCAGGAAGATGTCCAACCAACCGTCGTTGTCGTAATCGAAGAAGGCGCATCCTCCGCCCATCGATTCCAGGATGTAGGTGACCTGGCCGGAGGTGCCGTAGACGATGGGCTGCGTGAGGCCGGCCTGCGCCGCTACATCGGTGAAGCGTGAGAAGGGCGGCGGCTCCGGCGCGGCGGCTCCGGCGGCATTCAGCAACCTGGGCGCGAGCAGCGGAGCAGCAGCCAGCGAGCCCGCCTGCAGCAGGCGGCGGCGCGACCAGAGGGATTGCGGGCAGTTGGACATGATGCGGCTAATGGGGAGCCTGATTCTTGGGTTGGCCAGGATCCGCCGCCGGCCCTGTTGAAGAGGCGCTGCCGCTGGGGGCATTGGCGAGCATCTTCCGAAGCCGGAGCGCATCAGGGTCGGTTGGATCGATCTTCAGCGCAGACTCTACGGCCACGCGCGCCTCAGCGAAACGCGATTGGCTGGCCAATGTAGCGGCAAGGTTGACCCAAGCGAGCGTAAAGCGCGGGTTGGCGGAGACGGCGGAGCGGAAGCGCACCTCGGCCTCTGTGTCGCGTCCCAGTTGGCCGAGCAGAGTTCCCAGGTTGTTCGAGGCTTCGGCGTAGCGGGGCATGGCAGCCAGCGCGTTGCGAAAATGCTGTTCGGCGGCCGCGGCTTCACCGGCTTCGGCAGTGAGGCTGCCGAGCAGATTCTCAGCGGCGGCGAAACCTGGATTGAGTTGAATGGCCTTCTCAAGAGCGGCGCGTTCCTGGGTCTTGTCTCCAGCCAGGTCGAGGGCCGTCGCCAAGTCGTATTCGAACGAGGCATTCTGCGGCTGGGCTTCGACGGCCTCGCGATAGAGCGCAACGGCCTGGTCAGCATGGCCGTCTTTCAAGGCCTGTGCGGCCTGGCCAGCCTTGGTTTGGCCGAGGGCTAACTTGACTGTAGCGTCCTGGCGCTCTTTGAAGAGTTTGAGTTCGGCTTGAGCCTCTTCGATCTTGCCGAGCGAACGGTAAACCTGAGCGAGATGAAAATGGGCCTCGGCCTGGCTCGGATCGAGCGCAACGGCCTTCTCCAACTGCTCGCGAGCCGCCTCATTCTGCTGCAAGTGAGAGAGCGCGACGCCCAGGTTGTAGCGCGCATCGTAGTGATTGGGATCGAGGGCGACCGCAGCCTTCAGATGTTCGACGGCGGCGGCGTACTCCTGCGCATCCGTCTCCAGGATGCCGGAGAGATAGAGCGCGTCGAAGCTGTTGGGGTGCGCCGCAAGAAGCTTATTCACGAGAGGCCGCGCGGTTGCATCGTCGTCTTGCAGGACCAACACACGCAGGTAAAGCAGTTCCGTCGTTGGATCGCCGGGATGTGCCTTTACGGTTTCGCGGAGAAGATTGGTTGCATCCTGGTAGCGGTGGGATTGGACGTAGACCGTGGCCAGTGCCGAGCTTAGTCGCAGCTCCTCCGGCGTCTTTGCGAGTGCTGCGGTCAACGTCTCAATGGCCTTGTCGAAGAGGTTCGCTTGGGAATATGCCAGAGCCAGGTCCAGCGTCAGGTCCTCGTCGCGCAATGCCGTGCTCAGCAGATCGATTGCCGCCGAAAACTGGCCGTCAGAGATCCGTGCCCTGGCCAGCCAATCGAGAGCGGTCACAGAGTTAGGATCGACGCGCAACGCGGCCTCCCAAGCCTCTTCGGCCTCCGCAGGCTGGTTCAATCGGTTGAAGACCACGCCTAGCAGCAGTCGAGGCTGCATTTGGCCCGGATCCAGTTCGATGGATCGTTGCAACTCAGCGGCAGCGTCCTCAGACTGGCCAGAGGAGTGGAGGGTGAGGCCGAGGTAGTAGTGAAGGCTGGCTGAGCCTGGCTCGATGCGCAACGCCGACCGGAAGGCAGGAATGGCGCAAGCAAACTGACGCTGCTCGCCAAACCATCCACCCAATGCGCCCCAGTTTCTTGCCGTGGGGCGGTTTCGGAGCTCAAGCTCGAGGGTCTCTGGGCCGCGGCAGGCAGGGCGCTCTTGCGCCAGTCCGCTAAGACAGCAGACAACCAGGCTCATCGCCCCGGCAATAGCCCTAAGTCGCATCAACATGCATGACACTCGCGGTGTGTTTGGATGGGGTTTCGGCGACATTGGGGTTATTAAACCATGCCACTGCCGCGCCTGTCAGAGCAGCATGATCCAGAAGCCTGGAGACGCGCAATTGCATCTTCAGCCCCTCCAGTTCCTTCATGGCGGCGGGCAAAAACAGATGCGAAGAGCGCGAGATGCCTCCGCCAATCACCACCACTTGCGGGCCGAATTCGGCGAGCTTCATGCGCAGCGCCAGCCCCAGGTGGCGGCCGAAATCGGTAAATACCGCCGCCGCATCCGTGTCGCTTGCCGTTACCGCGGCGATCTGGGCCACTTCCCGCAGCTTGCCGGTGCGCATTTGATAGTTGCCCTGGATGGCTCGGGTCGAGACGCAATCCTCGACGATGCCGCCTTCATAGGGCAGATTCCAGATCTCTCCGCCGGGAGGAACTCCCTGGCCCTCTGGGACAATGCGGCCCTCGACGGCAAAGGCCGAGCCGATGCCGGTGCCCAGGGTGATGCCAACGGCGCGGGGAACGTCTCGGGCCGCTCCGGTGCCGATCTCGCCCAGCAGGAAGGCGGCCGAATCGAGCAGGAAGCGCACTTGGCCGGGCTGCCAGCCGAAGAGTTCGGCCAGGCGTCCGCGCAGGTCGATGCCATAAAGATAGGGCAGCTTGTGGCGCATGTGGCTTACGCCCGCCGCAAAGTCGAATGGGCCGGGCACGGCCAGCTCGGCGCCGCCCACTCCAGCCCACTTATTTGATGCCTTAATTCCAAGAGAATAAAGCAGATGGATGAAGGCGTCGCTGGTCGCTTCGGCTGGGTGCGGAGCGCTCACGACCGGGCCGAGTTGGTAGGCGCCGCTGCGGCAAACCGCGGCCGAGACATGAC
>Ga0302140_10000948_pt1 | contig 38009 bp, 28 predicted proteins | sample I_Bog_E1_1_FD_202095 | JGI IMG/M metagenome (GOLD analysis project Ga0302140, IMG submission 202095) | Peat permafrost microbial communities from Stordalen Mire near Abisko, Sweden - I_Bog_E1_1 | ecosystem: Environmental > Terrestrial > Soil > Wetlands > Peat | place: Sweden: Abisko, Stordalen... | reverse complement strand
GCTGGTTCAGCCGTTAGGCTATTGACCAATATTCCCCACTGCTGTACTATACGTATTGGGGTTTTTTCAGACCCAATGTGATCGATCGACCTCTCAGCCTCGACTACGGAATTTTTGGCTAGTTAAACCATTACTTTAACTACTACCTATCCGAAACATTTATTGTCCTCTTAAAGCGGAAATTTCTCTCCTTTTTATCATACTACTTTATTTTGTATGATAAGCATAAGGCATTTAACCTTACTCTAAGGCAGCCAAAATATTATATACTCACCTGTACACCACTTCTAATGAAATAGATTGTATTTTATCTTTTTTATTTAAATAAAAGTCAAATAAATAAAATAAAAACTCTAAACCAAATTAGACGTTCGATTAGCATGTGTCAAGCACTTGGACAGCGTTCATTCAGAGCCATCATCAAACTCAACCTACTGGTGTAATTAGTTCTAAACTATATTCAACACCATTACTAATATATAAATAAAATTAGATTAATTTTCTTATAAAAAAAAGTTTTAATTTTGTTAATTTTGTATTATTTATTATTTTTTTTTATTAATTTTTTATTTAGGATACCTTTAAGCCGGTTCCTGTAAATAGTTATTAGTCTATAATAAAGCCTAACAAAGAGCTTGCAATTTCATTATTTTATTTTACTGTATAGTATTTATTACTTACTAAACATTTAGCTATAGTTATTACTATAGAAATTTTATACTTATTTTCCCTTAAATACCCAAGTTTTTACCTAACACACATTTATTATATGTTTACATTTAATAAGCTATGGACTTTCCTGTATTATATTTTAATATAATACTTATACTATTAGTATCACAAAATAAATATTTATTACTTTTATAACGCAGTAATAGCAAAGCTACTGAATACTACTATTACTTCATGACTTATTGCCTTACTATGTTTCTCTGCTTCTCTTATACTATGTCTGAAAAACAAATATAGTAAAAGCGTAAAATACTATAAGATAAAGTACCAATGCAATAGCCTGTGTATGGATTCGAACCATAATTTACATACAAGAAAACATATAAACAATAAACCTAAACAGGCTTATATTAATATTTTATAAATATATAGTTTACATTTTATAAATATATAGTTTACTTACTTTATTATTAATATATACTTATACTTCTTTATTCTATGATGCTTACCCTATGGCAATAAAGCAATAAAGAAAATCACAAATAATAAAATTAGTGTAAATCTAAAGCATCTTTTATATAACTACTAGTTAAAACTACAAAAACTTGAGCTTGTATAAAAGCGATACCTAACTCTAAACCACTGAATGCTATAATGAAAGCTAAAGGTATTAAACCTAAAAAAAAAAATATAAATCCACTTGTCATAATGTTATAAGTGAAACCTGCTAGGATATTTAATAACATATGACCTGAAAGAATATTAGCTCCTAATCTAAGACCTAAAGAAACATTTCTAGATAAATATGAGATAAATTCTATTAAAACTAATAAAGGTAATAGTGCTAAAGGACAACCAGCTGGCACTAATAAAGAAAAGAATTCTAAACCATGTTTTTGGAAACCTAAGATAGTTGCACCTAAAACCACAGTAAAACTAAGAGCAAATGTAAAAATAAAATGACTTGTTGACGCAAAACTGTAGGGAACCATACCTATTAAATTATTTACCAAGATAAATATAAATAAAGTATAGACAAAAGGAAAGTATATTTGTCCTTTCGTTGGATTGATTTGATTTGTAACTATGCTATGTATAGTAGCATATATGGACTCTTGGCTTATAGATCAACTATTGCTTACAACTTTATTGTAATTAGTTGCTAAAAGATTTAACGATAATACTGAAAATGCACCTATAGTTAGATACAATCCTATGTTAGTTAAAGAAATATGTAAATTACCTAATATAGGTGCGTCTAAACTTAAAAGGTTTCTTATTTCAAACTGATCTAAAGGGCTTGTTATGTGAGAAAAATTAGACATATTCTAATTTATTATTTATATTTATTGAAAAATTTACATAACACTAATTTTAAAGTTTTATTACTTTTATTTTTTGCTTACTTAGGTTTTATTTGAGTTTTATTTAGATTTGGTGATGCTTCTCATACTGATACTACTCTTGCTGATACTTCTTTGCTACGCATCAAGGCAAAGAAGTATCAGCAAAGCACACGAAGTAATGTAGTATGATGAGAAGCATTACCTTATTTTTCATATATTTTGCTTATGATTTATATTTGTTATTTATATGATTTATTTAATTTGTAGCCGTCTTAGAAAGTAATGGCTTAGGTATAAAAATTGTTATTATGGACTTGTTTCACATATTAAATAAGAGAGCACGAAATAAGATTTAAATAAAATTAAACAGTGCACTATCTCTTAATAATATTAGGTGATGCTCCTCTATAAATATAAGGGTTGATTTATAATTTACTTATAAATATACGAGTAGTAAATAAACGAACAAATCTAGGTAATATGTATTTTGAAAATACGTATATCATAATTACAAGTAAAATAAAAGCAAATGTTACTTGATTTACAAAGTAGAATGGAACTAATTGTGGCATGTTTTTCTTATTTTATTCTCTTCAATGTAGTCAAGGTTAAAGTAATTATTGTTATTATTGCTTACTTCATGCTGTGCCTTACTCCTTGCTTTGTAAAAGTCAATAGAATAAGTATGAACAAGAAGCATAATAAGATAAAAGTTAACTTAGCTCTTGCAAAGTACGAAACTAATCTCTTAGTAAACTTAGTAAACTTATTAAACTTAAGTTTTTATACATTACCATCTAATCAAAGATGAAAATTTTAAAGGTTCTAGGAATTGTAAAGTAAATTGTTTGCTATGCAAATAGTCCGATAAAAAGTATTATATGCTTTATATTACTTTAGGTTTCATTATCATCTTCAGATCCATCATCATCTTCAGATCCATGATAATCTTCATATCCATCATCATCCAGAATATGCTTTGTTAATCTTTCATGGTTATGATCATAAAATTTTAATATAAGATATTCTAAGTTTCTAATCGTTCTTAGAATATCTTTAAGTTCATATTGTAGTCTAAAGGCCTCCATAGCAAGAGCTACAATTTCTTGTTGGTAAGTATTATCCGAATAAAGAGGAAATTCCCTATCAAAATCATCGTACTCAACATATTTATGAGTATGCTTCTCCCATATAATTATTTTTTTTTTGTAATTCTATTATTAATCATTTTAGTATTAATAAAATTAATCTATGTTTTTTATTATTAATAAAATTAATTATATTATCTAATAAAAAAGATCAAAAAAGTTTGCTTGACTCCAATAAACTTCTTATTAAAGTATATAAACTATCAATAAAAATATTTAGAGGCACAAATGTAAAAACTAAACATGGCAATATCATATATTTAATCCTCATAATAGCTATACTAGCTAACCCTATGTTTACAACCCTTGGTGTATGTAAATATATTTTTCCTACATTAAAAGATTTTAATGTAGTATTTATGTAAATATTACTACTATTAGGTATATCTAACATATTATAGTTAGATACCAATTGCATTTTATAATAATAATATGCATTTGCCATTTCTCTCATATTATTATCATGTATTAATTCCTTATATCTTTCCTGCATATCCTGGATATAAGGAAATGTACTCATATCATAATTACTTGAAACAACAAGCACACAAAGTATTAGAGAGGTAGGGCTACTTATAATACTACTATTTAAAACGGAAAATTTTTTATTTTTATCCTTAAGTTATATATCATGCTCTTACTTTGCTCATACTACTTTTATGCTGTGCTTTGCAAAGCAAAGTAGTATGAGAAGTATCAGCATAGCATCAAAGTGAATAAGCATCGTATGAGAAGTACCAAAGCAAAAAAAAAAAAACAAAAATTTTATACGTATATAAATTAATTTTAGTTATTAAATATTAATGATGATACAGAGTAATGTAAACCGTCTAGAATAGGAGCAGGATATATACCTAATAAGACAGTAAATACAACTAATGTTAGTAATATAAAGAATTCACGTTTATTAACATCACTTATATTAGCTTCAAAGTACTTACTAAAAGATCCACCAAAAGCTATTCTATTAAACATATATATAGTATAAGCAGCAGAGAATACTATAGAAGAACTAGCAAAAACACCTAATAAAGGTAATCTTTCAAATACACCATAAAGTGACATAAACTCCCCTACAAAATTTAAAGTAAGAGGAACACCACAATTACCTAAAGATAAAATAAAGAATAAAATGGAGAATAAAGGCATTACTTGGGCAATACCTCTATAAAAACTTATCAATCTAGTACCTGATCTATCGTACAATACACCACCAGCACAAATAAATAAACCACTTGAAACAAAACCATGAGCTAACCCTAAAGCTATTCCACCTTCTATTCCTTGTATTGTATTACTAAATACACCGATAAGATATACAGCCGCATGAGATACAGAACTATAAGCTATAAGTTCTTTAACATCTATTGTTCTTAAAGTACTAAAACTAGCATATATAATTGTTATAACCCCTATAAGATATATTATGTAAGTATACTCTAAAGAAGCTTTAGGTAATAGAGGTAAGATTAACCTGAATATACCATATAGACTTAATTTTAATACAATAGCAGCTAATATTATACTACCACTTAAAGGTGATTCAACATGAGCTTTTAACAATCATGTATTCAAAAATATAGTAGGAGTTTTTACTGCAAATGCTATAAATATACCATAAAATAAGAATAATTGTGTAGAGTAATTAAAATTAGTTTTATATAAAGCATCGAAATCTGTTGTTCCCATTATAGAAGACATAGCTAATATAGATAATAACAAAAATAAGGATCCAAATAATGTATATAAAAATAGGTAAAAACTAGCTCTTACCTTATTACTTGATCCAAATAGACCTATTAATATAAATAATGGTGGTAATATACTTTCAAAGAATATATAAAATAATAAAATATCTAAAACTAAAAATACTGCTAACAATAAAGTTTCTAATAATAATATTATTATTACAAATGATCTAACATTTTCATTTATAGAATTCCAATTACTTAATAATGCAATAGGAGTTATTATAGTTGTTAATATAACAAAATAAACAGATAGTCCATCTAAACCTAGATAAAAATCATAACTGCTAATTTGATGATATTCTTGTACAAATTGGAATTGGTTACTACTAAAATCAAATAATATGAAAATAACTAAAGATATAAAAAGATTTATAATAGAAGTACTTAAGCCAATTATTTTTATACGTCTAATATTAAAAAAAGAGGATTCATAAGAGATACCAGTGGAGATAGAGAAAATACCCAGCATAGGTATTAATAATAACAATGTAAGTAGCATATTCAATATATTAATATTGTGAAACAATTTCCATCAGGGTTAAATCAAAAGTAATTTAACCTTTACTAAGACCATATAGAACTATATAGTACAGACAAAATAGTTTTTATTATCTATGAATATTTAGTAGAAATATATAAATATATATAGTAAATTATAACTATTTTTATTGCCATAATCTAGTGAAAGATATGTAATAGTTTAAGACCAGCAGGATTCGAACCCACAACACAAAAATTAAAACTATAGTGTTTTACCTTTAAACTAAGATCTTTATAATTAAAAGTTATAAAGTCATATCTAATAATATATTATAAATTTAGTATTTTTATAATAAACTTATATTATTAGGTATGATTTCAAAACTAAATAAAATACAAGGAACTAAAACAACAAAAGCGATTACTATAGGTAATAATACAGTTCAACAGAAAGACATCAATTGATCAAAACGTATTCTAGGGAAAGATGCTCTAGCTCATATAAATACAAAAATCATTATACAAGATTTTACACCTAAAGTTAAACCATATATTAATCCTTCCACTAAAGGGTCTGAAAATAAACTTTGATTATGTAAATTATTAATGTAGTATTCAAAATCAATATATTCCATTAAACTAAACAAAGGAATATAATCATATAAATAACCACCTAAAAATAAAATACTAGTTAATATACAAATTAAAACAATACTAGCATATTCAGCCAAAAAGAAGAAAACGAATATAACAGCAGCGTGTTCTGTCATAAACCCACTAACAAGTTCTGACTCGGCTTCTGCCAAATCAAAAGGAGCTCTATTAGTTTCCGCTATAGATCCTATAAAAAATATAATAAAGATAGGGAATAGTGGTATTATGAATCACACGGCTCTTTGGGCTTCAATATTAACAGTAAGATTTAAACTACCAGTTAACATAATAACAAGTAATATAGCTGAACTTAGGATAAGCTCATAACTAATTAATTGCGCGGTACTTCTAAGCGAACCTAAGAAAGCATATTTACTATTAGCACTTCAACCTGCTAATAATATACCATATGTAGCTAAAGAAGAAACTGCTAACATGTAAAGTATACCTAGATTAAAATCACTTAGAGCTAAACCAGGACCATAAGGTACAACTAAATAACCTAATAATGAAAATATTAAGGTTATAATAGGACCAAGAAAGAATAAACTTAAATTAGCTTGTGTAGGTGATACATACTCTTTTAAAAGAAGTTTTAAGGCATCGGCAAATGCTTGTAAAAGACCATAATATCCTACAATATTAGGACCTAATCTTCTTTGCATACTAGCCATTGTTTTCCTTTCGGCTACTGTTACATAGGCTACAGTTAATAATACAGGAACAGTTACTAATAAAACTTCTATTATGGAAATAAGTGTGGGCAGATATAACATTTATTTATATATATTAACAATATTTAATTTTATAACTATACTTATTACTTCATGTACTTACTTAGTAGAGTAAGTAATAAATATATTATAAATTAAAATATTAGGTTAAAAATAACTTAAATACAAAGTAATAAAAATATACCGAGTATAGATTATGAATTATTAGAGTTATCTATTATTATATATGTATATGTAAAAAGGAAAAAGTAAAAATCATAAGGTGTAGATTAAAACCAATATAAGAGAAAGAGTTGTATTTTTAAATAAAAAAAAACTATAGAATTGATAAATAAAACCAAATTGGTTTTATTTATCATTAATAATACATAGGAATATAAAAAAAAGGACAAACAGCCATAACTCAGCTAGCTCACCACAGAAATCACCAAGAGCAGTGGTGAAATAAAGACCTAAATCGTAATTGATTATAATAGCTGCACTAGGGCATAAATTAACAGTAACTGTAGGGTCAGGTATAAAATGAGTTACCGTAACCGTAGGTGACAAGGTAGGACAAGGGACTAAAGTACTTATAGAATTTGCAGCTTGACTGCTCATAGAGGTTATAGCAGGACACGTTGGATGAGCAATTGTGTTAAATATACTGGTACATTATAAAAATACCGGGACTACCTCGTAGTTTTATGTTATATTAAGCCATAATAACATTGTTATGTGTACTAATAATACAAATTCTATAAAGCCACTTTCTAAAGGTGGATATTTATTAAGTACTAATCCTGAAAAAGCATACTTACTATTAGCACTTCAACCTGCTAATAATATACCATATGTAGCTAAAGAAGAAACTGCTAACATGTAAAGTATACCCACAGGGACAGTTACCAATAAAACTTCTATGAAAATAAGTGTGGGCAGATATAACATTTATTTATATATTGACAATATTTTATTTTATAACTATATTTAGTACTTCATGTACTTACTTAGAGTAAGCAAATAACTAATAAATATATTATTAATTAAATATAATTATTTTTTCTATGACTTTAAGTAATAAACTTAAAATAATGTGTATATACTTTTTGTAAAAATGTCTACTAATAATATACCAATTAATTATATAAAAATTAGCAGTATAGCAATTAGCATTACACCAGCTAATAATAAACTAGATATAGCTGAAGATAAAATAGCTAAGAATAAAATAGCTAACACGTAAGATATAAATTATAATAACTTAAAGTTATATAGACTATAGTATATGACAGGGATAATTATTAATAAAACCTATATAAGAAAGTAAGAGAAAATATACCTTATATTACTTTACTTTGCTTTACTTCGTATGAAGTATAATAACAGCATAAAACAAAAGCGATGTAAAAATTCTTATCTAAGACTTGAACTTAGATCTAGATATTAGAAGTATCCTGCTCTACCATTGAGCTAATAAGAGTTAAGGTATAATATTATTTTATATATATATATTATACCTATACTGACTTATTATCATATCTCTTGCTGATACTACGTAAAGCACTTTACGTGTATTATGTATATTTGTATATTTTAAACCCTAAGTGCTATTGTTTGCCCGTAGGTTATATATAGCTAGATAGAATATACAAGGAATTATATGATTCGTAAAAAGCAAAGTAGTATGATAAGTATCAGTACCAAAGCACTTATTTCGTACAAAGTAGCTTGAGTGTGAGAAGTAAGTAACAATAGGGTATAAGTATCGTAGGCCTTTGCGTCATATTTTACTGAAGGATACGGAGGAATCGGACCCCTTATTTTTGATCTGCAATCAAAACGTAGAACCATCTACTGCATATCCCTAATATATATATTTATATAACACTTCTTCCCTTACTATATAAATATCTGTATTAACTATCCTAAACATCAGTACTAATTAAACAAGACAAATATTAGGTTATTCATAAAATAAAAATTAACTTTTTTTATTATTAACAGTATTTTCTATGAATTGTATTCTAGAGCTAAGTAGAGTCGCACTGGCTTCTGACCGGGCTTTGACTTTATTTAGGGCCTCTAAGTCTCTTAATATTTGATTTCTTAGTCTAAATTCGTGTTCAGTAGTAGGAGTCGTAGGAATTTTACTTAAAGCTTCTTGAGCGAAGGCTATTTTACCTTTCATATTGTGTGCACATAGTAAATAATTATATCTTTGTTGCATAGCTGTATTTCAATCCATTTTTTTAAATTGAGTTAATACATGCCCGTTATAACCAATATGTTGACATATTGGATCGCTAAGAGGTACTTCACCCCCAGGTACTGCAAAACCTGGTTCTGCATTTATTCTAGGGGTGAATATTGCTGCATTGGGATCCAAACCAGAAAAAGGTTTAGTTCAAATAGGTTTAGATACCTCTTGGCTAGTATTAGCACCTTCTATACCTTTACCTTTATCCAAAGATGATTCTTCGTAGGAAGTAGTGGCATCAACTGGTGCTATACTTTTACCTTTATCTAAGAATAATTGACTATCAGAAGTAAAAGGAGCTGAATCTTTACCTTTATTAGAGGGGGCACCTTCCATTTCAGTATCGCTTCCGCCACCGTTAACACTACCGTTTTCACTTTCGTCATCGAAAGTTCAACTTCTAACTGCGCGTCTACCATCACGAGGGTATGGATGTACCCGTGCATCTTTACCCCTAAAACCTCCTTTTCTTGAAACTGGTTTTTTATCTGAACTGGATCCCTCTCCAGAATCCATAGCATTATATAACTTGGGCTTACTATCTTCTAACACTTCCGCACTAGAAGGTCTCCCATCAACTTTAGTTACTCCACCTGAGTTCATCGTTTCAAAACCAAATATAAATTGGTTTAGATTAATGTTAATACCTTTTATACCTAGGTATTCTGTAAATAAACCAATTAGACCGGTATTAAGTGTTCAACCTAATAAACCTATTCCTACATTAGTTCAAAAATCACAGTATTCAATGTGGAAATCACCAGATATAAGGTATTTAAGTGCAGCAACTATTGAAACAGTCATAATAGCTCCACAAAATTTGGCTAAAGTAAAATTTGCTAGTGCTTTATCTATCTTTATTCTTAATATTTCGTATTTTTTCATATTTTTTTTTTTTTTTTATTGCTTACATCGTATACGATGTATGCACTGGTATTAAAAAGAATTTAGAAAATCTAATTAACACCATTACTATTATATACTAAAATTTGTCGTTTTTTATTTGCAAAAATTAATCCTTATTTTAGTTTTTAAGTGTTTAACCTCTTAGGATGTAAACACTTAAAATATACTTTATAAATTGCAATTAAGCAACGTATAATAATAAGAAAGCCATCATAAGTGCAAATAAACCAGTAGCTTCAGCAAATGCAAAACCTAATATAGCATATGAAAATAATTGACCTCTTAATGAAGGGTTTCTAGCTACACCTAATATTAATGCACCGAATACTACACCTATACCTACACCGGCTCCTATTAAACCTGTAGTGGCTAATCCTGTTCCTATAATTTTTGCTGCTTGTATCATTTGTTTTATAAAATAAAACACACCGTACGAAGGAAACCCTCATAAATTTAAATTACTATAATTATTATAGTAATGTGATTTTATTAAGTATAATAAGTATCTATTGTTTATTATTTAATAAATAAGTTGTTTTTATTTATTATAAAGATATAGAGGGATCGAACCTCTTCTTTAAAACATAAAGTCTAAAGTAAAACCATCTTTATACCTTCACACCATCATTGACACGACTTAGTTATAATATATAAGATTTTTTTTATTTAAACATCATATACATGTATATAGGTGTATTACCTTATTTATATTTATAATTATAAAGAACTTTGTAAAGGTAAACTTACAAAAGCGTGTGGTTTAGGTGGACTTGTTAGAGCTCATTCTAAACTGTTGTAACTTCTGTTAAGTAGTGTTTGTAAGCTATCACTATAGAATTGTGGAGTAAGTCAAGGGTATCTACTTGTAGCTTTACCCTCAACTAATTGTATATAAACTATATATAAAAATAATCATGTAGCTATCACACTTATGATACTACCAAAACTACTTATTAAGTTTCATCCTGCAAAAGCATCAGGATAGTCACTAATTCTTCTAGGCATCCCTTGTAACCCTAAGAAATGTTGAGGGAAAAATGTAACATTAACTCCGATGAATAATAACCAGAAATGAACTTTACCTAACATTCTGTTATAATCTAATCCTAATATTTTAGGTATTCAGAAGTATCATGCACTAAATAGTGCAAATACTGCTCCCATACTTAATACGTAGTGAAAATGCGCAACAACGTAATAAGTATCGTGGAATGCAATATCAAGTGATGCATTAGCTAAAACAACACCCGATAATCCCCCTATTGTAAACATAAATACGAAACCTAGAGCAAATAACATGGATGGTGTTAAGTGTAAAGATCCTCCGTAACATGTTGCTAATCAACTGAATATTTTAATACCAGTAGGTACGGCAATAATTAACGTAGCAGCTGTGAAATATGCTCTTGTCGATTTCTTCAGATATGGACAGTATCTTGACTTAATATAAAAAAAAAATACTAAATCTCTTGCGTGCTTGTCTCTGAGGATCCTTTAGTTGCTATACTTATAATTTTTTTTATTCCTTTATTTTCTAAATGTTTTCCTTCTGTTATCATAATATATACTTTTCTATATTTAAGATAACTAGTATATTTACCTGCGAAAAGGTTATACCTATCTAAATAATTTATAACACTAAAAGCTGTTTTTAAACCAGTACTCTTATAACACCAAATACCTGTATTATATTGAGATAGATTACCCATTTGCAGTTCTTTATATAATAACTCTAAAGGTAGTTTATCATTTTGTTTTATAGAATATTCTAGCCTTACACTATAACCCGTCTTATGTGTTTTACTTTTTACAACGCTAATATGAAAACAGCCGTCTGCTTGAGTAAAACCAGCCAACCAGTAGTTATCTAAAGTTAGCTTTTTTAAAGGGGGCAAAATGGAAATCTTAAATTGTTCACTATAACTATGTTTAATTAATTGGTCATATTTATAGTTACTTAATAATTTACCATTTATTAAAGATAAAATAATAAGCAAACCACTTTTGTTTTTACAAATATATCTTACTGCTTTTTTATCTTTAATTTTATAAACATTACCATGGCCAACACGTTTCTTTATATAATATGCCAAGGAAGTATCTTCTTCTGCAAAGATAATATGTAATTGTTTATAACCAAACCAACCATCTCCTTCTATTAATCCCGCTAAGAAATAGCCGAACTCAATATCAGATAAAAGATTTTTGTGCGTAGCTGGTACATGTTCAGATATAGGAAATAAATTTTTGTAACTAGTATAAGTATTCTTAGTAACTGCCGTAGCCTTTGTACTAAAACTAAAGTTTCCTGCTGATAGTCTTTTAAATAAATAGATTGTTCCTAGCGCAATAAATACGAGTGGACTATTTATACAAGAGTTTCCAGCATATAGCAAGATTTTTATCGTGGACACAAGTCGTTTATCCACGTCTAAACCAACTGTATACATATGGTGGCTTCATACAACAAATCCTAATACACCAATAGACATCATGGCGTATACCATACCTAAATAACCGAATACACTCTTGTTAGAGCTAGCTGATATTGTAGTACTTATTATACCAAATCCTGGTATAATTAATATATAAACTTCTGGGTGCAATATATAAATATAACTACTTAATAAATATAATTTAAATATTTATTTAATTATTCTTAATAACTCTAACCTATAAACTTTTCTTAATATTTTTAGTAACTCTAATCTTTAAATTGTTTTAATCTTGTTAAAGACATAAAGTTATAACAGATATATTCACGTAATTTATAAAGACAACTGTATTCATCTTTGTACTTTTTATAATGTTTTATTAGAATAGCTTCTAATTTTTTATTAAATAATTGATCCTTATTAATATACTTATTGATATCAATGTTATTTAATACACTTCTTGCTAATAAAATATTTAATAAAACATATAAGAGATCTTCAGAGATCTCCCTATACAAAGATTCAGAATCTAAAAAAGGAATATATTCGGAATCAAATTCAATGTTACCTTTTTTTAATTTAGAAAATAAAGATGATTCTATATTGTAAAAAATAATTTGTCTTGATCGTCAATAATCATAACATTTTTTATATTCACAAGGTAAGGCACTTAATTCTTTATTGTTCATATAAATTCAAGCTTTTATTAAAAAATTATATTCTAAGATAAGCATAAACGTCGAAACTTTTCATTCTGTATATATATTAAGAGAACTACCCTTTTCTAAACCATTAGTTTTAAACATTGTACCATCTAATGGTGTTATACTAATGGCTTCCGGATTAGGTGTATTATAGTTTCGCCAATTTAGAAATTTTTGCACTTCTTTCTTACACTGACCTTTATCCGCTTGTATTACAGTACTGTTATGTTTTGAAATAATATTACCATATTTTAAAAGTAAATTATTAATATCATTAATTACAAGATCATCCAAACTAATACCGTTTTGTCTTGAAATATATTCAAGTTCTCAATATTCATAAATATCAAGTAAATCCTCTTTTATTAAATCTAAAACAGGATATAGTTTATGTAAATCTAAAATATCTTGTTTACTTATAACTTTTTTAGAGCATAGTAAACAATAAGGATTGACATCCTTATTATTTAAGTGATTTTTAAATATAATATCAACATCTTTAATACGTTTAAACCTCTTTAATTTATTTATTAAAGATTTAATAGGTTTTAAATCTATATTTTTAAGATTTATTTGCAATACAATAAATAATGTTATATGTATTGCATATAAATCTATATTTTTAAGATTTATATGCAATACAATAAATAATGTTATATGTTTATAATGTTAAGTAAATAGAAATTAGTTTATTTATTATATGGGACTATATCTTTACCCTCTTTTTATAATTAAAATTTTACCATGCTTTGCCTAGTGGGCTATCAGGTAAAGCAGAATAAGCTTTAATTGATTTTAATTCATAATATCTATCTATTAAAAATATTCTTTGTTTTTTATTAGAAAAAGACGGATATTTTAAAAGGTAAGATTTTAAAATATCTATTTCAGTTTTTCCTTTAAAGATCATTTATAATAACCATTATGACCTTTATCAAAATAAATATTACCTCCAAAAACAGATTTTAAAATACATATATCAACTAGTAATTTATTAGTTACAGATATAGTTAATTGGGGATAACTATTTTTAATTGAATAAGTAATAGTACCATCAGCATAAAAAAATCCTGCAAATCAACCGTTATTTATTGTTATATCCTTTGGGTATATAATACCTATATTTAAATTTAAACAAATTGATTCTAATTGTTTAATCCTTCATGTGTGTCTTATATTACCATTAATTCTTTTAATTAATTATATCCTTCCCTGTTTATTATGTAATCTATATCTTAAAGCTTTTGCTCCTGATCTATGTTTTATAGACCCACCTAATTTTTGTTTTATTATAGCTAAAGCATGTCTATCTTGTAAATTCATTGTAATATCACAACTAGAATAGCCTGCTTTACTTATTAAAAGAGAACCATCTCCATCTATAAGCCCAGCTAACCATTCATTCCAAGATTTATCATTTTTTGTTTTAAATTTAGAGGGTAATGGACGTATAGTCTCTGAGGTTCCTACTAAGAAATTTTATCTTTTTGTTACCGGCTGATTGTCTGACATTAATAAAATTTTTACTTTATAGGGATATAACTTATTTAAAATTATACCACTTATTACAGTATTTATTAATGAATACTCAGATTTCCAGCATATAGTCCATTTCATTAGACAAATTACTTTGTCTACGGGCCATTGACCAAAAAATCAGAAAAGATGTTGATATAATATAGGATCACCTCCCCCAGCTGCTTCAAAGAATGATGTATTAAAATTTCTATCTGTTAATACCATTGTAATAGCACCAGCTAATACAGGTAATGATAGTAATAATAATACAGCTGTAACTACTACAGCTCATCCAAATAAAGCTAACTTGTGTAGTCTTATACCTGGACTTCTCATATTTAGTATAGTAGTTATGAAATTTATAGCACCTAATAGACTACTTATACCTGATAGATGTAGTCCAAATATAGCTAAATCAACACTAGGTCCACTGTGACTTTGTACTCCACTTAAAGGAGGATAAAGTGTTCAACCTGTACCTGCACCGTTTTCTATACCACTAGCAAATAAAAATAATAATAAACTAGGTGGTAATAACCAAAAACTAATATTATTTAATCTAGGAAAGGCCATATCAGGACCCCCTACTAATAACGGTAATAGGAAGTTACCAAAACCTCCTATTAAAGCAGGCATAACCATAAAGAATATCATTAATATAGCATGAGCTGTAATGATACTATTGTATAGTTGATTATCTGCAATATATTGAACACCAGGTCCGCTTAATTCTAATCTTATTAAGACAGAAAAAGCTGTACCTAGTAATCCAGAGAATAAAGCAAATATTAGATATAGAGTACCTATATCCTTCGCATTTGAAGATAAAAATCATCTTTCTGTTCATAAAGATATTGAGGATCTTAAAACAGAAATACTTGACCTATTAACTTCTTCAGATTGCTCATCCGATATATATCCATTAAATGATATATTATTATTATTATTATTTCGAGAAGCTATAATAGGCAAAAGCTTTTTAAAACACACTGGGCTTATTTAGCGATATAACTTTATCACTAGCGCAGGTTGAATTTATTTAAGTGTACTAATAGTATACGATAGCTATATCGTCTTCTTTAGTCTAAAAACATAAATCCTTTTTATTTCTATAGCTATTCTACACTATTACTAATATAAACATATAAATAAATATACCTATATTTTTAAAGGTTTAAATTAATAGTGAAAATAACAAAAGTAAAGCAATTAAAATAACAAAAAGACACCTGATATTAGATTTAATATGCTTTTTTCATGCTGTGCTGATACTTCTTTGCTACGCTTTACGAAGTATCAGCAAGAGCATAAAAGCAAAGAAGTCTAAGTATTACTTTTTTTTTTATATTATTACAAAAGGTAATTTACTTATAAAGTGCATACGAATCAGATCTATATGATGTTAGATATTGTACATATATAAAAGAAAAGTGTTATAAAAATGCATATAAACCGATAGTAAATAGTAATACAAACTCCAGGTACATCAGTTGTAAGTGGGACTATAAACTGCAGACACATCAATTGTAAATCTTAACATTAGCATAAATTATAGTAAACAGTAACTAGGTAAGAAACGATAATTATAAAATAACTAAGCTAACACCGAGTCCGATAATTACAAGTAACTAAGCTAAGATGGTATATATTACTTAATCTAAGAAAGGATTTGAACCTCTAATAAACTTATTATCAGTTTTGCTTTTAAACTAATTAGATATATTCCCCCATGCCCTATGTGTTAGTATTATTTAAAATAAAAGATAATATTTATCTTAAAATATCCTTTTATGTTTAGGACTTTAAGATAAGCGTGTTAATCCTTTATTAAACATACTAATATTAATATAATAGTCTACTAAAAATAAAACTAAATTAATATACAAATAAGCAAAGTAAGTTTTATATTTAAACATACTAATATTAATATAGTCTACTAAAAATAAAACTAAATTAATATAGAAATAAGCAAAGTAAGTTTTATAGAAAAGCATTAAACATGTCCCTAATATTAGGTAAGTCAACATTATTAATATCAAACGTAACTATAAAACGAGCACCTAAAGGGCCGCCCATATGTAAATTAATATCAGCTATATTAACACCCATAGCTTGATGAAGATGTTGCATATTATTATATGCAAAAGCAGGATAATCAGGGTTTATTGAAAGCATTTCGTGCACTAAGTTATTATAATCTCTTAGTGTTTCAAATATCATAGGTCCAAGAGATCAGAATTCAGATCATAATCTTAATAACTCTGCTCCGGTCTGCTGAACAATGGCATTGCCCTCCATTCCTAGTGGAAATGCTACGATTATACCTGTTCCTGGCGTACCTCCAATACCTCCGACAGGTGCGTGGCCTCACACTTCTATACCGCCAGTTGTTTGTATGGAATTATACATATTAATTAATTCACCAACCCTTGTAGTTAAATTTGTTAACCGAGAATGTGTTAGATCTATATTATTAGCTAAATCACCTATATAATCTGGGTCTACTTGATTCACTATTGAGCTATGTAATCCTTCAAAAACATTAGCTATAATAAATGGTACTAATATACCTCATATTACACAATAGGAAATGGCAGCCACTGGACTTGTACTACCAAAGCGTTTACTAATTTGATTATACCTGTTTTTAAACGCTTTACGTTTAGGTGTATACAATATCAAAGGATTAAATGAAGATTTTAATATATAATTTTTATAGCTTAATTCTTTTGATTTTATATCTAAATCTATTAAGCTATTTTCTATTAAACTAACAACTGGTACAATAATTAAGAAATGAGCAAAATAAATAACTGTACTTATTTGTCCGAATTCTATAAATGGTGATTCTACATGTTTTGCACCTAGTTGCATTAAAATTAAGAAATTACCTAAAAATACATAAAATGCTATTTTACTTAAAGGTCTAAATTGTATACCTCTACTTCTACTTAAGTCAGTAAATGGCATAGCTAATAAGATTAATATAGCACTGAACATTGCTATAACACCTAATAATTTATTAGGTATAGATCTTAATATAGCATAGAATGGTAAAAGATATCACTCAGGTACTATAGCAGGAGGAGTTTGCATAGGATTAGCCATAACATAATTTTCACTATCACCTAACACATTAGGCATAAAGAATACAAATATACTTAATATTATCATAAATATAAATATAGTAATTAAATCCTTAAATAAAAAATATGGTGCAAATGGTAATCTATCGTAGTTTCCTGAAACACCTAAAGGATTACCTGACCCTGCACTATCATGTAATGCAATTAAATGCATTAATGCTAATGCAGCTAATACGAAAGGTAATACAAAGTGTAAGGCAAAAAATCTGTTTAGAGTAGCATTATTTACAGAGAATCCACCTCATAAGAATTCAACTATATCCTGTCCTACTCATGGTATAGCACTCATTAAATTAGTTATAACAGTAGCACCTCATAAACTCATTTGACCATAAGGTAAAACATAACCTAAAAATGCAGTAGCCATCATTAATATAAATATAACTGTACCAATAGTTCACACTAATGTTCTAGGTGCTCTATATGATCCATAGTATAAACCTCTACCTATGTGTAGATATACTAAAAAAAAGAAAGCCGAAGCTGTATTACTGTGTAAGTAACGTATTAATCAACCATTGTTAACATCACGCATGATGTGCTCTATTGAGTTAAACGCTTCGGATACACTAGGGTTATAATGCATAGCTAATGTTACACCTGTTATTATTTGTATAATTAAACAAACAGCTAATAAAGAACCAAAATTTCATAAATAACTTAAATTACTTGGTTGTGGTGAATCGATTACATAACTGTTAACCAATTTTAATAGGGGATGACTTTTAAAAATTCTCATTTTTTTTTTATTATATTTATTTTTATATCTCTAGAAGTAAAAAAGGCATAATATAGACTAGTTAGATTAAATTATTTTTTTATATCATTACTATTATATATATATAATATAAATTAGTTTTAGATAATTTTTTATTAAGTTATAGTTTTTTTTTTATTTAATTAGATTAAGAAAAAATTTATTTTTTATTATTTATATTTAGTTAAATTAGTGTGGGTATGTATTTAAGAATGTAAAAAAAATATTTTTAATATTTTTTTTTACCCAAGCAAAATAAGTCTACATCGTGCTTTTTATAATGCTCATTTATTAAAGATGAAAGCATGCTTTGTTAATATTTAGGTAAATATTACACAACTCTAGGCTTTTAAGTCCTCTTATTTACTCGTTAAACATAGGATACTATCTAAGATCAAGTCTTATGGAAATAGCTATCTTGCAGTATAATACGACTGTATATTATCTCCTTTAGTAGAACCTTAAGTTTTTTGTTCCATAAGACTATACATAACATTGTAAAATAAATCAAGATGTAAAAATAAAAAATGTCTTAGAAAAGTTATAAGAGATTTAGCTATAAATCACAGGCTATAGTGGTTAGTTTTTACATTATTAGTATTTATAACACTAAAAATATAATAATACTAATAAAGCTAAACTATTATTAAATAAGGGTGAATAAGAAAAAAAAAAATATATAGAATATAAGTTATACTAAAATAGATAAAACATAAGTTATAATTGATCCAGCTTTTAAACTAACTGTATACATATTTAAACTAATTTAACTTTTTTTACTGAAATATTCAAAGAATTATTTTATTTATTTTTAGTTATATTCTCTAAATACTTAAGTACAAGATTATTAGGACCTATGTTCGCAATTATTGTACCAGTTTCAACCATTTTTTTAGTTTCTGCTGATGCATTAGGATCATTATTTATTCTTTTTACTACACATTCTAATTCGGTGTCTGTAAATGGAATTATGTTATCACTGGCTACTTGTTTTTTTATACCTATATGTTTGTGGTTTTTTCTATTGTACTCCGCTATATTTTGAAGTTTAGTTGTAGCAGAATTAAGATTTTGTTCTTCTATTTTAAATACATCGGCATTAAACCCTTTTTTACGTAACTCGGCATCACGTGATAAACCAAGACGAACATTTTCTAGTCTAACTGATTCTTTATCATGTAGTGGGAAATTAACGTTTCTTTTAACTTCTGAAAGACTATCTTCAATTTTTTTTCTATCATATTCATTTATTCGTATTAACTGTTGGACAGCATAACGCTCATCGTCGGTTAGATTAACACCCAATTTATCTTTAGCTTTTAAGCCATCTTCATATATTTTCTTTTGAGCTTTTCAATACTCAGCATTGGCTGTATCTTCAGAAGGTTTAGGTGTTTCTACATCTTTGCCTTTATTGGAAACATTACCTGTACTGGAACCCTCGCCAGAATCCATAGCATTATATAACTTGGGCTTACTATCTTCTAACACTTCCGCACTAGAAGGTCTCCCATCAACTTTAGTTACTCCACCTGAGTTCATCGTTTCAAAACCAAATATAAATTGGTTTAGATTAATGTTAATACCTTTTATACCTAGGTATTCTGTAAATAAACCAATTAGACCGGTATTAAGTGTTCAACCTAATAAACCTATTCCTACAGTAGTTCAAAAATCACAGTATTCAATGTGGAAATCACCAGATATAAGGTATTTAAGTGCAGCAACTATTGAAACAGTCATAATAGCTCCACAAAATTTGGCCAAAGTATAGTTATGTAAAATAGATTTAAAACTAAAACCCATCTTACTTTGTAATACCTTGTGTGATACAACATTCGTATAATCTCTATTTTGTGTACTATCCATAATGCTAATAGAAGATAACATTACTATTAAAAATAAACCACTATCAAAAAGATCGAAATAAGGAATTATAATATAAAAAATAAGAGCTGTTAAAATATATAAGGCATAACTTGTAATCACTCCACTATCTAAACTAGCTATCTTTTTACTTAAAATAACTAGACCTTTTTCTAAACCAAACGGTCCTAATAACTCAACACTACCTTTATCTATGACTTTAGTAGTTTGACCCCCTAACTTTAATACTAAACCAGTTATATATTTATTGTAAAATAATTCTATTAAAAAACGTTGATTAAAGAATCCAAATATATTATAACCTAATCTAGAAAATTTAAAATTGATAATAATTTTACCTAGGAATTCTGAAAGAATTATAGCTAAAATACTAAGAGAGATAGTAAATACTAAAGGTAATAATTTAAACATAGTTGGTACAGCAAATTCAGTGTCTAACATTATTTCATGTGTAGGATGAATAAATAAACTGTTATCTGCAAAAAAACCTGAACCTAGTCCTATAAATATATCTTTAGTTATATAACCAAAGAATATAGAAAAAACGGCTAGTATAATTAAAGGTAAACTCATAAATATATCACCTTCGTGAGCATGTTTATAATTTATAACTGGTCCGTTAGGGTTAGTTAAGAAAGTTAAATAAAGTACTTTAACCGAATATAAAGTAGTAAACATTGCACCAATAGTAGCTATAAAGTAAACAACTGTCCCACTAAAGTAAAATTGCCCGTAAGCAGATTCTAAGATAAAGTCTTTACTGTAGAATCCTGTCATAAAAGGAAAAGCTACTAAACTAAGACTGGCTATTAACATTACAGAATAAGTTAAAGGTAAAAATGGTCTTAATCCACCATATTTTCTAAAATCTTGATTATCTGCTACTGCGTGTATAACAGCACCCGCACCTAGAAACAATAGTCCTTTATAGAAAGCATGATTAACTAAGTGGAATAAAGCTATATTATATGAAGATAGTCCAACTGCTATCACCATCATACCTAATTGACTCATAGTAGAATAAGCAATAACTTTTTTAATATCTTGTTGGAACAATCCTATAAGACTACTGAAAACAGTAGTTATAGCTCCTAATCATAAACATAGTATTAATACAGTTGAACTATATTCTATTAAAGGACTTGTACGCATTAATAGGTACACACCCGCAGTAACCATAGTAGCCGCGTGTATTAACGCACTAACAGGTGTGGGACCTTCCATTGCCATAGGTAATCAAACATGTAATCCTACTTGAGAACTTTTAGCCATAGCACCTATCAATAGGCATATACCTATAATTGTAACTATATTTTCATTAACAAAAGGTGCTAATGAAAAAACTGTACTATAATCTATATTACCAAACGATCATAGGATAGCAAACATACCTATAGTTAAAAAACAATCACCCACTCTGTTTGTTAAGAAAGCTGACATAGAACTTTGATTTGCAGCTATTCTAGTAAATCAAAAACTTACTAAAAGGTATGAACAAATCCCTACACCTTCTCAACCTACAAACATTAATAAGAAATTATTAGCTGTAACAAGTATAATCATCATAAAGGTGAATAAACTTAAATAACTAAAGAATCTTTGATTGTGTGGGTCATGACTCATATACCCTATAGAGTATATATGAACTAAAGAACTAACTATTAAAACAGGTATCAACATAGACACCGTTAAACTATCAAAATGGAAACCTCACAAGACGTTAAGTGATTCACTATCTATTCATCTAAAAAGGCTTATTGATACCGGTATATTATTTAAACCTACTTCGAAGAAGGCTACGATTGCTAATAAAGTTGTTACAATTATACTTGTACATGTAATTAATTGTGCTCCGCTAACACCGACTTTTCTACCAAAAAAACCGGAGACTATTGATCCTAATAAAGGTAAAGTAATTATAGCTAAATACATTATTTATATTCTATTGCAATACTTCCTCTTAATCTGTAAAAAGCTACTAGAATACCTAAACCAATTGCTGATTCTGCACCAGCTATAGCTATTATATATATAGCATATGTTTGGCCTAATATATCATCAAAGCTAAGTGAACTTATCAAAATTAAAAATGTAATAGCCAATAGCATTATTTCTATAGAAATAAGCATTAATATTATATTTTTCCTATTTAAAACGAAACCTAAGATTCCGATTATGAAAAGTATTAAGGATAAATTCATTGTATATTTTTTTTTTATTATTGTATTTAAAAGAAAATAATTATTTTCTTTGCGATAAGCTATCGTTATTTTATTTTAGGTAAGCTCTTGCTAAGGAATAGGTGACTTGAACACCTAACTTACCGTGTGTAAAACGATCGCTCTACCATTGAGCTAATCCCTTTTATGCCCCTTGCCTTATTTTTTAGTACAGACTTTTACTGCGAACGGGGCATAAAAAAAATAAGTGTTCCGGATACTATTGATCCTAATAAAGGTAAAGTAATTATAGCTAAATACATTATTTATATTCCATTGCAATACTTCCTCTTAATCTGTAAAAAACAGCTAGAGTATTTAAACTAATTACTCATTATACACTAGTTTTTGATTATCTTATAAATATGAAATCTTAAATGCCTATTATCTACCAGGGAAATGGTTAAGTACTATAACTAAATCCGATATAGAAGGCACAAATACCCGACCTGATCTATAAAGTATATCTCTATCTACTAAATAACAATCAGGTAACAGATAAGCATTCCTACGCATGTAGTTTGCTTCAACGGAATTCAAACCTAATCACCGATTATAAAGATTAAGACGGTTATTATATATGTTATTACAACCTATTATAAGAACCATTTTTCTCATAACTCTTTTTTTTAATCTTCTATTATTAGTATTATCATCACCTGATTCTGATGACGAATCACTACGAATAGAATATTCTCTGTCCATATAATGGACAAACATAAATATAATTACTATTGTTATAAGAAACAACAATAAAAATATAGATATATAAAAAGAATTAAATAGTGGCATTTCAGAGATATTACTTACTATATAAGAAATACCTTCAATAGAAGTATCTTGTTTATTTATAGGTTCAAATATTGACCCTTTATCAACTGCAAGAAAACTACTACTACTAGGTATACATCCCAGCATATATGTTTGGCCTAATGTATCATCAAAGCTAAGTGAACTTATCAAAATTAAAAATGTAATAGCCAATAGCATTATTTCTATAGAAATAAGCATTAATATTATACTTTTCCTATTTAAAAGGGAACCTAAGGTTTTAATTATGAAAAATATTAAGGATAAATTCATTGTATATTTTTTTTTATTATTATATTTAATTGTATCTTATTATTATTGCTATTGCTTTTATAAACATGAAAGCAATAGCAATAATAATAATACAAAACTCCCGTTAAGATTCGAACTCAATAAATATACTTATTATATAGTTTTACCTAATAAACTACAGGAGTTATCCCCTTATTAAGGGGATAATAGTTTGACATATAAAACTATTAAACTCATATTGTGTTATATAATATAAACTTTTGAAAGGTTTTTATTTAACTAATATATTAATTTATTACTTTTATTATTTTGTTTCTTCCTTTTCGATATTAATATAATAAAGCAACGCGAGATTTGAAATTAAGGCAAATTGTTAGTTACCTTGCAAAATATAAATATTTAAAGAAATAAAAAGTCTATTTACTATAAGGTGAATCTTAAACACCTAATGTATTTTGCACTACACAAACTAAACTAACATTAGTCCTTGCTATATTATTTGACGCACCCTCATAAACTTTAAAATTTGCTTTTACAGTATAGCCGGAATCACCAGATATACTAATAGTAGCCGCTAATTTAGCTAAGAGTGCTGGCTCACGGCTTAAATTGCAATATTTGGGGAAATGCTCACTTAAATAGGAAAGACGTTTGTTATTTAAAGTATTATAGTCCCTTTGTAATCTTAATCTTCTAACAAGTTCATCACCGTCATCTTTATTTTTATTTTTTGTTCTATCTATAGTAGCTAAAGTAACTAATTCTTTACGGTTGTTAAGAAGATCAACTATAGCTGATAAAAAAATAGATAATAATGAACAAATAAAAATTATAAAAATTAATAAAGATATAATGCTACTTACTCCTTCCAAACTAAAAATAGTGTTATTAGATATTATGTGTTTCATGTTTTTTGTTTTTATTATTTAATGGAAGCATTATATCTTTCATGTCTAAGTTAATATACTAGATAATGAAAATATATAAATACTGTTATACCTATGCCTAATTTTTAATCTAAGTTAGGTCTATTTCATTGATAACAAAGTCATCAATTATTAAATTTATTATTATTTATATCATATATAAATGGGAATAATACAAAGGAAAAGGAGGGGCGCTATTTAAGGGTATTGTTAGCTTACTCACCTTCAGTTCAAGACGTTTTTATTTCTTTACAAGATTAATTTGTAATGCTAAAATAAACTTCGCTTCAAATTAACTTTTACCATATACTAATTAAAAAGTAAAGGAATTGAAAAGTGTTATTTGAAATTAACCCTTTTTTAATTAATTTTATTTTTTAAGTTAAGATATTAAATTATTTATTATTAATATTGTTAATCTTAACTTAATTATATAAGTATATCTTTTAGATAATCTCTTAAGTCCACCTCTTACATGATGGTTAAACTATTTATTCCTTTTCTTAATTTGTATATTCCTATTGGATATTAATAGAATAAAGCAACGCTAAATTTGAGATAAGGGCAAATCATTATTTGTATTTGTATTTTTTAATGCTATATATGGTATAATATCAATATGAAGAAGAGGTGATAAGCCTATTTACTACTTACCCAACCTTTGACACCAAAGGCTCCGTTACGATTTTTAGAGTTTAAAAGAGAATACTGAACATTAGATTTAGCATGACCTCTTAACATTATAGTTGATAATCCTCTAAATGAAGAATCTACATTTTTTAAACCTCCTTTTCATTTCATTTTAAAAACTGATCTAGAAGCAGTGGCTCGTCTCGTTAATCTTCCTTTAGCTTCTATTCTTATACCTCTTAATTTCATATGCTTTAATCATTTACGTACATAGCTTGTCAAAGAAATTGAACGTACAGTATTATTACCTATATTTTCTTCTCTCGTACTTTGTAAAGAACCACCGTTTATAGTTGATACATTTTTAGCTTTTATATTATTAGCTAAAGGGTAAAATCCTAATAGTAAATTACTTAAAGGATCTTTAACATTATTATCTTTGAACATAAAACTTATTATATTATTTCGTATTTTGTTAATTATGAATTCATTCTTATTAGGTTTAATTTGTTTTTCGCTTATTTTCCTTATAGTAGGTAATTTAATTTTACGTAAAGATGCTTTTAAAATTCTATATAATCTATTATCCTTATTTCTTAATTTTAAAGAAACAGCTTGTGTATATATATCACTATTAAAATGCATTTTTTTCAAGTTAACAATATTGAATTCTACTTTCTTTTTATATATCTTATTTACTAAATAAATAAGTTTATAAAGAAATGTATCATTAAATTTTAATTTATTAATTTTTAATAATAATCTATACATAAAATATTTACTCATATAATCTTTTTCTGTCTTTAATTCATAATTATAATAAAAAGGATATTTAAAATTTATGTCTGCCTGTGTTGGCTCTTTTGTACCTGTTTCGCTAGAGGTAATAGGAAAGGAAAGATTATTGTATTTATCATTAAGTATTGTTAATTTGTCATCTAAATTTAATATATCTTTACTTACTAAATCACTAATTTTAGAAAAATAACTATTTAATCTATTTAATCTATCAATAAATACATCCATAAGAGATACAAGATATGAATAATATCATCCTTTATGTTCACGTTGATATAAGTATTCCCTTAAAGTAAATCATCTATTGTAAGAAATGCTTATATATCCATTACGTTCCCAAGTTATATTCTTACACACTAAAGGTTTTCTTGGAAATAATGTTTTTATCTTCATAGCTCGAAAAAGACTAGATAGAAACATACCTTCTGTATTATAAACAAAGAAAGTTATTGTAACTTTGTTGTTAGTGTGTTTTATATGTCCTTTACCTACAAAAGTTCTTTTCGTAGATAATCTTTTAAATCTTGTTTGTAAGGGTTTAGTTTTAGTCTTTAATAAATTTTTATTGAGTTGAGCATTAAAATAACTTTTTAATAAATCCATAAGATTTTTGTCTGCAACAGGTAAGCTTTTAAGATAGCTAGTATTATAACTGTATATACTATTATATCATTCCTGAGCTGCAGGTGTAAAATGACGAGTTTTACCCGTATCACTTTCTATATATCTTAAAGGTTTTTCTATTACTATCTTGCTTTTTTTGTTAAATATTGAGGGTTCATTTCTTCTCATTATTTCATAATTATTTTCTTGTTCATTATTTTCGTCTATCTTTTTATTTTTCATGTTTTTGTTAATTTAATATTTAATATTCTTATAAAATGGAAGCATTATATCTTTTATGTCTAAGTTAATAAACTAGATCATGAAAATATATAAATACTGTTATACCTATGCCTAATTTTTAATCTAAATTAAGACTATTTCATTGATAACTTTGTTATCAATTATTAAATTTATTATTATTTATATTATATCTAAAGGGGAATAAGACAAAGGAAAAGGAGGGGCACTATTTAAGGATATTGTTAGCTTACTCACCTTCAGTTCAAGACGTTTTTATTTCTCTACAAGATTAATTTGTAATGCTAAAATAAACTTCGCTTCAAATTAACTTTTACCATATACTAATTAAAAAGTAAAGGAATTGAAAAGTGTTATTTGAAATTAACCCTTTTTAATGTATTTTATTTTATTGCTTTACTTCGTAAGAAAAAGATATAAAACTAAATATAAACTCTTAATACCTGCTTTTACTGTTATGCCTATATAAAAAACTAAAAAATAAATATAAAGTAAAGATATAGTATAATATCCTTTGTAACAATTCACCATATATACGGCTAATCATAAAAAGATATACCTAAAATACTAAGGGTACGTTCTAATTTTAATATACTTAAAAAAGAACTGCCTTGAACCTTTAATATAAAGGCTCTTTATAATATAAGATATACATATTGCATACTTATTGTGCTATTACTCCTTGGCTTTAGTTTAGAGCAAAAAGTAAGAGCATATTTGCTCTTACTTCGTATCAAGTAAGGCTTATATCATATAATAAAAAAAAAAATAAAAACACAAATATATATTATTAACTAGTTTTATTATTTAGTTATACATAATTAAACATTATATTTACTATATCACCATAGTGCTACAAATAATTTTATATAAACACTTATGCCAATATATAACTATAAAATATTTATTGCTTTACTTTGATGCTCATACTACTCTTGCTGATACTTCGCATAAAAGCAAAGAAGTATCAGCAAAGCACACGAAGTAAAGTAGTATAGCAAAGTAGTATCAGTATGTATAACATTAGTTTTTATTACAAAATACTACATTACTAATTTATCAGTAATTAATTTTTTTTTTTTATTAGTAAGTTTTTTATTATTTATATATAATAAGGGATTTATTAGTTTACTTATTATAAACGTTAAGCATTTATACATAAAAGTATTATTGCTCTTCTAATCATGATAAAAACTTTTCAATACTTACAGATTCTATAACTATAGGCATAGAACTGTGTAAAATACCACATATTTCTGAACATTGACCGTAAAATGTTCCTTCTCTGTTAATAAGAACAGAAACTTGATTTAATCTACCAGGATATGCATCACATTTAATACCTAATGCAGGACAAGCGAAAGAATGAATAACATCTGCCGCTGTAACTATAAATCTAACGTGTGTTAATTCTGGAAGAATTACTCTGTTATCTACCTCTAGCATTCTTAAAGCCCCATCTTCTAAATCAGATTCAGGTACTAAATATGAATCAAATTCTATGAATTCATCGTCAGCATTTAGAAAGTCTGGATATTGGTAACTTCAATATCATTGGTGACCCTCCGCTAACACAGACATGGCAGGATCGCTAACTTCATCCATTAGATATAATAATTTAAATGAAGGGAAAGCTATTAATATTAATATTAAAGCTGGTGTAATTGTTCATATTAATTCTATTAGTGTACCGTGATTTAAATATTTATGAGATATTGGTGATTTATCGCTAGTATAGTTTCTTACTATTGAAATCATTATTCAACCTACACCAAATAAAATTATAACTAAGTAAAACATAATATTATCATGTAGCTCAACTAACCCTTCCATTTGTGGAGTAGCGCTATCCTGAAAGTAAAGACCTCATGGCTTAGGTGTATCACAATTAAACTGACCATTTAATAAATTAAACATGTTTATTTTTTCTTTCTTTCTATAGGTTTATTTAACATTTAATTAAAAAGCGTTAAAATAGAAACTTTTATAATAGCTAACTGTTTTTAAAGCCTTATTTTATACTTATTGCTTTTATATGAAATATTTCATATAAAAAAACAAATTATATATTACATATATAACCTAGATCACCTATTCGCCCTTCTTGTCCTTATAAGAAATAAACAGAAAAAGGCAAATACACCTTATCCTCACTTTATATATGTATACTTACGTAATATAGTAAGATATAAAGCTACCTATCTAGATTAAATATGCAATAGATATTGCTTTACAGCTTAGCAGAAACTGTATGAAAACTAAAAATATATAATTAACTTATGTCCGTTTTTAATAGGTTTATACACTTAAGTTTTTATTATATTATGATTATGATCGTGTTTATATATTATACTTACTAATATATACTTAATATATGCAATACTGTAAGACCTAAGGGATTACAACCCTGAACACAAAGATTAAAAGTCTCGTCTTTTATCATTAAACTAAAGTATATATTAAGTATTAATTATTATATAATATATTTAATATATCTTAATAGAGATAATATGAATAATTAACAATAATAAATAATTATTATATAAACAAAACTATAATAAGTTATAAATGATAAATGATAAAAACCAAGAACTCGCTTACGCATACGCAACAAATGAAAAAAACATAGAAAGACATAAAGAAAAGTAACAAAAATAAAATGGAATATATAATAAATATATAAATATATAAATATATAAATATATAAATATATAAATAGGACTAAGAATTGAATAATATATAAGCAATAAAACAAAACTTTAGCTAAATAAAATAAAAATAAAAAAGTAAAGTAAAATATATATATAAATAAAGATAAAAAAGTAAAGTAAAATATAAATATAAAAAAGTAACAAAAAACGTAAAGTAAAATATAAATAAAAAAAAGTAACAAAAAAGTAAAGTAAAATATAATATAAAAAAAGTAACAAAAGAAAAACGTAAAGTAAAATCTAAAGTAAAGTAAATATAAACTAAAAAGTAAAGTAAAAAAAGTAAAAGTAAAGTAAAAAATAAAGTCTAAAATAAAAACCTAAATAAAAAGTAGATAATATAAATGTAAACAAAAATCTAGCTAGCCTATAAGTAAAAATAAATAACTTAAATTATATATTAAAATCAATATAAATAATAGTAAGAAGTCTTACTCTTATGGTCCAAAATATATTATTTTTTTCTTCTTTTACTACTTCTACTTATTTCTTCATCTGAAACATCATATATATCTTCAATTATATTTTCATCAATTATACCGGTATTTGCAGCTGGATCAGTGTTCACAGGATTTGCAGCTGGATCAGTGTTTACAGGATTTACAGCTGTATCAGTGTTTATAGGATTTACAGCTGGATTAGTATTCACAGGATTTACAGCTGTATTGGTGTCCACAGGGTTTGAAGCCAATGCAGAACTTGATCCTGACCCTGATCCTAATCCTACGTTACTGGATCCTACACTACAGGGTGCAGTGTTTAGAGATGCTATGTTTCTTTGAGATCTAAGAACTCTATCAGATCTCGTAGTATTTGTTGATGTAGTGTTTATCGATGTAGAATCTTTATTTGTTAATGTAGTATTTATCGATAAAGAATTTTTATTTGCTAATGTCTTTATCGACGAAGATTTTTTATTTGCTGGAGTATTATTTACGGGTTCAGCTTTTCATAATTTTTCTTGCTCTTCCCATAATTTGCTTGAATCTTCTTTTCTTTTAGCTATTGTTTCTTCTATTCCTTTTAAGTTATTAGCTTCTCATTTTTTCATATCTGCCTTTAATTTTGCTTTTGATTCTGCTTCTTTTAATTTTTCCATTGCTTGTTTAGCTATTTCCATAGATTGTTTAGCTTTTTCTTTTTCTTTTAATTCTTCTTCTCTTAATCTTTCTAGTTTTTCTTTTTCTAGTTTTGCTTCTAATTGTTGTTTTTCTTTCATTTTTTCTTGTTTTTCAACTGTTTCTATATAATCTTGTAACATTCTTTTATTTCTATCTTCTCAGTAGACCTTGCTAAAGTCTTCTTCTATTTTTTGTTTTTTTAGCTTTTCACACTGTTCATGATAAAACATTTTTTCTTGTTTTTCTTTTTCTAGATTTTCATTTTCCAATTTTTCTCTTGCTTTTCTTTCTTTTTCATATTGTCCTTCTCATTGTTCTCCCTTATCTTTATTTTGAAGCTTTTCATAATTTTCTTTTCCTAAATTTATAGCATTTTGCCTTATTTTTTCTATCTCAGCAGCTATTGCTTCTTTTGCTTTAGCATCACGTAAAGCTTTTTCTTTGTTTTTTTTATCATTAGGGGATCTTTTGTTTGAATCTTTACCTGGGTCACCTGGTGGATCTCCACCTGGACTACCTGAACCACCAGGGCCACCAGGGCCCCCTGAACTACCAGAACCGACACCACCAGAACTACTCGCACCGCCATAACTACTCGCACCACCAGAACTACTCGCACCACCTATGTCCATACCTAAAGTTGTGGGATGTGAAAGAATTAAACACAAATCTTTAAAAACTTTTGTTAATAAACTTAATAAGCTTAACCCTAATAAGTCCTTAAAGCTAAAAGGACTGTTAATAACTTTAATAAAGATATCTATAGAATATAAACCTCCATTTAAATAAACTTTAAATGAAAAAGATACAATTATGAATAATATACCTAATATCTGTGTCATACCAAAAGTATGACGTAAGTTATACAAGGTAATTTTTGTTTTGTCTATAATACTTAAATCGAGGTTAGCTAGTAATAAATTATTATTAGTAAAGACGATAGAAGAACGTAATCATGTAAAAAATACCCCTAATAAACCCATATATACAGATTCTATTATAGTAGGGTATATAATAGTTATTATGTTATTATTATCTAAATTATTAAAGTCTATAAAAAAAAGGATTTTTATTGTAAAAGATAGCAATAAAAATAAAAGAATAAGACTTCTGTTTAAGGTAAAGAATTTAAGAATATTACCTCCTACATTAGATTGAGATAGAGCATTGATTTTTATAATTTTAAAATTTTTCATTGATATATGTATTATTAGTTAAATTACTATTATCCTTAATCATCGTTTGCCTACTTTCTATTTTTAAAGCGTTTTTACCTAATTCAAATGCAAATCCTAAGGTCAAAGCTAAAAAGAACATTATCATTATAGATAAACCAAATATACCATTTGCATATGCACTTACTACATAAGGGTATACTAAAAGTATTTCTAAATCAAATAATAAAAATAAAAGTGCAAAAATAAAGAAAGAGATACTAAATTGTGTTCTATTTTGACCTAGGAATGAATGAAATCCACACTCAAACGCACTATCTTTTTCTTGATAGGGATTATGTGGAGCGAATATTAAATTAATAGCTAATAATATTATAGCTAATAATGGTATAAATAAAAAAAAGAAAGTAGTACTTGACATTTAAGGATTAAATATTATTAACGACAATATATTTGCCATGCTTAATCATTCTTGAGGTATAAATATAAATAATAGTATTATTAATGTTAAAATAGATATTGTAATAGTTAAAGAGCTAGATAATACAATATTGTTAGTATTAAATCTTACTTTTTCTATTACTCCGTGTGCGGAGCAAGAAACATCATTTTTAATTATATTAGCATGTAAATCTATATTAAGCAAATCAGGGTTTATTGTATAATCTGATTTATCAAAAAAGATTTGTTTTATTATATTTAAATAATATACAGCACTAATAACGCTGGTTAATATTGCAACTAGTGCAAGGAAAATATAACCACTATCTAAGGCAGCACTTAATACCATCTGTTTAGCAAAAAACCCTACCAGAGGTGGTATTCCTGCAAAAGAGAATATAGTAATAGTTAAGCTTAAGGCTAAGACAGGGTTTATATAGAAATATCCTTTCAATTGGCTTATCAATTGAATAGGAGAATTATTTTTATCTACTAGTTGTTTGTACTCATCACTATTGTTAATATAGCAATAAAAAGAATAACCTATACTTATAAGTATAATAAAAGCATTTAAATTACTAATGGAATATTGCATTAAATAAAAGATAAAAGCTTGGATAGATTCTATACTATTAATACTTAATGCTAGTAGAATAAATCCTACATGACTTATTGTACTATAAGCAAATAATCTTTTTATTCTAAATTGAGCTAAACCCACTACTGTTCCTATTATTAAGGAAAGTAAAGAACTCACTAATAAACTAGATGTTCAAGAAAATTGAAAATTAAATAAAGAATTGCTTGTATAATGAACTAATTCTAAGAAAAATATAAATATAGATATCTTAGCTACAATAGCAACAAATGTCGTAACTATTGTAGGAATAGCATCATAAACATCCGGGGCTCAAAAGTGAAATGGTGCAGCACTAACCTTAAATAAAAACCCTACACTTAATATTAATAATGAAAAATTTATATAATAAGATTTATATCAATATAATATAGCATGCTGTGGCTCTGCCAATGCAAGGTCAGTATTATTAGCCAAATCACTTAAACTAGTTATTACATAAATACCATCTAAATTTGTTGTTCCAGAGTTTGCATATAATAAACTCGTTCCTAATAAAATAAAACAAGAACTTAAACCTCCTAATAAAAAATAAGTAAGACCACCTGAAGTAGCTAACTCAGAGTTTCTATATAGCGTACTAAGTAAATATAACCCATAACTTTGTAGTTCAATGGAAAGAAATATAGACACCAGATCACTAGTTGACACTAAAAATATAGCACCACTTATTATAAATAATAATATCAAAGGATATTCTATTATCTTAAATTGTTCTCCCATTTTATTAGTTATCTTTGTTCTGTAATATAATAAATTATATAGAAAAAGTTTGCTTAAAGAAGAATAGTTAGCTGTTCACACTCTTCTAGGATGAAAAGCAGTTAATTGTAATATCACTGCACTAATTAAAAAGATAAAGATATGAAAAACATGTGTAGTACTTGTTGCATGAAACAAGCCTCCATATAGACCTATACCATTGTCTAGATATCTTAAATATAAACTAAAAAAAGCAAAAAGAGAAGAATAGAGTAAAATTAATATAGCTACTCTACTATAAAGTATTGATTTATCCCTTCTTAAGGTTATAGCATTTGATAATAATAATAATATTAATGAAGTTATAAGCATATATAGCTTCTAAGAATTGAACTTAGATGTAATATATATAACTATTGCAAGTTTTGACTATAATACTACGTACTAAGTAAAATACTTGCTTCGTACGAAGTAGTATAAGTATGAGGCTGATACTTCGTAAAGTAATAGCATCATAGCCACTACATGTATAAAGTTATATAAAAATTTTGTTTTTTCCTTTTAAACTAAAGCTATCCAAGGGCTTTATATTATAGTTATTGGACTTTTATGTGACGTCTTAATTCATAATGGCCTTCTATACATATAAATATCTTTCTTCTTATTAATTATTTATATAATTTATAAGATAGTCAGATGAAAAATAAAAAACTAGAAATATAACTTCTATTCCTAATTAATAACATAATCCTTCTCCCTTTTTCCATAATTATAATACATTATCGAGATCCACGTAGTGATTTAACGTTAAATTTTACATAAATATATACCAAATATATACCAAATATATACCATAGGGGAGGCAACCCTAACAACCCTATGTCATCTAAGACTAGATCATATTACATTATTTTATTTAACGTAAACTCGCTAGCTAATGATTAAGTTATAAATTAACTTATTATAACAGAGCATAAAATTGGTATAGTTATGTAAACGTAAATCAAGATGAGTCGGCACAAACATTTAATAGATATAATAGTTACAACTACTACTATTACTATTACTAATATATGAATATAATATTTATTGCTTTACTTAATATGAGCAAGATGCTCTTGCGAAGCAATAAGTAAAGCAATAAATAAAAGCCAGAGGAGAAATTCGAATTCTCATTATTAACGCATGAAATTAACGTTCTAACCATTGAACTACTCGGGCTAAATTAATTTATATAAAGATATCTAAACAAAGTAAGAGCACCAAAAATAAAACCACATTAGACTGTATTTTAACATGATTTGCATGTTTATGGGTGAATACCCTGACTTGAACAGAGATACATCATGCCACAAACGATTGCTCTACCTATTGAGCTATATCCACCTAATATACTTTATCTCGAGATGATTCGAACATCCAATAGTAAATACCAAAAATTTATGACTTACCGATTAGTCCACGAGATATATTTGTTACTTATTGTTTATATTTACTTAATACTCTTGCTGATACTTCGTAAAGCGTAGCAAAGAAGTATCAGCATAATACTGTTACTACTTTTCTCATACTCTTGTTTATACTTCGTAAAGCGTAGCAAAGAAGTATGAGCAAGAGTAGTATGAGAAGTAAGAACTTGCTTAGTATGAAGCAAATAAATGAGTATTAAAAAAGGTAATATAAGGTAAATCCGACTTGAACGGATAAGATAAAAAATCAAATAGGCCTAAGCTATTCCTGTCTACCAATTCCAGCACTACCTTTATTAAATTGCTCGAGATAAGATTTGAACTTACAGCCTAAACATCTTCAGAGTTCCGCTCTACCAGGTTGAGCTTCTCGAGCTAATATTTTTATTTAATTATGGGCGCTGTAAAGGACATTAAGCGATTACTCTTAAAACTAAGATGAATCTAAGGTAATAAAGGTAGAATTGACAAAAGACACCCTTGTTCTTATAAATGTATTATCATCATAACTGTGCTAACTTTATCTTATTACATATACCTTGAAACTTATATTGGAGACATCAGGACTCGATCCTGAAATAACGATATGCAAAATCGCAGTTTTACCAATTAAACTATGTCCCCTAAATGTTTTTAATCATACAATAATAAGTACATTCGCTACTGAATGTGTTTATCCATATAAAAAAAAACATTTATTTTTTATTTATTTATCATTTATTTTTTATTTATTTATCCTTTAATTTTTTCTCTATTTTTATTGAAATATAACACTAAGCACTTTAAACTAGAACCATGAAACTATATCACAGAATATGTCCAAAATATCAAAAAAGTCCAAATCTTCATAATCACTCGTATTACCGGCCATTCAATCCATATCGTCTTGAAACTCCGAAGGTGTAGGACTATAAAAATCTGAACCCATCTCAGATGGATCATATTCATCTTCATTAGCCGAAGGTTTAGGAATATGAACTTGCCATTCTTGTTCAACAGGAAAAGGTGTATCATTTGTTGGTTTCTCTTGATTATTCATATTTTTATTTAATTTATCGTCAATGTAGTCAAGGATAAGAATATTCCTTTTTATTGCCTATATTTAATTAATATGGCACAGTACACATTACCATCTAATTAAAGATGAAAATTTTAAAGGTTATAATAACTGTAAATCCCTCCCACGAGAGGGCGTACCACTCTATACCGTACCGCGCCCTATCGTACCGACCTATACCGATTCTATCCACCTGTATCGGGCCATATATATCCATACTGATATGTACCGACCCGTATAGGTCTGTCCCGCCCTCAGAACTAAAGAAAGTTTTTTTAAGACTATGATACTTTATAAAGTCATAGTAAAAGATTATTTTTTTTAATTAATAATTATAAAGTGCAGTAAAAACTCTTTCTACGCACCATTTATAGTTATTAATTATTTATTCATTGTTTATTATTTATTCATTGTTTATTAATTATAAATTAATTGTTTATTAATTATTTATATAGTTTAATTATTTAACATTTATTTATTAAATAATATTTATTTATTATTTAGATAAAGTGCATAAACTCTTATTTACTAGTAGGATAAGCCTTGATAAGAACTTAAAAGTTACATGAAAGAGAACTCGGACTCAAAGATTATACGAAATAGGATTTAAAGATTAAGCGAAAGAGGACTTAAAGATTATCCGAAAGAGGACTTGAACCTCTACGATATTATATCAACGAAGCTTAAGTTCGTCCTGTCTACCAATTCCAGCACTCGGACATAAAGTATATAATTAAATAAGGCCAGAGTGAATTGAACACTCATCTCAGCTGTCATGAGCAGCTTGCTTTACCAATTAAGCTATAACCTTAAAGGTTAGGTTTATTTTTACTTACTTTAAGGTAATACCTAATTTGAAAGTATATAACCTATATAACAAACTAGGAAAGATGTGCGGACAAAGGATTTGCACCAATATAGACTGGACATGAGCCAGTTATGTTACTATTACATCAATCCGCAATATAGATATTATCTGGTGACTAGTAATTATATAATTACTAGATAAAGAGAGATAAATATTTAAAAATAACTATATGTATATTAGCCTCAGAGGGGGTCGAACCCTCGGATGTAATGATGAAAACATTATGTCTTAACCACTTGACTATAAGGCCTATAAGTAATAATTACTTATAATTATATACTAAGTATAAGTATATAAAAAGTATATCATGCCCATACTGATACAATTGATACTACTAATACTACGTAAAGTATAATAAAAGTAATATGAGTAAAGCACTTACTAGTGTGCTTTGATGCTTCTTTGCTTTGATACAAAGCAAATAAGTATCAGCAAGAATAGTATATATTATAAAGTCCAGTGCAAGTATCGCACTTGCTTCAGCTGGTTACAAAACAGCTACATTACTTTTATGCTAACCAGACTAAAATTAGTTAAAGAATGTAAATGTTTTTTTTTTGTTATAGACTTACTGTATTTATTTACTTTTAGGGTGTCTTGTGTATTTATACACAAGACACCCAAGATAAGCAAAACTATACATTATACAACGGTGATATCTAATGAATTTAGTTGAATATTAAATTAGTACTTTATACCTAAAAACATTTAAATTCTTTCAGCTAAAGCCTATTGATTGTAATACATAATAATATTAGTGCTTATTGTTCTTGTTTTACGAAGCACAGCATAAGACTAATATTATTACTATTAATAAAATCGTAGTGTTCTACTACGTATATTTAAGAATATCTTAAAGTAAGTTTCGTGCCTAGATGCATTCAGCACTTATCTTTAACTAACATAGCGTTCCTGCCGTGCCTATGCTATAAATTTACTTAAGTGAAAGTAA